>JACCDQ012151021.1_pt1 | contig 12485 bp, 17 predicted proteins | sample 7446031 | NCBI WGS metagenome assembly JACCDQ01 (sample SAMN15323442, study PRJNA562643) | freshwater metagenome | isolation source: river surface water | place: USA:Blue River Watershed | collected 2017-08-17
GAGCACCACAAAACAGGCAAGCTGAAAATTGTGGCTGTGACAGGTGAATCACGCTCTGCTGCTTTACCCGAAGTACCCACCTTGAAAGAAGTCGGCATCAATGTGGTGGCCGATGCTTTCTTTGGTTTGTATGGCCCTGCCGGCATGCAAGCCGACCGCACACAAAAGATCAGCGATGCTGTGGCGCAAGCTTTGAACAATCCTGAAATTCAAAACCGCATCAAAGGCTTTGGATTGGTACCTAGTTATGCCAATGCCGCGGCTTTGACAGCTTCGCAGGCCACACACTTGAAGCGTTGGGAAGCGCCTATTAAGGCTTCGGGTTATACCGCGGAATAAGCTACGAGTTCCTATCGCAGTGCTCAAGGTCCTAGGCCTTGGGCACTACATCACTTCAAAAAAGCGCATCACCACTTTGTCGGGATGCCTTGCACCAGTGCCAATGAACAATTTTTCGCTGATCCAAGACAGCGATTTTGAAGCTGTTTCAAATTGGGGTGTGCAGCGGAAGTAAACAAGTTGCGGGTCTACTTTCTCGCCGCGAATTAATCGCGCCATGACCTCAGGTGGTGCAGTGCGAACGGCGCGATTTTGAACAAAAATGAAATCGCCGGCATCCGTTTCCAAAACGTACCTTGCATCGAGTTCTGCCAAACTCTGATTCACAATCATTTGAAAATCTGCACCACCGCGAAGCACGCGGGCCGTCCAGCCATTGCCATGAACTTCGCCGCCCAAGATGGGGATGACACGGCGCTGCCCATGCACAGTGGCACCAACCTCTTGCGGCTTGTCCACTTGAACCGACAGATCGGCAAAGAATTTGAGTTCGGGGGTTGGTAAATCAAACATGAGTAGAGTCAGTTTTGGGCAGTTTTCAAAAAGATGGCGTGAATTTATCGACCCGCAATGGCAATCAGTTCAACTTCAAATTGCAGCGTTGCGTTGGGCGGAATGACGCCACCAGCACCCCTGGCGCCATAGGCAATACCTGGCGGGCATGTCAACTTGGCCTTGCCACCCACCTTCATCAATTGAACACCTTCGGTCCAGCAAGGAATGACGGCGTTCAATGGAAAGTCGATGGGCTGATTGCGCTTGTAGGAGCTGTCAAATTCCTTGCCATCGGGAAACGTACCGCGGTAATGCACTTTCACCTTATCGGTGGCGGAAGGACTTGCGCCCTGTCCGTCTTGCAACGATCGGAACACCAATCCGGAAGCGGTAACTTTGGCGCCTGACTCTTTGGCCGCCACTTGCGCAAAGTCGCTTTGCGCAAGTGCAGAAGAAGCAGCAACGGCACACAAAGCCAGTGCAGTGAAAGTAGCTTGAATTGAATGCATCTTGAATGTCTTTGGTAAGTTGTCTGAATTTTTTCTGCAAGCTTACTTGGCAGGACGATGCAAAACGCAAATCTTGTTGCCAATGGGATCGCGAAGGTAGGCCAAATTCAAAGTGCCAAATGAACCTTCACGGGGTCCTGGTGGATCTTCACAGGGCGTTCCACCGTTGGCAATGCCGGCTGCATGAAATGCGTGGACTTGCTCTAGTGTTTCTGCCAGAAAGCCAATCGTGCCACCATTGGCGGGCGTAGCGGGCTGGCCGTCCAGAGGTTGGGTGATGGAAAAAGAACCCTTGGGGGTGCGGTAGAAATAACGCGTGTTGTTATTGATCACACCAGGGCCGATGCCCAAAGTGCCAAGCACTGCGTCGTAAAACTTTTTGGATGCCTCGAGGTCATTGGCACCGACCATCACGTGACTGAACATTGATTTTTCCTTTGGTTAATGGGTTTTAGCAACCTGAATCATTTTCATTCAAATTGAAGCATAGAGGTATCAGCTTTGAAGCAAGGGCTTATTTCTGCTGTGCAAAACAATACGCAACGATGGCATTGGCGTGCCCGTGACCCATGCCGTGTTCACTCTTCAGCCAATTCACAAGTTCCATGTGTTTCAAACCTTTTTGTTGCTTCACAAGCTTGATCCAATGGTCTATGGGTTGCCCGTATTTCTTTTCAATGGATGGAAAGTAAGAGGCTGGGCCTGTCGCTTTGGGTTGTTCGCTCATCTCGTTTCTTTCATTAACTGATAACCATCAGACTGTCATGCAATAGACCGCCAACATAGAACCATTTCCAACGGTTGCAGCATGTCCATCAAAGGGCTTCATGACGCTTTTTTTGAAGGTTTTTACATTGATGCGCAACCATTGACCTGATATTTTAGGACTGGAATCATAGGCAGGACGTAAAAAAACCCTGTCATTCCTGACAGGGCTTTTCTTCATTCAAAGTGTCAAGCAGTGTTGCCATTTACTCAGGCTGCAAATTAATGGCCTTGGCAATACCTCTGTAGCGAGCCGTGTTGTCTGCATAAATTTTATTCATGGCAGCCAGCGGCTGTGGACGAGGAACAATCATCGACTGCGCCTACAGTGCTTCGCGCACTGAAGGGTCGTTGGCCACTTCACTCAAAGCCTTGTGCAACGCCTGCACCACGGCTTCAGGTGTATCTTTGCGCACAAAATAACCAGACCACATTTCAAAGACAAAATCTTTGAGTGCTTTGCTTTCGTTCAATGTAGGCGCTTTCTTGAACATGCTTTGGCAGTCTGCAGACAGCACACCCACCACTTTGAGCTTGCCCTCTTCCACCAGTTGGACATGTGCTCGCCCAGCAAGTGGTAAATGGAGCCAGGACCCACGCTGGCGAAAGTCATGGGTGCACCAGATGCTGCAGCCTTTTTGGCGTTGGCCACCAGTTCATCGCCGTTATTCACGGGTAAGTCTTTGCGGGCTAAGACGGCCATGGGATTGATGGTGATCATTTGCACCAGGCGAAACTCATCGCTCTTGTACTTCACCGCTGCGTTGGCCAATGGGGCCAAGATCAGCTCGTTCGGGCCACCTTGAAAAATGATGTGACCATCGGCAGGGGCGTTCAGCACTTTTTGTGCGGCAATGGCGCCACTGGCACCGCCTAAGTTTTCAATAATCACCGGTTGACCCAGGTGTTTGGCCATCCGCGGCAGTGCGCCTCACTTGGTAGAGGTAGAAGTCAAGCTGACGCCCTAGCTGAATGACCACGCCAGGTTTGGATTGGTCACTTTGGCGAACAAGGGGGAGGCTTTGTACTTGAATGAAATACGCAAGCTGATGCGGCAGAGTTTCAAATAAGCTTTTGATTCACTCTTTTAGAAAGCTCTTCAAGAATAGACAGTTAATCAGACAACTTAGACACGCATGCCCTTTTCATTGATCACCACTTCACCATCTTCTTTGGTAAATGCGCCGCGCTGGGGTTCTACAAGAATATCAAGCACGAGCTCAGAAGGACGACACAACTTGGTTCCAAGTGATGTCACCACGATTGGACGATTGATGAGGATTGGATGCGCCATCATGAAATCCAACAAATCATCGTCAGACCATTTTTCGTTTCCCAAATCTAGCTCTTCGTACGGGGTGCCTTTCTGACGAAGCACATCCCTGACTGGCAAGGACATGTCAGAAATCAACTTCTTGAGTTGTTCTTTTGAAGGAGGTGTCTCCAAATAAAGAACCACCTCAGGTTCGACACCAGCGTTGCGAATCAGGGCTAAAGTATTGCGCGAAGTGCCGCACTTTGGGTTATGGAAGATTGTGACCATCAAGAACTCCTAATTAGCTCAACTTTATCATTTCAGAACTTCGCATTGAGCAGGATAGCTTATGGCCAATGATGCAAGATGAATGCCGTTCGTTCTGATTTGTTATCTTTTTCTGATGAGATTGGAGGAGGAGCAGGTAAGCGCCAACTTGATTTAAATTGACGCATAGCAGACTGAACGATCACTGGAAACTGAGTGGACCCTTCATTGATTAGTTTTCATTCACATCAAGAATAAAACCTACAACAAATAAACCAAGTGAAAAGAAATACAAGCCTGTGAATTCGTCGGTCAACGAATGGACTATGAGTGCAACGACCAGCAACAAGGTGCCAACCATTGAACAGCCAATAGCGAAGAGGTTGGAATTCGAAGTGGGCATTTGCAACTTTCTGTAGTTGCCCCAATGTAGAAAAACCACCCCAGTTTGTAAATTCGCCCCAAGCCGTACGGGCAAGCCCTTATGTCAACTTAAGATTTGACCGAAATGCGTAGAAGGTCAGCAAGCGTCTTTATTCCCAGTTTTTCCATCACCCTAGCCTTATGAACCTCTACCGTTCTCGGACTGATTTTTAGTAATTCTCCGATTTCACGATGACTTTTCCCTTGGGAAAGAACATGAAAGACTTCTTTTTCCCGAGGAGTCAGCAAGCTCAGCTTTTGATTTTGATGGATATGTTCGGTAGTGGCAGATAAATTCTGAAATGAACGATTGATAGACTCCAAAAGCTGTTCAAGTACAAATGGCTTTTCCAAAAAGTCCACGGCATTGCCTAAAAATGCTTCACGCATCACTTGAACATCTGCAAAAGCAGTTAGAAAAATGATTTGAACTGGTGTCTTTAAACTGAGCAAACGGTTTTGTAGCTCAAGTCCGCTCATGCCTGTCATCTTCAAATCCAAAATGATACAAGCGGGGCGATTGGGCAAACTAGATAGGAAAGACTCAGCACTTTCATAAGTCCGGCAGTCGTAGCCTTTCAAACCAAGCATTAAGCTGAGTGAGTCACGCACAGATGCATCATCATCAACAATACATATCAGCTGGTTTTCAAACATCTATTTTGTTCCCAGTTGGCAATGAAACAACAAAACATTTTTTAGGTTTTGATCGGTACGAAATTGATCCGTCATTGTTTTCAATCAACGACTTACTGATAGACAAACCTAATCCCAAACCATCTTTTTTTCCACTGTAGAAAGGCTTAAAAATAATTTCAGTTTCGTAGATATCAAGAGTTTTACCTGAATCAAAAATACTTATTTCAACTCGCTGCTGCTTATTTAATGCAAACATTACCTCAACGAGTCCATCCGAGTTGGCTGACTCTATCGCATTCTTGATCAAGTTGCCTAATGCCGTTTTCACTTGAGTGATGTCCACCATCACCCACACGGGTTCGCTGAGCTTTTCAATCTTTAATTGAACATTTAACTTTTGAGCGTAGCTTTCTAACTGCGAAACTGCATCTATCACCAACTGATCAACATCTACCAACTTAATGTTTGAAGCACCTCCGATGAAAAAACTTCTCAAACCACGAACAATCTCAGACGCACGAATCGACTCTTTGATGATTTGATCTAGTGTTTTTCGCAATGTATCTTTGTTTTTTCCGTTTAACTCGGTGTGTTCACTTGACGAAAGCAACATCGCAGATTCAGCATAGGCATTGATAGCACTCATTGGCTGATGCAGTTCGTGCGCAAGAGATCCTGCCAACTCACCCGCTGCCACCAACTGCAATGTTTCTTTCAACTTTTCTTGTGTATTCAATCTTTCGTCAACAACAGTACCAATAAGCAAACCTGTCATAGATAAAGTAAACATCACAATTTGCATATCAATCAAATCACTGGGCAACACGCCTATCTGTGTAAAACTGATCACTAAAGGTACTTGAATCACCGCCGCGGCAAATGTAGCACCTGGCAAAGAATGCGCCGCACCAATCAAGCCGACTGCAAAGAATAGTGGGAAAAAATATTTCATCTGCAATGCAATAGGCAAGGAAAAAACAAAATATTCACAAATTAGGAGCCCCAAGAACAATAGCCAAAATGATTGACTTTTAAACATTTGCTTAAATTGCTCTTGACGGTATGGATTTAAAAACAGAAGAGACAACGGAAGTACAACCACCAGCCCCAATAAATCACCGACAAAAAAACGATAACTCGCCTCAACAAAATCGTCTTTGACTAATTTTCCAATTAATGTTTGAAAGCCAACATACAAGATTGCTGTAACTACCGCGCCAATCACGCTGACCAAACTCAGTTTCAAAACCTCTACTCGGTTTTGCAGTCTCGGAACACCTTTCATCAGTTTGATCAAGACATAAGAAATACTTGAGTAGCAGCCAATCAATATCGCATTTCCAATCAAAACAGAAGAAGAAAAGATAACTGAATCGCGGATTAGCCAATCAGCAAATCCAATTGTGAAAAAAACCCACGGAGCCCACATCAATCCAGCCCAAGTTAGGAAAAGTACTTGAACAGCGGCAGGCGGATTCCAAGGCGTGATGTTGAGCTGCCCCATTGGATGAATAAAACTTAGCCAGTCAACGCATACATACACAAGCGAAAACACCATCGCTAAAATTAAGTTTTTGATTGAATGAGTCATTATTTGTAAAGTTATACCTCAGCCTTATATCAGCTAACTACAAATAGAACTTTGCTCAACAGTCAACAACTCAAAGAAGCCGAACCAAGTGTGAAAGTTGTGCAGCATGAAAAAAGCGACTCGAATGAGTCGCTTTTTAAAGTGGTGGGCCCACCAGGACTTGAACCTGGGACCAAAGGATTATGAGCAGCTTTAAGAATTAAAACCCAATACAAATCAATAGGTTACAAGTCATATGCTGAGGTGTAGAAGCAAATGTGGAAGCGGACTCTAGCTTTGCATTTGAACATTAACCGCATCACATGCTAAAACAAAAGCCACCGCCAAGGTGGCTTCACCTTTAAGAATCTCCTACCGCATTTTGTGTCGTGACAGTGGCACACAAGCAAGCTACGATGCGCAAACTTGCGATGTTAAATTTTCGCCTATGCGGATGAAGCAGAATGCCAATCCGAAGACCAAAGAGCATGGCCCCCATGGGAATTACAAAAATAAATCTTTCCAGATTTGATTTCACCTCCATTCGTTTGGCGGTGTTGTGTGCGCAAACAGAAAACCTCACAACCGCTGCGCGTGAATGCCACTTGGTCTTGCCCGCCGCGAGTCGAAGGATTCGCGAACTCGAGACTGCCATCGGCAGCCAACTGTTTGAAAGGCATTCCAGAGGGCTTAAAGTCACGCCTGCGGGCCGCGTGTTTACACGCAGAGGCCTAGCCCTCTTGCAAGAGTTGGAAGCCACATTCAAAGAACTCTATGACCTGAAGTTGGGTGTTTTGCGACACATCCAGTTGTTCGCTGGTTCTGCGGCCATTGGTCAATTTTTACCGCCACTGATTGCGAAGTATTCCCAGACTTTTCCAGAAGTTCAGGTTGATTTAGAAGAACAAGTGTCTGGCCAAGTTGTGTTGGCACTGCGCGAGGGCCGAGCAGACATTGGCGTATTTGTAGAAGGCGCCAACGCTGAAGGCTTAGAGACTCATATCTTCAGAGCTGACGAGTTGGTGCTCATCTTTCCCAAAGGTCATCGACTGGCAGGCAAACTGCCCATTTCGTTTGCGGACACACTGGAAGAACAATGGATCAGCTTGAATCCTGGCGCAGCCATGCTGCAACAGCAAATGAGTGCGGCTTCAGCCGCCGGCAAACAACTCAAATTGCGCATGCAAGTCAACAGTTTTGATGCCGTCACCCACATGGTGGCTTCTGGCTTGGGCATTGCCTTAATGCCCAAAGCTTTGGCGTTGCCAGTCCTCAAAAGCGCACAACTCGGTTGGCGGCCACTACAAGACCCTTGGGTCCATCGAAAATTGATGGTTGGCATTCGCAAAGACGCTGACGTGGAAGTCAGAGCCCTTCGCGATTTTCTCGTCTTGCCTTCGCAAAATGCGAAGACAGCCTCTTCAAAGAAGAAATAGACTTCACGACCTGTCCGCAGCAAACTGCGGCACATGAACTCACAAGCAACCCCATTACAAGCCTCAGCACTCGCTGGGCTTAAAGTTCTTGAGCTGGGACAACTGATTGCGGGCCCCTTTGCCGCCAAAACATTGGCCGACTTTGGCGCAGAGGTGATCAAAGTTGAAGCACCGGGCAGTGGCGATCCACTGCGCAAATGGCGCATGTTGAAAGACGGCACGTCCGTTTGGTGGCAAGTTCAATCCCGCAATAAACGCTCATTGGCACTTGATTTGCGAACGGCTGAAGGTCAAGGCATTGTTCGCCAGTTGGCCCAAGAAGCCGATATTTTGATTGAGAATTTCCGCCCTGGCGCCATGGAAGGCTGGGGCCTCGCACCGGATAACCTGATCGCCCAGAACCCCAAGTTAATCGTCTTGCGCATCAGTGGTTATGGCCAAACAGGCCCCTACCGCAACCGTCCAGGTTTCGGTGTGATCGGTGAAGCCATGGGGGGCTTGCGCCACTTAACCGCAGAGCCAGGCCGCGTACCGGTGCGCGTTGGTGTCAGCATTGGCGACACCCTCTCTGCTTTGCATGGCGTGATTGGCATTTTGCTTGCACTCCAACATCGGCATGTGAGTGGCAAAGGTCAGGTGATTGATGTCGCCCTGTATGAGTCTGTGTTTAACTGCATGGAAAGTTTGTTACCAGAGTACAGCGCCTTTGGTGCCGTGCGCGGTCCAGCGGGCAGCGCTTTGCCGGGCATTGCCCCCACCAATGCCTACCGTTGCAAAGACGGTGCCTATGCCCTGATTGCCGGCAACGGCGACAGCATTTTCAAACGCTTGATGACCCTCATTGGCAGAACCGACTTGGCCAATGACCCGATGTTGGGCGACAACGCCGGACGCGTGGCCAAGGTTGAAGAAATTGACCAAGCGATTGAGGCTTGGACGCGCCAGCAAAGTGTTGAGGATGTTCTTCAAGCCTTGGAAAGTATGTCAGTCCCTGCAGGAAAAATTTACAGCATTGCGGACATTGCAAGCGATCCGCACTACGCCGCGCGCGGCATGTTGCAAGAAATCACCTTGGCGGATGGCAGCGACTTGAAAGTACCGGGTGTTGTACCCAAGCTTTCTGCCACCCCCGGACAACATCGCCGCAATGCACCCAATTTAGGGCAAGACACCGACGACATTCTGAAAGAGATGGGATTGAATTCTGAACAAATTCAAAAACTCAAGGCAAGTGGCATTGTGGGAGGCACAGCATGAAGCAACGAATTTATTTCAACGAAGTGGTGACACGCGATGGGTTTCAGATGGAGCCCGAGTTTGTGCCCACCGATACCAAAATTGAACTGATCAATAAGTTAAGCCAATGTGGTTACGCCAAAGTTGAAGTGACCTCCTTCACATCGGCCAAAGCCATCCCCATGCTGCGCGATGCCGAAGAGGTGATGGGCAGAATTCAACGGGTTCCTTCAGTTGAATACACTGTGCTGGTGCCCAATGTACGCGGTGCAGAACGTGCCATGGAAGCCAAGCCCGATGAGTTCAATTTGGTGATGTCCACGTCCGAAACTCACAACCTTTCAAATTTGCGCATGCCGCGAGAAAACAGCTTTGCAGCGCTGAAAGAGGTCATTCGCCAATTTGGCCATCAAGTACCCATCAATGTTTCTTTGTCGGCTTGTTTTGGGTGCCCCATGGAAGGTGACGTCAGCCAGCAAGTGGTTCTGCAATGGTCGCAGCGGTTTGCAGACCTCGGTGTCCGCGGGCTCACCATTTGCGATACCACAGGCATGGCCCAACCTGTTCAAGTGGCCCAGATGTGCGAGGTCTTACAACACAGATTCCCAACGCTTCAACTGACACTGCATTTTCACAACACGCGTGGCATGGGTCTGGCCAACGTGCTTGCGGCCGTTCAAACCGGCATTGAAAGATTTGACGGCTCCTTGGGTGGATTGGGTGGTTGCCCTTACGCGCCTGGCGCCAGCGGCAACATTTGCAGCGAAGACGCGATCCACATGCTCGATGCCATGGGTTATCCAACTGGCATCGATTTACTGCAACTGCTGGGCATCGCCCGTCAATTGCCCGACATCGTTCAACACACGGTACCTGGCCAAGTGGCCAAGAGCGGACGCACCCTTGATTTGCATCCCGTACCCGCCTACGTCCACGATTTAAAAAAGGAGTTTGCATGATTGACCATCTTGACCACTTGGTTCTCACCACAGCCAGAGAATCTGCTTGCATTGATTTCTATACACGCGTCTTGGGCATGCAGCTCGAAACTTTCATTGGCGGCACACCACCCGTCGAACGTCGGGCGTTCAAGTTTGGCAATCAAAAGATTAACGTCCATGTTCAAGGTTCTGAATTTGAGCCCAAGGCGCATTTGCCGGTGCCAGGTGCACTGGACTTGTGCTTCATTGCCAAGGGCACTCTAACAGAAGTGATCGACCAACTGAATGCGCACAAATGGCCCATCGTGGAAGGCCCTGTGGTGCGTACAGGTGCCACAGGAAAAATCAATTCTGTCTATGTTCGTGATCCAGATTTCAATTTGATTGAACTGTCCGTCATGCTTTGAATAGCCAAAAAATAGGAGACATCCATGAAGAAAAATTTAATCTGGACAGCCGCTTTTGTGTGGCTCATGGCAGCCCCAGTCATGGCGCAAAACAAATACCCTGACCGTCCCATCACCATCGTTGTGCCCAGTGCGCCGGGTGGCTCAACTGACTTTACAGCGCGCCTCATTGCCGAGCCCTTGTCTCGCGCTTTGGGACAGCCCGTGGTCATTGAAAACAAAGCAGGCGCCGCCGGCAACATCGGCAACCAAGCCGTCGCTAGGGCCAAGCCTGATGGTTACACCTTGTTGTTGGCCTACAGTGGCTACCAAGTTGGCAACCCCCACTTGTTTAAAAAGTCTGGCTGGGATCCCATCAAAGACTTCACGCCCATCGCCATGCTGACGCGCGCACCTCAAGTGTTGGCCACCAAAACAGACATTCCCGCCAAGAATCTGAAAGAATTGATCGCCTATGCCAAGGCCCATCCTGACAAACTGAATTACGCCTCTTCAGGCAACGGTTCGATTCAGCACATTGCGGGTGAGCTGTTCAAACAAATGACAGGCACGTCCATTCAGCACATTCCATACAAAGGCGCTGGACCGGCTGTACAAGACTTGTTAGGCGGCCAAGTTGATTTGTTTTTTACAACACCTGCCTCTGTTGTAAGTCACATCAAAGCCGAAAAACTCAAAGGCATGGTCGTAACAAGTAACGCCAGATTGTCTTCTTTACCTCAAATTCCCACCAGCAAAGAAGCAGACTTGAGCGAATTCACCATTGACTCATGGTTTGCGCTTTACGCGCCTGCTGGTACACCTCCAGAGATCGTCAACCAAATCAATTCTGAAATTGCAAAAATTTTGGCCATGCCTGAGATCAAGAAAAAGGCTGAAGATGCTGGCACTTTGATTGACCACATGAATCCTTCACAGTTGGGCGAGTACACCCGCAAGGAATTGGATTACTGGGGACGCGTCATTCGCGCAGCCAAAATCACAGCTGAATAAATTATTGCGAATTCATTTAAAAAGCCACTGACTTAAAAAATCAGTGGCTTTCAATATGGTGGGCCCACCAGGACTTGAACCTGGGACCAAAGGATTATGAGTCCTCTGCTCTAACCAACTGAGCTATAGGCCCTTGGGCGCTGATTGTAAGTGAATCAAACACCATCCCAGAGCTTGAGACGATGATTTAGGGCTTCAAACCGCGCCACGGTGCCTAGAAATACAGGTATCAAGCACTTCAGCATGGTCTCTTTGCCACCAATTTTCTGTCGAAAATATTTCCACTTCGCTGAAGCCTTGAAACCCCTGCGCTTCAACCCAACCTCGGATTTTGGGGATATCAATCACGCCATCCCCCATCATGCCGCGGTCATTGAGCAAATCACGCGTGGGGGTGAGCCAATCGCACACATGGAAAGCCAACAATCTATTTTTGCCAGCACGCTCAATTTGCTGTTGAAGCTTAGGGTCCCACCACACGTGGTAGACATCCAATGCAACGCCCAAGGCACCCGATTGGGCAGGGTCGAGCTTGTCGCACACATCCAAGGCTTGCTCCAGGGTGTTGATGCACGCACGGTCTGCGGCATACATAGGGTGCAAAGGCTCAATGGCCAAAGGCATTTTGCATGACTTGGCATAGCTCAATAATTTTTCAATGCCTTCGAAAACTTGATCGCGGGCATGGCTTATATTTTTATGTGCAGCTTGGCCTGCCAATGCACCCGGCAAGCCGCCCACCACTAGCACCAAGCACGTTGAATTGAGTTCACACGCTTCATCGACAGCTTTACGGTTGTCTGCATCTGCAGCTTGTGTGCCTGCCAATGTTGCCGCTGGGAACATGCCACCACGGCAGTAACCTGACAACTTCAAGCCATGTGTTTTGACCAACTTTGACACAGTGCTGAGGCCAACAGCCGCAACTTGATCTCGCCATGGTGAAATGGCCTTGATCTCCCTTCGTACACAGGCTTCGATGATGTCTGTCAAAGGCAGGTCTTGTCCGCGACTTTTACGCACAGTCGCGGTATTGATGGACAGCCATTCATGGTTTGAGGTGAAGTCGCGCATGCTTGAACTTTATTTTGGAGGTTTGCGAGTTGTTTTTTCTCGCCTAATTTGTCGAATGATGGCGGCGTTGTCCAGCTCGCCATCGCCCTCTGCAATGGCATTGCGCATCAGCTGTGCGTGCGCCTGGGAGAGTGGC
>JACCDQ011301340.1_pt1 | contig 12482 bp, 10 predicted proteins | sample 7446031 | NCBI WGS metagenome assembly JACCDQ01 (sample SAMN15323442, study PRJNA562643) | freshwater metagenome | isolation source: river surface water | place: USA:Blue River Watershed | collected 2017-08-17
CGGATCAGCAAGATGGATCCGAGGGTTGTCCTATCTCATCGCAAGGCTTTTGTTGATCGAGTCCGCTCTCTCCGATCCAGGTTGGAATCTGAGCATCAGAGGATTATCTCAGATATCCCACCCCACTGTCGATCTGTACTTCAGTCGGTTTCCGTTCTCGGAGCCTCACCATCGTTACTTCATCCCCAGAGGACCCAATATGAGAAAACGCGCGGCACCCCCATATCCTAGGATATGGGGTCATAGCTATGAGGTGTTTTTTTGACCTCAGATATGAGGCAAAAAAAACATTTTTTTTGCAGCTAAAATATGATGCAAAAAAACATCAAAACTATAAACAAAATCAGGGCTGGAGATGAAACAAAAATTGATCAGAATGAAATGACAAATTCAAAAGTGTGTGTTGTGGCTCTCATCATGGAGGTTGACCTTTGGACAAACACATCTTGAAACAAACACTGCATTGATATCCAAGAATTACTTCCAAAAAATGTTTTTTTGATTTGGTATGAAAATGCATATCATGTACCCATTTATATATCCTTAAAATCAAAACCATTGCTCTTAATCAAAATTCCTTAATGTAAATTTTCAAGCTTTGAAATACATCTGCAGTTTGAAATTGCTATGATGGTTTGGAAATCAATGAAAAATGAACAACATAATTCAGAACTAGTTTTAATGTTTGGACTGAAGTCTAAACATGTGAATGTATGTGTGCAATTTTATGACCATGTTACATTTTCATTCAATAAATATTGTTTATTTCACTCTTTGAGGTGATGGGAACACTTGTACAGTGTTTTTTCTGGGCCCTTCTACAGGGCACCTTTTGTGCTTTCTACAAGCACTACACCTGTTAGGTAATACTTTGCACAAACAAATATATTTATAAAATGTGAAGCTGGAGTGGCAAAACCAAAGAGCACAAATATAAAACAAATAACACCCTGGCATTTTGCAGCCCACAATACTTGGATAGCAAAAATGATACAGAAACTGTAGAAGCTGGCATGACACACAAGTACAACTCTCAACATTTTCACTAAACTTCTTTGCTGACAGCCTCTGTTGCAGACTCAGTGCTTCACATAAGAGCTTTCATGGTGGCAACTGCACATGCTGATGGGTTTCTACATACCCACTTTATGGTAGATTGCCCAAAGACATGTGCATAGCTGTGGAAAAAAAGCCTCAGAAACTCCAAGTTGTTTCCATGCTGTCGAAACCAGTTCCACCAAGCCAATGCTCCTGCATCTAGATTTTGCTCCAAATAGTTCCTAGTCAAGTTAAGTGCAAGCCAGTCAGCCTTCTGTTCATATGTGCAGTCTGCATTCCAAAGATCACCCAGGGTGGTCATACTGGCAATTGACAAAGGCTACAAGAATCTTGAACTGCAAAAACTGAACATGCTGATTCACTGAAGAAGTGACATGCTGCATCACTGCAGAAGTGACATGCTGACTCACTGATGAAGTGTTCTAAATAAACATTTTCAACACACTGAAGAAGTGTAGATGAATATTAACAGTATTGTTTTGCTCACTCAGTCACTGTAGCAACCCCTGCATAATCTGAGATGCATGAACCATCTTCTACAGATGCATCAAATGAATGTAACCATTGGTGAATTCAAATTGGAAATGCAAAATAATGAGATGTTTCATGAATTGACCAATAACAAATACCATTGATGATGTCATTCATGTAACAAACATCATTACAACATGAAACTAACAGTTTATTCTGCAGGAATCCAATAATTGAGTCATTGTCAAGCTTCAATTTACTTAGCTGTACAAGAAACAACACCTGAACACAAAAATATTCCTCATCTATTCACATGAGGAAGTCAATGCAAACATGGTTGCATGTTTGAAAGGGAAGTGCTGTCCAAAAGAAAAACAGCAAACTGGATTACAAAACACATGCAATGAAGGTGGGCAGTCATGATGAAGACTCAGATGTCTTCTTCAGTTCATACTTCAGGAACAGCAAAAAGTCTTTGAAGAACACTTCATTGTTGAGGTTCTGCAGGTCATACTCTCCCTTTGAGTACAAGCGCCACAAATATTTGGAACAACTTGGGCACATGTAGACCCACTTCTTCTCCTGTTCTCTCCAGTCACCATACTTCTGCCACCTGCCTTTAGCTCCATCTCTAGGTCCCAGATCCTCAAAACACACTCCACAGTAGTAGTTGCCCTGGTAGTTGCACTGAGTGGGCTTAGCTGGCCACTGTGAGGAATATGGCTTCTGGCATTGCTCAGCTGATGATCCCATGTCTATCTCCATGACTACTGGAAATTGCAAACAATCAGCTACACAACTGGAGCTGCAGAGTGCAAAATCAAATAATTCTCTTGAAGCATGTGTGTTCTCACAGACTTACCATACAAATTTTCATCAATACATCAGGCTACAAGAGTCTTGAACTGCAAAAACTGAACATGCTGATTCACTGAAGAAGTGACATGCTTAATCATTGCAGAAGTGACATGCTGACTCACTGAAGAAGTGTGTCAAATAAACATGTTCAACACACTGAAGAAGTGTACACAAATAGTGACACTATTGGTTTGCCCACTCAGTCACTGTAACAACCCCTGCTCAATCTGAGATGCATGAACCATCTGTACTTGGAGCAAACACTCAAGGACACATTCATCCTGGAGGTTCCAAAAGTGCAGCCATGAGCAAGCTTGGAAATCTTGCCAACATAGTCTTCACATTTAAAGGTCCAGGTGAATCTAGGGTTTAGGTATTCAAAGTGCTCTGCCATATGCCAGGCCATGTGAAACTTTGGAACTAGGTGGAACAATTTCAAATTATTCTTTTTGGCCCATTGATTTAAACATGAATAGTTTGACAAAAAAATGTACATTGTTTCCTTTGCCTTTGAAGCTTCAGAGTTTGTGGGAACAGCACCACTGGTGTCAAGGAGTTTGCAGAACTGACTGATGGCAATTGCTGCTTGGAGTTTCTGCTGAGCCTGAACAGTGGTGTCCTGTGTATGTTGCAGCAGTTCCACCATAAAACCAACCATGTGTTTGGTTTCAGATGCTTTGGCCTTGAAGTATGGATAACCATTGTGAGGAGAATCTGGGTCTGGCAAGATCATTGATAGCTGCAAATTTGTCAATCTTGACTCTGTATGATTTTGTTGATAGAAGGCTTGTAACCTTTGCCACAATATTGCAAGTCTTTCTGGTGCTGACTTTGCTTGTTTGCCACTACCTGCATACAGAAGAGTATGGAAACATGAACCAAAAAAATGGCTCAGAATTCCATTTGTGTATAGCACATGCAAAGGGTCATGTGACACATTAAAAGCAGTGATGCCAGGAATTTTGAAGATCTGATGAGTGCTAATCCTTTCTGACAGCTCATCTTCAACTTGCCTTTCAACCCAAGCCCTTGTTGTTGGATTGAAATCAAAACCTGGTTTGCCAAGATGGCTGCAATCACAATTCCAACACCACTTATTGTTTTTCCAATGTGGGAGCTTGTAGTGGTTGCTGTGATGTTCATGGTCTCCAGAAATTGCCCAAATAACATACCTGTACTTGAAGGGTTTCCCAGCATATTGCTTCAACACTGGATCATTCAATGGCTCACCTTCTGGGCCAAAGGTGGGATGAACACCATTCTGCAAAGCTTCAAAACTCCAAGAGATCACTTTGCTGAGTTTACCCCAAGTGGAAATATCTCCTTTTGGGCCAACTTTTCTGGTTGATTTGACAGTGCAGCTGTATGGATATGCACCCATCAAGAACAAACAATCAAAACTATCACCTGAAACCAGCAATGGCCCAAATGATTGTACTTCTAAACTGTCATCTTCCAAATATTCAACTCCATCACCATGAACAAGTAATGGAACTGTGTTCTTCAAATCTTCAAGCCTGATCTCTGTCTCAGATAGCAAAGCAACAAGCCTGGGATCTTTCGGTTTCACAGAGCCCCAAAATGATTCAAGAAGGTCTGTTCTGAATATTGCATCATGCTCTCCATCATATTTGGTGAGGCCTTCTATGACCAAGTGTGGTAGAAATATATGGACCTTCATAGGAATGACTTCATTTGACTTAGAGTTGACTACCATGGTCTCCACTGCAAAAGGCAAAGCATAAGAAACCTTCTTGAAGAACTGGGTTTGCAAATCCCTTTTCACATGGCTTGGATATTGACCCCAGAAACCAGTTTGTGCTAAAGAAATCAGTTCTGGGTGTTCTATACCATCAAGGAATGCTGCATGTGCAAGCTGTTGTGCTGCAGCAAAACTGATGTTGCCCATACAGGCTTGGAAGAGCAACTTTGACACAAGGTTGCTCTGTCCTGGTTCTGATGCATTTGGTTGTGCTAACTCCTGCTGTAAAATTTGCCTGTAACCTGGCATTACCCTAAACTACACACTTATCAAAACCATTATAAAAGCTGTTGAACCTGATGCATGTTCATGTAAGATCATGAGAGGATCTGACTTGTTTGCACACTAAAATCATTGAAAACACTAATACTCCAAACTGATGAAACAAGTTTGAACTTGATGTTGCACTGAAGCATTGTAGATGTGATCTTCAAGTGTTTGGTTTGGAGGGGTGCAGTTGGAATCAAAACAAAAGGTATATCCAAGTTTTTCTACAAAACTGCAAGAGTATGTTCTTCTACAGAGCATGTTGCCATGGACAAAAAAAAGTGAAGACATGTCAATCTGAAGAAAAATGTGGACCAACACCTTCTACAGGTTTCTGCACATCACAAACAAAATTCATCTGTGACAAGAAATTGTTTTGTTTTCCCCAAACATAATGATTGTACAATTTGTTTGCAAAATTATGTCCATGCCTTATAAGTTGTCACACTACCACTTGAAGACACAAAACAGATTCAACTGTTGTGGATGGAACCAGAACTTACATACATTATATTTCATAACTGACACCAAGGAAAAATGAATCTTAAGAAATGATAACAAACATAAAGTTCAAAAGTGCACTGTATCGGCTGTGGTCCTACTTCATCTTCTCAGCACCTTTGAGCAGCTTTGCACCCTGCAAGATGAGCTCCTTGACACCAGTAGAGCTCTTGTTGAAGATCTTCTTCTGGAGGTTCACCATGACAACCTGGAGCTGCTTCTTAGTATCTGGTGGCTGTTGCTTCAAAACTTTGGCAAGAAGGCTGTGCATCTTGTTTGCCTTACCAAGCACAGTAGCCTTCACATCTGAACCAATGACAGAGCAGGTCCTGTCAATCTCATCAATGACCTGTTTGTTCTCGAAATTGTTGCCTTTGGAACCAGATGAACCTTGTTTTTTGTTAGCCTTCTTCTTGCACCCCATCAGCTTCTTCAATGAAGCTGGCAAGTTGTTGCCATCATCTGCCTCATTCTCCTCTTCATCTCCACTGTCAGTACCAGGGAAGTCTGGCTGTTCATGCAGATCTCCCACATCAGCAGTGGATGCTGTGCCCAAAGCAAAACAAAGCTTCTTGAAACTTTTGGGTTTGATGTCACCCTTCTGGGTAGCATGGAGGTCCTTTTTCTTCTCATTTGTGAACTGGTACTCCTCATCTTCATCAAGGAACTGGAAGAACTGATTGTTTTTGGGGTTTGGCCTCATGAGAATGCTCTTTGTCTTGATGAGCTCATCAGCCTCTTCCTTTCCATGTTTGTCACACAGCTGTTTGTAGGTAAGCCACTTCATAGACCTTTCATGTGTCTGCTTCACTGAAAGTGTGTTGACCCTTTCCATGAAGTGTTTGCCCCAAGTGGGATCCTTCAACCAAGCCCACAAAAAAGCATTTTTGAGGTTCTGATTGCCTCTGCCTGCTGATGGCAAGGCATCCCATTTGGAAGCAGCTTCACCATTCATCTGTTTTGCTGCATGGAACTTGTTCCACAAGCACCTCTTCTCCTCTGGGGTGAATGCATCTGCACCAATCTTGTCATTCTTGAAATCAGCCATCTTCTTTGTCAAGGCTGCAATCTTCTCAGAAGTGCTCATCTCATCATTGGATATCTTGTCAATATTTCCTTTGGTAAGTGCATTAGGCTTCATGGCCTTGCCCTTGGGTGTGGCTTCCACTGCCTTCATTGCCTTCATGACCTTCATCACCTTCATCACCTTCATCACTTTCATCACACTAGACGAAGACTTCACCATTGCTCAAATTCTAAAGGTGATGGTTCAAATATCAAATGTTGGAACTTGGGAGAACAACAACTAAACTTGACTGAAATGTAAATAATAATAGCACTGAAATGACAGTTCATGACAATTGCATGACAATTGTATGACAAATGTATGACAACTGTGCATATCCATGACAACTGCATGACAAATGTATGACAACTGTATGACAACTGTATACCAATTATGCACACACAGAGTTTGATTTTTAAATATGCATATTCATTACCCTTCTATGAAGAAATGTTTCCCCTTCTACAGAGCACCCTGGGCCCTTCTACAGGGCACTGGTGGCCCTTCTACAGGGCACTGGTGGCCCTTCTACAGGGCACTGTTGGCCCTTCTACAGGGCACTGTTGGCCCTTCTACAGGGCGCTGCTGGCCCTGATACAAGGCTCTGGTTTCTCTTCTGGCCCTTCTACAAGGCACCTTTTGGCAATTCTGAAATGCACTGCTGGGCCTTCTACAAAGTCATGTTAGCTTTTGTTGCCCTTCTGCAGGGTCATTTTTCAACAAACACATAATGAAACATTCAAACCTAGGCAAACACTTGACCCTTGTATGACATGGTCACTTTTTTGTTTTTGCACAATCCCAACTGTGCAGAACTATTTCTGTCCTCAATCTTTCTGTACTGGCTAAGATTAAACAAGCCCCTCTACATATAGCCCTTGCAAAACAGGTGTCAATCCTTGCTCAACTATCTACAATTAGTAACTTCAAAAACTTGTGTTTCATACAGCTCATAATTTCTGGATCAATTACATGATAATAGAACCATCCATGGAGTTGGAAACATTCATATCACTATGTCATAACATATTGTGTAAACACATAAACACAAAATTGGACCAACATACCTGCAAAGGCTCTATCCCCTCTACAAAAAGCCTTTGTAACACAGGTGTCAATCCTTGCTCAACTATCAACAATTATTCACTTCAAAAACTGGTGCTTCATACAGCTCATAATTGCTGGATCAATACCATCATAATAGAAACCTTCAATGAGTAGGACACCTTCATTTCACTATGTCATAACATAATGTGTAAACAAACATAAACACAAATGTGGAGCAACACACCTGCAAAGGCTCTAGCTTTCACTTCTCAGGCTGCTTTGACTTGTATCTAGTCTTTGTCTTGGAATCAGGGCTGGTGGACTTCTCAGACATCTCTCCATGACCAGTGGCAATGACCAGACCAGTCTCTGCAGATGTTGTTGATGGAATAGTAGGCTCAACTGCAGAAGTTGGTTCAACAAGTGTCTCTGGTGCAGCAACTGTAGAAGTTGCATCAGCTGCAGAAGCTGCAGCACCTGCAGAAACCATTGGTTCTCCACCAACTGAAGAAGTTGATGTGCTTTGCTCTGGACCAAGGATAGAAGCAGAAGCTGCAGAATCTGCTGAAACCATCGGTTCTCCACCAACTGAAGAAGTTGAGGTGCTCTGCTCTGGACCACCTGTGGAAGTTGATGTCAAATCACTTCCAATGACCTCCCAATGATTCTGCAAACCTTCATCAGGTGTGCCCCCATTGGAAGTGAGGAAGCTGCTGCCATCAGGGAAAGTGGCATCTGCCACATCCTCAAGCCACTTCTTGTTCCTCCATGTGTGCACTGCCTCCTTGCAATCATGTTTGCAAATAGGACAAGTCATTGCTTGTTTGTAGTCCCACCATTTTTTGATGCAAAATACATGAAAGCAGTGGCAACAGGGCAACCAAAACCCAACAAATGTTGACAGATGTTGTTGACAAATACTACAAATCATATCCTTGGATGGCATCTGGGTGCTGGCACCATCCTGGCCAGCCTCTGCAACTGTGTGGGCACCTTCTGGATGAGTTTCATTGGATCCAACTGCAGGCAAACTTTGAGGAGCCTCTGAGTCATCTGGAACTTCAATAACTGGCTCAGGATGCATTTCGGTTGATCCAACTGCTGGCAAACTGGTTGATCCAACTGCTGGCAAAGTCTCTTGCTCTGTTGCTGTTCCCCATGCCTTCTTTGATGTCCATGCCTTCTTTGGTGTCCATGGCTTCTCTTTTTTCCATTCCTTCACTGGTCTTGCTTTTGAAGATGGAACAAGTATTTGCCCAAAGCCTGGCATGCCTGGTGGTTTGGCATGAATGGGAGTCCTTGTTGATGCAGTCTCAGCCCTTGAAACATTGGCAGGTCTTGCTTCATTCTCAGGTCTTGCTTCATTGTCAGGCCTTGCATCATTGTCAGGCACTGCTGCTTCATCAGGCCTTGATCCAGTGGCCCTCCAGTCCTGTCTGGGCTTAGCCTTCTTCCACTTCTTGGGTTGATCCTTCTGCTCCCAATCTGGTTTCTTCTTGGCCCATCCACAATTGTTGCACCAACCTTTCTTGTAGTAGGCCTTCTTGCCACAGCTGTTGCACCACCTCAAAGAAGTCGACTGCCATTCAGCTGGAGGTGGAGGAACTGCAGGTGCAGGCTCTGTGGAAGGAGCTGTAGCTGCAACATCTGCTACATGAACTCTGCCGGTTTGCTCTGCAGGAACTGTTCTAGCTGCTGCAACAACAGTGGTTGTCTCTGTTGCAGTAACTGGCTCTGAGTGAGGCTCAGTGGCTGCAGCAACTGGCTCTGAGTGAGGCTCAGTGGCTGCAGCAACTGGCTCTGGATGAGGCTCAGTGGCTGAAGATGCTGCTAGACCTGGGCTGGTATCAATAGCATCTGCAGCAGGCACTGCAGCTGGCCAGTTGGCTGGAGGAGGTGGTAGCTCTTGAGGCATCCTCCAAGGGGGTTCTGGTCCTGGTGCTGCTCCTTGCTTCAAGGTTTCCACAGTAGATTTGAGCTCCTCAATCTGTGCTGCCCTTGGCATAAACAAAAGAATGCCAACATGGAGACAAGTGCAAAAGATCTTTCACACTAGTTGTAAATTGTTACCTGTCCAAATATATGCACAAATATAACTATATGTCTGAACAAAGCCTATGTTTGAACCATATGCAAACACAGTTTAACTCACATACCAATGTTAGAAATTCTTGCCAACATGTATGGTATACTCTGAGAACCATTTAACTAATTGCATCTGACTTGCTGCTCCTTGATTCTCTTGTCAGCACGTTTTTGCTCTCTTCTCCTTTTCAACCTCCTCTCCCTGGAGTTCCTTGGCTCTTCAGACTCCTCAGTCTCATCATCTTCATCATCATCTTCTAGCACTAGCTGCTTCTTCTTTCTCTTGCCTGACCAGTTCCTGGGTGGACCACCATTGCCCCAGCCACCACCCCAGACACCACCCCAGCCACCTCCATTCCAGCCTCCTCCACCCCAGCCTCCCCCTCCACAGCCACCATTGCCCAAAGGTAGCAACAACATTTGGGAACACTGTTGTTCCTGGCAAGATCTAGATCACAAACAAAAACTGGGTAAGCAAAAAAAGAAATGCATAAATTTATTCTCATGTGGTTCAACCTGACAAAAACTGCAACTCATGCACATATGAATCAAATTACACAAATGACATGAACAATGTTCACCAATCATCACAGGTGTTGCAAGATGTATGTATACTGACAGTATGTGTATTATGTGTGAGCAAGTTGTACATGACAATTGCATAACAACTGATGACAACTGCATGACAACTGCATACTATATCTGTGAAGTCAAACATGCTCCAAATGCACACTGCTGTGCACCCTTAGCACTTCTACAGTGCATGCTACCATAATTCAAGACACCTTTTCTACAAGGGAGCTTTGGCTCTTCTACAGAGCCAACCATGTAGCTCTTCTACAGAGCCAATATATCATTGCTGTTTACAGAACTAAACATGTATCAGTGAATAAAGTCAAGACCAGACAGAAAACACTGTGCAAGTGTTAGATGACTGCTTACACATTGAAAAGGCATTGAAGAAGTGCCAAACATCACTGTAGAAGTGCAGCTACCATAACTCAGTCAACCAGAACATTTATTAATGGAAAGCATTGTGAGCAAATATGGAAGGCTCTCAAACAGCACACTACAAATTGAATACACACTTGAAAAACCACTGTAGAAGTGATTGTATAGTAGTATAAGCTTGCAAAAGTTCCCTGAGGAAACACAGAACATTTTTTTGAACTACAACTTGCTCAATTGAGATCAAACTACTGTTGGGAAGGATGAAAAAATGGCCCAAAATCTTCAGGGAAATCTTCCAGATTTGCAATGTCACCACCAGATGCCCAGCTTGCACCAAGTCTGAATGTTGAGGCTCCATCCCAACAGTCACATGTAGACTGCATGTACCCTTGCCAAGCAACTGTGGTGCAATCCCTGATCCAGCCCTGTATGACAACAAAGGGTTTGGGCACAGTAGCTGCCAAAGTAACCAGGACCCTGTACTGTGCCATCAATTCTGAAAAACAGATTTGACATGTGTGTTTTGGGCATTCCATTTTCTAAAAAGCTTACAACAACCTAAACATCTGATTTGCTGCAAGGGAATTGTAAACACATATTTGTCAGAAAGACTCAATTAAAAACCACAAACACATGCTAATCATGAAAGAACTTGAAGACATGCAGCACACTGACTCTACTTCTGACTTCAGATTGAAGCAAAGTTGCAAGTTAAGAAAACAACTGGGCAATACACATTGCAATGCAATCCCTTTTGTCTGCCACTGTTTGTCTAACCTCAAGTCTCATATGTTAACTCATCTAATCACCAACCCTTGAGTTTCAAAGCTGCTTCCTTCATTTTTGGACCAGTGTCATGCTTCAATGTGGCAAGTTTCTTTGCCAAGGTGAAGACTTCATCAGCATGGTGTTTAGAAGTTTTGGCTGACCTTGCTGTCAGGAATGTGGAAGCTCCATGCAAATCTTGGAAATGAATGTAGGACTGGCCAGTAGCATAGGTCATCTTCAAGGTGCCCTTTGCTGTTTCCATCTTCCTTGGCCTATCAAAGGAAGTAGAAAAAGAGGACCTTGCAGGTTTCTTGAAAGGTGTCACCTTCACGGCTGGTTTCTTGAGGCACAGTTCCTCCAACAAGTCCATGTCTGCAGCCATCTCCTCAGGCATCTCCTCAGGCATCTCCATGCCTGCAGTCTCATGCAAGGGTTTTGCATGAGGACCATTTTTTGGTTTCTTTGGTGAGCTCAACATGGCAGGAAACCCATCACTGTCCATAGTCACATTGCTAGCATTGCTGGGGTGTGATTCAAGCTGCCTTTTCATACAACTCCCAGAGCTTGAGTGCTGACTCCCATACAGGCTTCCACAGGTCTCCACATCAATGAGGTTGACAAGGTTCTTAAGGATCTTGATGTCGGTTGCTGAGCACTTTGCAGTACATTGGTTGAACCTGAATGGTGTCAAGAGCCTCCTCATATGGGCTAACAATGTGATGACCCTTTCTGTCCTCTGGCCTGCCCAGGCTTTGTCACTCAAAGCTGTTTGGTTGCAATTTTTGGCTTTGATGAGGGTCAACACTGCATCCTTGATCTGAGTCAAATGCAGATTAGCAAAAGGAGCAACCTTTAACATATCTTCCAGAAAGGGATGTAAGGTTGCCAAGCCTTTACCACTGACCCCCATGGTCCTGGATATATTTTCATATTGGCCAAAATTGCACACTGTCTCCTTGTGTGCTAAGAACACTGCATCCAACTTAGCCTGTGCACATGGTAATGGGTTGGCAGCCATCTTCACTCTCCTACAAAATGTCACTACAGAGTTGAACAAATTTCAGAACTGGAAATTGCAAGAAAGACACATGACAACAAAAACAATGAGTGTGACTTGCCAAACATAAGACAAACAACAATAATACCATCTAGTTGCCTTTAAGCCGCCATTTCCATACAATGGTCTGCACTTGCCACTTCTACAGAGGCCTAAGTTTGCCACTTCTACAGTGGCAGCTGACCACTTCTACAGTGGTCATGCATTGATGCAATGAAAGTAAGTTGATCTAGAAGTATGGTAAATGTTTCCACTTGGAGGGAATATACATATATACATATATATATACAGATACTATTCTGTGTGGATAGAGAAAATGTAAGACTTGATCCAAAATATTGCACACAATGTGGCTTAAGATGTGACCTCAGATATGAGGTCAGATATGAGGTCATATCTGAGGCTAAATATGGCATCAGATATGAAGTAAATTGGGTATGAGGTTTTAGGGTTGCTATGAGGGTAAAGGCTGAAACCTGAGATATGAGGGTCATATCTGAGGATTTTTCTCATACCCGGTCCTCTGGGAAGGTGGCTTCAAACATGTTGAACTCCGAGATCATATTGATGATTTCTGATCTCATCCAGCC
>JACCDQ011477088.1_pt1 | contig 12482 bp, 14 predicted proteins | sample 7446031 | NCBI WGS metagenome assembly JACCDQ01 (sample SAMN15323442, study PRJNA562643) | freshwater metagenome | isolation source: river surface water | place: USA:Blue River Watershed | collected 2017-08-17
ACTTTGGCGATGACGGTTGGCGCTTGGCCTTCAACATCAACTTGCCACTTGGCCTCATCGTTATGGCTGGTTTGTGGTGGTGGGCCAAAGAGTCGAAGCAAGAGCAGCGTGTGCCGGGTGTCGACGTCGTTGGCGCGCTGCTTTCGGTGGTCATGTTCGCCACCCTCGTCTTTGGTCTCATCGAAGGCCGCGTTTATGGCTGGTGGGATGCCTCGACTAAATACCAGTTCGAACTGGGCGGCTTTGCCTGGCCAACCGAGGGTCTGTCGATCATTCCGGTTTCGCTGGCAATCTCGGCTGTTGGTTTCGTTCTATTTGTTCTTTGGGAGCGCTCTCGCGCCAAGGCAAACAAGGCCGTGCTGCTAGACCTCGACCTATTCAAGGTCGGCTCGTTCAGAAACGGCTCGATCGCCGCCCTCATCATCTCGATGGGTGAGTTCGGAATCTTGTTTGCGATTCCACTTTGGTTGCAGAACGTTCTGCTTCTTACTCCGATCGAGTCAGGTGTCGTCTTGCTTTGGCTCGCCGGCGGTGCGTTCTTGGCATCGGGCGTTACCGGTGGCCTCAGCGGCAAGGTTTCGCCAAAGGTTTTGGTTCAGGGCGGTGTAGCTCTTGAACTCGTCGGTGCAGTTGGTATCGCGCTGTTCGCTAACACCGAAGCCGGCATGTGGTCAATCGCTCCGTTCCTATTTGTTTATGGAATCGGTGTCGGTATGGCCACCGCACAGCTAACCGGCGTGATCATGGTCGACGTACCGATGGACAAAATCGGTCAGGCATCTGGTTCGCAGTCAACCGTTCGTCAGGTTGGTTCGGCTCTCGGCATCGCCGTTCTCGGCACCATGCTTTTCACCGGCGTTCAGTCGAGCCTCGAAACCCGCATCGCCAACCAGGTGACCGACGAAGTTCAGTCGGCCAAAATCGTCGAGCTCGTGGTCGACTCGGCTGGTGGAGTGATTCCTGGCCTAACCGACCTACTTCAGAGCCCTGCTACCGGCGCACCGCTAAGCCCCGAGGTTGCTAAGCAAATCACCGAGGATGCTGGCCAAGCCTTCACCGATGGCGCGAAGTCATCGGCTTGGGCTGCCGCCGCCTTCTTGTTGCTCGGCTTGATCTCAACCTTCAACATTGGCTCGGCAAAGGCCAAGACTCCTGCAAAGACTGGTTCAAAGGAATAGCCCCTGCAATGCAGCTAAAGATTCTTGGGTTCGTCTTTTTGGGCGGCGCTCTGGGTGCGGTCACGCGCGGGTTCATCACCGAATTCGGCAGTGACCCGCTAGAGATTTTCATCGCGAACATGGTGGGTGCGTTCATCCTCGCGCTTTCAATGACCGTGCCAGCGCTGTCAACTCCCGAGCGTCAGGCATTTCTGGGCTCGGGTTTTGCTGGCGGGTTCACCACGCTCAGCGGAGTGGCAATCATCGCCGTGCTTGGCAAATTGAGCCCGGATGTCGCCGCTGAATACATCGCGCTCACCATCGGCTTCGGTCTGGTGGCCTACTGGATGGGCGACGTCGTCGGCCGTCGCATAAAGCAGGCCAAACGATGAACATAGACATTTGGGTAGTGCTTGCGATTGCTCTTGCCGGTGGCGTGGGGTCGGTCATCCGCGTGCTTTTGGGCCGCTGGGAGGGCAAGTTGCCATACGGCATCTTGTTCGCCAACACACTCGCCTCGGCCGTGGGCGCTTGGGTGCTACTCGAAGTGGGTGACGGTGAATTCACCTCGGTCGCGCTGATTGCCGGTTTTGCCGGAGGGTTATCGACCTTCAGCGCTTACGTGGGCCAGACCGTGAACTACTGGCGCAAAGGCCGACTCGTTCAGGGTGTGCTGAACACCGTTTTGCAGTTTGGTCTGCCATCCACAGCCGTTTACTTGGTCGCACTTTACTGTGCACCGCTGATAAACTAGCGGCAGGTTTTTGGCGTGACGCAAGGTTCACGCTTTCGAGTCGAACACTGTAAGGGGGCTCGCCATGGGGCGTGGCCGTCAAAAAGCGAAGCACACCAAGGTTGCTCGCGAGCTAAAGTACTTCAGCCCTTCGGTTGACCTAACCGCGCTAGAGCGCGAGCTAAAGACCTCGTCGAACGACGAACCAGACTATGAAGACAAGTGGGCCGACCTCTACCCAGAAGAGGGCGAAGCTGCCGATGGTGAAACCGGCACCACCGTTGCCGAACTAGAAGATGTGGTCGAAACCGAAGACGCCGACGAAGTTGGCGATCAGCTCGGTGACATCGACGACGATGGCGCTGCTGAGCGCTAAAGCAACCCAGCTGCAGCAGCGCGACTGACTAACTCGGCACGATTGTGCGTGTGTAGCTTCTTTGAGGCGTTCTGCAAGTGAAACTTGACCGTGCTTTCGGTCACAAAAAGTTCAGAGGCAATCTTCTTGTTGCTCATCCCCTTTGCAACAAACTTGATCACTTCGAGTTCGCGATCGCTCAGGTGCTCGATCTGAGAGCGCGTTGAGCCCAAACCGCGTGCAACCATTGCGCCAACTGACCTGCCCAAAACTGTCTCGCCGTTTTGCACCGAAACCACGCTCTTGCCGAGCTCATCGGCTTTCAGCTCATCTTTCACAAGGTAACCCGTGGCACCACGACGCAGTGCCTCAAGCACCACCATTTCAGATAGAGAAGATGCCAGAACCAAAATGCGGGTCGCTGAGTAGCGCTCGGTGATTTCTTGGCAAAGTTTCAAACCTGCGGTCGTGTCGTCACCGAGGTCGAGGTCAATCACCAAAACATCGGGGCCGTGCTCATCGACGGCGTCTAGAACAGCGTCATAACTGGTGGCTTCGGCGACTACAGCGGTGCCGGCGTTGCGTTCAAGAATGGCTCGGATGCCCACACGCGTGATCACGTTGCGGTCAGCCACCACAACCCTGGTCTTTGCCATGGGCGAGCGGCGGCCTAACGGAACGTCGGGGCGCTTCTCTGAGTCCATGTCCCGAAGTTTATTGGTAAAACTGTCTACCTGTCCATACGGCTAGGTGGGTAACTAGCCGAACGATGGTCAATCGGCTAGTTGGGTCGAGTTGCCCTGTTTGGGCATCCGAGTTAGGAGTAGGTTCACGATTGTCGAGTTCGCAACGGTGCGAACGGACGTGAAAGGGAACCATAAATGGCTGTTTATGCACAACCAGGTCAAGCCGGTGCTGTTATGGATTACAAGCCGCGCTACGACCACTGGATCGGCGGAGAATACGTAAAGCCCGCCTCAGGTCAGTACTTCGAAAACGTAACCCCGGTAACCGGTCGCGTTTTCTGTGAAGTCGCTCGCGGAAACGCTGAAGACGTTGAGAAAGCTCTCGACGCAGCACACGCCGCATTCAAAACATGGAAGCACACCTCGGCTACCGAGCGCGCCAACATTCTGCTCAAGATTGCCGACCGCATGGAGGAAAACCTCGAAAAGCTTGCGGTTGCTGAAACTTGGGAGAACGGAAAGCCTGTTCGCGAGACCATGGCTGCCGACATTCCTCTAGCCATCGACCACTTCAGATACTTCGCAGGCGCACTTCGCGCTCAAGAGGGAACCCTGGGCGAGCTAGACAAAGACACCGTGGCTTACCACTTCCACGAGCCTCTAGGTGTGGTCGCTCAGATCATCCCTTGGAACTTCCCAATTCTGATGGCTGCATGGAAGCTGGCCCCAGCGCTAGCCGCCGGTAACTGCATCGTTCTGAAGCCTGCCGAGCAGACTCCGGTTTCGATTCACTACTGGATGTCGCTAATCGCTGACCTTCTACCTGCAGGTGTTCTGAACATCCTGAACGGTTTCGGTGTTGAGGCTGGCAAGCCACTTGCCCAGAGCCGCCGCATTGCAAAGGTTGCCTTCACTGGTGAAACCACCACCGGCCGCCTAATCATGCAGTACGCAGCCGACAACATCATTCCGGTCACTTTGGAGCTTGGTGGAAAATCACCAAACATCTTCTTCAAAGACATCGCTGCCGAGAATGACGCCTTCTATGACAAGTGCATCGAGGGCTTCAACATGTTCGCGCTGAACCAGGGTGAGGTTTGCACCTGTCCTTCACGTGCACTCATCGAAGCTCCGATCTACGACAAGTTCTTGGCCGACTGCCTAGAGCGCACTAAGAAGATCATTCAGGGCAACCCACTTGACACCGTCACCATGATTGGTGCCCAGGCCTCGAACGAGCAGATGGAAAAGATTCTGAGCTACATCGAGATCGGCAAGCAAGAAGGCGCCAAGCTGCTCATCGGTGGCAAGCGTGCCGACCTAGGCGGCGACCTCTCGGGTGGTTTCTACATCGAACCAACCGTCTTCGAGGGCAAGAACTCGATGCGCATCTTCCAAGAAGAGATCTTCGGCCCGGTCGTATCGGTTGCCAAGTTCGACGGTTGGGACGAAGCCATGGAAATCGCCAACGACACCCTCTATGGCCTCGGCTCTGGTGTTTGGACTCGCAACATGAACACCGCTTACCGTGCGGGTCGTGAAATTCAGGCTGGTCGCGTTTGGACCAACTGCTACCACGCCTACCCAGCCCACGCTGCATTCGGTGGTTACAAGTCATCGGGTATCGGTCGCGAGACCCACAAGATGATGCTCGACCACTACCAGCAGACCAAGAACCTTTTGGTCAGCTACAGCGAGAGCAAGCTCGGCTTCTTCTAAAAAGCTGACTAGTCAAAAGGCAGGGGCGATTCGGTTTCGGGTCGCCCCTGTCTTCTATTTCACGGATGCAAAACAAGGAGTATCTTCGAACCATGAGCGTCACACGAGTTGAGTTCACCCACGCGGCCGAAGAGTTGCTGCGCAAGCTTTACCCCGCGCATCCGATGGGTTTTATGTTTCACCAATCTGGCGGGTGCTGCGACGGCTCGGCCCCGATGTGTTACGAGGCCGGCGAGTTCAGGGTCGGTGGCTCCGATGTGCTGATGCAGAGCATCCAAGTTGAAGGCATTGAGCAGCCGGTTCTCTTTTATATGTCGCTCGAACAGTTCGAAGTTTGGGCGCACACGCACCTAACCATCGATGTAGTGCCTGGACGAGGTTCGGGTTTCTCGATGGAATCGCCCGAAGGTGTTCGCTTTTTGACTCGCTCTCGAATCTTTACCGACGAAGAGTGGTTTGCACTCGAACCTGTTGTTACCGGCAACGGCGATCTGGTGCCGTTGAATCGTTAGTTGCGGCTTGGGCCGATTTAGCCGCGATAGTTTCCGACTAGGCGCACCGCGCCACCGTCGGTGCCCTTAGCACCTTGAACCCAGCCATCTAGGTTGTTCGGCTGCTCGGTGATGACGCCCAACTTGAATCCATCGATAGCGGCGCTGATTTCGTCGGCTTTGTCTGCCGAAACTACGAGTGCTTGGCCGAGACCAAGGTTCCAGGTGCCCTCAACCGACTCGAGCGAGAAGCCGCCCCAGCCGGCCAGAACGCGAAACACATCTTGCGGAGCCCACGCCGAACGCTCGACCTCGAGAGCGACTCCCTGAGGAAGAACGCGTGCGAGGTTGGCTGCGATACCGCCGCCGGTGATGTGGCTCATCGAGTGCACACCGGCACCCAATTCGCTCTCGAGCAACTTGTTCAGCACACCCGTGTAAAGGCGGGTTGGCTCGAGCAAAACCTCGCCGAGGCTGCGTGAGCCGAATTCAGAGACGGTCTTGTTGTAGTCAAGCTTTGAGTCGGCAACGATCTTGCGCACCAGCGAGTAACCGTTTGAGTGCAGACCACTCGACGCCATGCCGATGACGACATCGCCAACCTGAACCTTGTGTGCACCGAGCAACTTCGAAGCCTCAACCACACCGGTTGCCGCACCAGCAACGTCGTAGTCATCTGGGCCGAGCAAACCAGGATGCTCTGCCGTCTCGCCACCGACGAGTGCAACATCAACGGCGGCACACGCCTCGGCGATGCCCCGAACAATGTCGGCGATGCGCTGTGGCACGACCTTGCCGCAGGCGATGTAGTCGGTCATGAACAGGCTCTTTGCACCAACCACGACGATGTCATCGACAACCATGCCGACTAGGTCTTGGCCAATGGTGTCATGCTTGTCGATTGCTTGGGCGATGGCAACCTTGGTGCCAAGGCCGTCGGTTGAGGTGGCAAGCAAGGGGCGTTCGTATGACTTTAGAAACGAAACATCCATCATGCCTGCGAAGCCGCCTAGACCGCCCACAACTAGCGAGTTGTGAGTGGCACCAACGGCGCGCTTCATGAGTTCTACGGCTAGGTCGCCAGCTTCGGTGTCAACGCCGGCTGCTGCGTATGCGTTTGGTTCGGTCACTAGTTCGAGCCGCCCTCGGCCTCGCGAACCATCGCGTCGAGTTCGCTGTCTGGGCCAGGGTTGCAAGCGGCAGGGTCTTCGGTGCGCTCGAGAAGGTTCTTTCCTAGGCGATCTGCGGTCGGCAACTCGATTGGGTAGGTGCCGGTGAAGCAAGCGGTGCAAAGCTCGCGCTCCTGCTGCCCGGTGGCGGCAATCATGCCGTCTTTGGTTAGGTAACCGAGGCTGTCTGCGCCAATCGATGCACGAACATCCTCGACACCAAGGCCGGTGGCAATCAATTCGGCGCGGGTGGCAAAGTCGATGCCGTAGAAGCATGGCCAGGTAATCGGTGGCGAAGAGATGCGCACATGAATCTCGGCTGCACCGGCTTCGCGAAGCATTTGCACGAGTGCTCGCTGGGTGTTGCCTCGCACGATTGAGTCATCGACAACGACGATGCGCTTGCCGCGAATAACTTCTTTGAGCGGGTTGAGCTTGAGGCGAATACCGCGCTGACGAATGGTCTGCGAAGGCTGAATGAAGGTTCGGCCGACATAAGCGTTTTTCACCAGACCGTGACCAAACGGGATACCCGATTCTTGGCTGTAACCGATGGCGGCCGGGGTGCCCGACTCTGGGGTCGGAATCACGAGGTCGGCTTCAACCGGATACTCGCGGGCCAAAGTGCGGCCCATCTCGACACGTGAGTCATAAACATTCTTGCCGTTGATGGCGGTGTCTGGGCGCGCAAGGTAGACGTATTCGAAGACGCAACCGGCGCGCTTGACGTTTGCGAACTTGCTCGAACGAAGACCGTTTTCGTCGATTGCGATTAGCTCGCCCGGTTCTACCTCGCGCACGAAAGATGCGCCGACGATGTCGAGAGCTGCGGTTTCAGATGCGATTACCCAGCCACGTTCGAGGCGACCCAAAACTAGGGGGCGAACACCCTGAGGGTCACGGGCGGCATAGAGGGTCGTCTCATCCATGAAGACAAGACAGAACGCGCCCTTCACCTTTGGCAGCAGTTCGAGGGCTGTTGCCTCGAGGGTGTGATCTAGGTCGCCGGCCATGAGGGCAGTAAGCACCGCGGTGTCGGTCGTGTTGCCGCCGGTGATTTCGTTGTTGGTCTGATCTGGGTATTTTTCTCGAAGCATTTCGAGCAGGTCGGCGGTGTTGGTCAGGTTGCCATTGTGGGCCAGGGCAACGGTACCCGAAGAGGTGCGGCCAAGAGTCGGTTGGGCGTTACGCCAAGAAGAAGAACCGGTGGTCGAGTAGCGGTTGTGGCCAACGGCGATGTGGCCGGTGAGGCTTTCTAAAGCGCTTTCGCTGAACACCTGTGACACGAGACCCATGTCTTTGTAAACCAAAATTTTGCTGCCATCTGAAGTGGCGATACCGGCCGATTCCTGGCCACGGTGCTGAAGAGCGTAAAGCCCAAAGAAAGTTAGTTTGGCGACTTCTTCACCGGGTGCCCAAACTCCGAATACGCCACATTGATCCTGCGGCCCCTTCTCGTCTGGAAGAAGGTCGTGATTCAGAAGTCCGTCGCCACGAATCAAGGGAGTCCTTCGTTTGGGGTGCTTGCGGGCAGAATCTGCCCCATCGCAAGCCCGACTACCCCTTTAGTTTAGTGGCTTCAACCTGCTTGGCACGAGCCCTAGAAAGCCAGTCTGCGCCGAGTGAAACAACGGTTCCACCCAAGAAGCCCGCACCACCGATATAGACCACCAAGAACCCTAGGATGCCCGGCTGCGCCTTTTGCGAATCGCTCGAGACTGCGAACATAACGAATGCCAGAACGATGCCGACGAAAGCGCCGGTAGCCATGAACGCGAAAAGCTTTGGAGCGCGGCGCACCGAAACTACTTCGACGGATTCTTGTGGTTGAGATTTCTTCGAGGTTTTAGCCATGGTTCAATTCAACCCGAAGTTCAGTGGCAAAACTTCCGAAAGATCGGCACGAGTTCCAGAGGCGCGAATGCGACCGCCGGCAACAGCGTCGTGCCAAGAGGTTTCGCCAACCGCAATCGCAAACCACGTTTGCGCGTCGCATTCGATGACGTTCGGCGGGGTGCCGCGGCGATGCGTCGGCCCTTCGATGCACTGGGTCGCGCCGAGCGGCGGAACCCGAACCTCTACCGAGTTACCCGGTCGCAGTTCGGCCAAACACTCGAGCAGGTAGCGCACCGCCATGACGAAGTTCTCATCGCCGTTGCTGCGCTCGGAACGGCCGGCGAGCACTTCGCGAAGTGCGTGCAGCCCTGCATCCGGGTTTATCTTTCGTTTGGCCATGAAAACCATTCTCTCGCCTCGCCATAAACTTGAGGCAATGAAGATTCTGGTTTTGGGTCAGGGCGCCCGCGAACACGCCATTGTGAAAGCGCTCGTGCGCACCGGAACCGAGCGAGCCGACATCGTCTGTGCTCCTGGTAACGCCGGTATAGCTGCCGATGTCGCAGTCGATTCGGCCCTCGACCAACTCAACCCAGGGGCCGTTGCAGCGTTCGCCGAAGCCGGTGGCTTCGAACTTGTCATCGTCGGCCCCGAAGCCCCGCTGATTGCAGGAGTTGCCGATGCCGTTCGTGATGCTGGCATCGCGGTGTTTGGCCCGAGTCAAGCTGCCGCCGCTCTAGAGGGTTCGAAAAACTTTGCCAAAGAAGTGATGGCGGCAGCCGGTGTGCCCACCGGACTTGCCCGCGAGTGCAACACCATCGCCGAGGTTGAGAGCGCGATGGACGCCTTCGGTGCACCTTACGTAATCAAGGCCGACGGTCTAGCCGCAGGTAAGGGCGTAATCGTCACAAGCGACCGCGCGGCCGCCATTGCACACGCCGAAAAGTTCATCGACATGGGTGTCTTGGTCGAAGAGTTTCTAGACGGCCAAGAGGTGAGCCTGTTCTTCTTGAGCGACGGCAAATCGGTGCTGCCGCTCACCCCAGCCCAAGACTTCAAGCGCGCCTTTGACGGCGATGCTGGTCCAAACACCGGAGGCATGGGTTCTTACAGCCCGCTACCTTGGTTGCCGGCTGGCTTTGTCGAAGAAGTTGAGCGCACCGTTGCAGTGCCAACCATTCGCGAAATGGCCCAGCTCGGCAAACCATTTATCGGCCTGCTTTACTGCGGCCTCATCGTCACAGCACGCGGCATTCGCGTGATCGAGTTCAACGCCCGCTTCGGCGACCCAGAAACCCAGGTGGTGCTTGGCCGCCTAACCAGCTCGCTCGAGAACCTGCTGCACAAAGCGGCAACCGGCCACCTCGACTCGGCCAGTGAGCCAACCTTCACCCAAGACGTTGCCGTCGCCGTTGTGCTTGCCAGCGAGGGATACCCCGAGACCTCTGCCCCTAACCGCCCGCTACACGGAATCGCCGAGGCCGAGCAAGTTGCCGGAGTCGAGGTTTGCGTTGCGGCTGCGACCACCGATGCGGCCGGCCAGCTCGTCGCCAACGGCGGGCGAGTACTGAGCGTGGTTGCCACCGGTGCTAATTTCGCGGATGCTCGCACTCAGGCCTATGCGGGCCTCGCCAAGATTTCACTCGAGGGCTCTCACCACCGAACCGACATTGCCGCCAAGGTAGTCGAAGGGCAGGCGAACTAATGCCACTGCAACTCGACGGCTGGAAGCACGTTTATTCGGGCAAGGTGCGCGACCTGTACGAATCGACCGACCCAAACTTTGCGCACCTGATTCTCGTGGTGGCCAGTGATCGCGTAAGCGCCTTTGACCACGTTCTCGAGCCGAGCATCCCAGGTAAAGGCGCACACTTGACCACTCTCACCAACTGGTGGTTCGAGCGTCTCGGTGTAACCAACCATGTGAGCGATGAACTGCCGGTTCCCGCAGCTGTGGCCGGCCGCGCGACGGTTGCCAAGAAGCTCGACATGTTTCCGATCGAGTGCGTGGTGCGTGGCTACATTTCTGGTTCGGGCTGGAAGGAATACCAAGCCGACAAAACCATCTGCGGCGTTCAACTACCAGAGGGGCTCACCTTCGGAGCCAAGTTGCCTGAACCGATTTTCACCCCGGCGTTCAAGGCCGAATTGGGCGATCACGACGAGAACATCACGTTCGAACGGGTCGTCGAACTAATCGGTGAGGCCGATGCCAAAGCGCTTCGCGACCTGTCGCTGCAAATCTTCGCTAAAGCATCCGAGTTGACCGAAAAGGCCGGGCTCATTCTGGCCGACACCAAGTTTGAGTTCGGGCGCGACCCGCAAACCGGCGAAATCACCCTCGGTGACGAGGTGCTAACCCCCGACTCGAGTCGATTCTGGTCGCGGGCAGCCTGGGAGCGAGGCGAGCGCAAAGACTCTTTCGACAAGCAGGTCGTGCGCAACTGGCTTGCTGACAACTGGGATGCTTCGTCGAACACCATGCCACCTGCGTTGCCGCAGGCCATCGTCGACCAAACCGCCGGCAAGTATGCCGAGCTGGTCGAGCGACTTACCTCGGCTGTGGCTTAAAGCAAAACGCAGACCCAAATCGGATCTGCGTTTTGGTGTTACAAAGAACTCATCGACTAGTCGTTCTTTTTGCCTTTACCGTTGTCGCCTTTGCCCTTTACTTTGCCTTTGCCATCGTTTTCAGGCTTTACAGGCTTGGCTGGAATCTCTCCCAGAGCGGCAATTGCTTCGTTGCGTGACTTGATAGCCGCGGCAATCTCTGCGGCCTTCGTTGCTCGAGCATAAGCACGGGCAACCTGTGGGTCAGCAGCAGTCTTGGCAGCAGCCATAGCTGCGGTAAATGCGGTTTCAGTTGCCTTCACCGAAGTGTTGAAGTTGGTCTTGATGGTTCTAAGAGAAGCGAGCAAGCTTGCGTTGGTGGATTCCCACGCGGTCATCGCTTCTTTCCAAGCGGTCATGGCTGCCTTGAACTCAACTTTGGCGGCGTAGTTAGCCTGCTTCTGCTCATAGTTCTTTTTGATCTTGCGGTAGCCGTCAACAACCTTGCGGTCTTTTGGCTTCACATCGACAGACACGGTGGTGTCTGTGGTGTCGGTTACAGGGCTGGTGATCGGGTAGTTGCTTGGCACTACGTCGCTTGCCGAAGCGGATGCGGCTGAGCCGATGCTGAGGGCTAGAACTAGACCGGTAGCAGCTAGAGTCTTTGAAATCTTCATTTGAGAAACCTTTCGTTGGTTTTCTTACAGTCACAAGTTTGCAACGGCGACCTTTAGAAAACCGTGTGAAGAACCTGCGCACAGTTATAGAAAACGGTGGGCCTTAGCTGCGGCTTCGCTAACCTAAGTGCATGACCGCCAAAACCTCAGCAGCCCGCATCCTCGTTGTAGATGATGAAGATGTTCTTCGCGAAATGCTTGGCGACGCTCTGCGACTGAGCGGATTCGAGGTGCTCGAGGCTGCCGATGGTTCGAAAGCGCTCACTGTGTTGCAGGGCGGCAAAGTCGACCTCATCATCAGCGATGTGAACATGCCTGGCATGGACGGCTACGAAATGCTCAGCCACCTTCGCGCACAGGGCGACGAAACCCCGGCCATCATGCTCACCGCCAGAAGAGAACGGGCAGATGTCACCAAGGGGCTGAAACTCGGCGCCGACGACTACGTGACCAAACCCTTCGGCCTCGAAGAACTTATCTTGCGCGTGAACGCGGTGCTGCGTCGCACGATGGGGGCGGCATCCGTTTCATCAAAGTTGGTTTGCGGACCGGTTGAGATCATCGACGACCTGCACCAAGTTCTGGTTGACGGCGCCGAAGTCGAGCTTTCGCCAACCGAATACCACCTGCTGACCGTGCTGATCGAGAACAAGGGCAAGGTGATTAGCCGCAGCAAGCTTCTGCTCGAGGTTTGGGACATCAACTTTGACACCGGTACCAACGTGGTCGACACTTACATTTCTTACCTGCGCCGAAAGGTTCACACAGAGACCTATCAGGGCATCAAAACCGTTCGTGGCATCGGCTTTCAGATGATCGAAGGCAAATGAGGCTTCGCACTCGACTGTTCATAGCCACCGCAGCAGTCACCACCATTACCGCTGCTGCAGTCGGACTGGCCGGCAGCCTGAATGCCTACGACTCAGAGGTCAAGCGCCTCGACAAAGTTCTTGCCAAGGTTTCGGCAGACGCGGCTGACGCGGCACCCGACCAAATCGGGGCGGCCATAGAATCGGCAGCTGACCGCTCGTTCGCTGTGCAAGTTTCAATTCTTGACACCCAGGGACTTCTCACCAACGTCTACGGCGTTGAGAACATCGTCGAGGTGG
>JACCDQ011991735.1_pt1 | contig 12479 bp, 8 predicted proteins | sample 7446031 | NCBI WGS metagenome assembly JACCDQ01 (sample SAMN15323442, study PRJNA562643) | freshwater metagenome | isolation source: river surface water | place: USA:Blue River Watershed | collected 2017-08-17
GTATTTACCATCTCTTTTTGAGCGAGCATCTGCTGCTACTACCCAGTAAAAAGGTTTTCCTTTTTTACCGTGTCTTTGTAATCTAATTTTTACTGACATAATCTTATGATTAAATTTTGAGGTACTCGACCTCGGTTAATTAAGGGTGCAAAGATACATTTTTTATTTAAAAATGCTAATTCAAAACGTATTTTAATGATAGATAATTGTTTAGTGATTTTTTGTGCTAATTCAGTGACTTTATAGTTTCTTTTCTGATAAAAAAATCATAAATAAATTCAATCATAGTAGATTGGAATTAATTAAGACTACATTTGTCGCTTAATTAAACAAGTTGATATGAACATTTTTGTGGGAAGTCTTCCATTCAGTATTGAGGAAGCAGATTTAAGAGAGTCTTTCGAGGCATACGGAGCAGTAGATTCAGTTAAAATTATTACTGATAAATTTACTGGTAGAAGTAAAGGTTTTGGTTTTGTTGAAATGCCAAGCGACGAGGACGCTCAAAAAGCAATTGACGAATTGAATGGTGCTACTGTTCAAGGACGTACTATTGTAGTGAACAAATCTGAGCCTAAACCAGAAGGCGAAAGAAGAAGTTTTAACAACAACCGTGGTGGAGATTCACGCGGAGGTTACGGAAACAACCGTGGAGGTAGAGGAGGATATTAGTATTTTTTCTTTATATACAAAAAAGGTGTCAATGAAAATTGACACCTTTTTTGTATTAAATCAAATTGTGTATTATAAATTTGCGACTAACCAATCTCCTACTTCACTTGTTTTGTAAGCTTTGGCTCCTTTTGGTGCTAAATCTTCTGTAACAATTCCTTCAGCTAATGATTTGTTGACTACTGCTCTAATGGCATCTGCTTCGGCTTTTAATCCGAAAGCATCTTCAAACATCATGGCTGCTGATAAAATAGTAGCCAATGGGTTAGCAATATTCAACCCAGTTGCTTGTGGATACGATCCGTGAATGGGTTCGTATAATGAAGTGTGTTCTCCCACAGAAGCGGATGGCATTAATCCCATAGATCCTGAAATTACCGAAGCTTCATCCGTTAAAATATCTCCAAATAAGTTTTCTGTAATTAAAACGTCATACGAATTAGGCCATTGTACCAATCGCATCGCAACCGCATCTACAAATTCATACGACACTTCCACTTCTGGATAGTCTTTTTCCATTGCTTGAACGGTTTCTCTCCACAAACGAGAGGTTTCTAATACGTTGGCTTTGTCCACACAACATAATTTTTTGCTACGTGTCATCGCTAATTCGAATCCTTTTTTTGCCAAACGTTGTACTTCGGCTCTAGTGTAAACACAGTTGTCAAAAGCAGTATCGCCGTTGTCTTTTCTTCCCTTTTCACCAAAGTAAATTCCGCCCGTTAATTCTCGTAAGAAAACTAAATCAGTACCTTCAATGCGCTCTCTTTTTAAAGGAGAATTGTCAATTAAAGAAGGGAAAGTAAAAGTAGGTCGCACATTAGCAAACAAACCTAATTTTTTACGCATTAGTAACAAACCTTGTTCTGGTCGTACTTTTGCAGAAGGATCGTTATCGTATTTTGGGTGTCCAATAGCACCAAATAAAACTGCATCTGCTTTCATACAAATTTCGTGTGTTTCATCAGGATAAGGGACGCCTACCGCATCGATAGCGCAAGCCCCAGTTAAAGCTGGCGTCCAGTTGATTTCATGATTGAATTTTTTTGCGATAGCATCCGAAACTTTTACAGCTTCGTTAATTACTTCTGGTCCTATTCCGTCTCCGGCTAAAAGAGCAATATTGAATTTCATTTGGTATTATTTTTCGTGTTATTTATTTTGTTTCGTTGTGTTCTTATTTAGATGCTTACTACGTTCAGCATTTTTTGAGTGGCAACAATTGCAGCTACCGTTTGATCTGAATCCAATCCGCGGGTTTTGAATTCTTTTCCGTTATTGACCCATGTAATAATGGTTTCACACAAAGCATCAGAGCTACTTCCGGGAGGGATTCGCACAGCGTAGTCCACTAATTTTGGTAAACTCATTTTTTTACTTTTGTAAATTTTGACCAAGGCATTCATGAAAGCATCAAATTGCCCGTCACCTTGTGCATTTTCTTCGATAATTTCTCCATCGATTTTTAGACAAAGTGTGGTCGAAGGGCGCATCCCTTTGGAGTGAACTAATACATACGACTCAACAGTAATGCGTTCTTCGTAGGTTTGGCTATCCAAAACATCCGAGATAATATAAGGCAAATCTTCTTTGGTAACCGTTTCTTTTTTGTCTCCCAATTCGATAATTCGTTGGGTAACTAATTTTAAATCTTCTTGGTTGAGGTGCAATCCTAATTCTTGAAGATTTTTTTCGATGTTGGCTTTGCCGGAAGTTTTTCCTAAAGCATATTTTCTTTTTCTTCCAAAACGTTCTGGAAGTAAATCATTGAAATATAAATTGTTTTTGTTGTCTCCGTCAGCGTGGATTCCTGCAGTTTGCGTGAAAACATTGTCTCCCACAATTGGTTTGTTAGCCGGAATTCGATAGCCTGTAAACGTCTCGACCAATTTACTCACGGAGTACAAAGACGATTCTTTTACATTAATTTTTACCTCCGGAATGAAGTCGTTGATTACAGCCACCGTACTTTCAAGCGGTGCATTTCCTGCACGTTCTCCCATTCCATTTACAGTAACGTGTAAGCCATGAATGCCCGCTTTTACTGCTTCGATAGCATTGGCAACACTTAAATCGTAATCGTTATGCGCGTGGAAATCAAAATGAGTGTTAGGATATTTTTTTGTAATTTCTGAGATAAATTCAAACGTCTCAGACGGAATTAATACGCCTAATGTGTCCGGCAATAAGATTCTTTTAACGGGTTGTTGGGTTAAAAAATCCAAGTATTGGAAAACGTAGTCAGGAGAATTGCGCATTCCGTTGCTCCAATCTTCTAAATAGACGTTGGTTTCAATGTTATTTTCTTTTGCCAAAGCGATTGCCTGTGCAATTTCAGTAAAATGTTGTTCGGGTGTCTTTTTTAATTGATGAGTCAAATGGTTGAGCGAACCCTTGGTCAATAAATTTTGGACTTTAGCACCTGCTTTTTTCATCCATTCAATAGAAACACCGCCGTCTACAAAAGATAACACTCCGATTTTATCAGTGTACCCTTTGGTAGAAGCCCACTCCATAATACCTTTAACTCCTTGAAATTCTCCTTCGCTCACACGTGCCGAAGCAATCTCAATGCGATCAATATGTAGTTCTTCAAGCAACAATTGTGCAATGGTTAATTTTTCTGCAGCAGAAAAGGATACTCCCGATGTTTGTTCTCCATCGCGAAGTGTCGTATCCATTATTTCAATTTTTCTTTTTTCCATCATCAATTGGATTCTAAAAGCACTTTGATTTCTAATGTTTTGAAATCAGAAGAGTATATTTTCTATAAAACGGTAAAAGCAGTTACTTAGTCAAACGCTAAATTTGACACGAAGTAACTGCATTTGTTTGATTTGTTTTTAGTAAGGCAATTGGTTAGCAAAACTAACGATGTCTTCCTTCATATTTTGTAAGTAATCAATATCATCAAAACCATTAATCATATTGTTCTTTTTGTATCCATTGATTGCAAATGATTCTTGTTGACCTGTAGCCAATAACGTAATCGTTTGTGCTGGTAAATTGATTTCCAATTCAGTGTTGGGGTCAGCCTCAATAGCTTTGAAGATGGTTTCAGCAAATTCTGGACTTACTTGAACAGGAAGTACACCAATATTCAAACAATTTCCTTTGAAAATATCAGCAAAGAAGCTTGATACAACAGCTCTAAATCCGTAATCGTAAACTGCCCAAGCTGCATGCTCTCTAGAAGAACCTGAACCAAAGTTTTTTCCTCCTACTAAGATTTTTCCGCTGTAAGTTGGATTGTTTAATACGAAATCTGCTTTTGGAGTATCATCCCCATTGTATCTCCAGTCTCTGAAAAGATTGTCTCCAAAACCTTCACGTTTTGTCGCTTTTAAGAAACGTGCTGGAATAATTTGATCGGTATCTACGTTTTCTATAGGTAGTGGCACCGCACTACTTCTAAGAACATTAAATTTATCGTATGCCATTTAATTTTTAGATTAGCCCCCAACCCCCAAAGGGGGAGTTGTAGTGGGACGTATGTTTTTATTATAATTTTTATATTTCGATTATTCCCCCTTTGGGGGTTAGGGGGCTTATAACAATTCCCTTGGATCAGTCAATTTACCAGTAACCGCCGCTGCAGCAGCCATAATTGGACTAGCTAATAAAGTTCTTGAACCAGGACCTTGACGACCTTCAAAGTTTCTGTTTGAAGTACTTACGGCATATTTCCCAGCAGGTACTTTATCGTCATTCATTGCTAAACAAGCCGAACAACCTGGTTGACGCAATACAAATCCTGCTTCAGTAAGAATGTCTAACAATCCTTCTTCTTTAATTTGGGCTTCTACTACGTGAGAACCTGGAACTAACCAAGCAGTAACATTGTCCGCTTTTTTTCTTCCTTTAACGATAGATGTAAAAGCTCTGAAATCTTCAATTCGACCATTAGTACAACTTCCTAAGAAAACGTAGTCAATTGGTTTGCCAATCATGACATCATTTTCTCCAAATCCCATATAAGCAAGTGACTTTTTATAAGTTTCCTCACCTCCCTCTACTTGGTTAGCGTTTGGAATATGTTTAGAAATACCAATTCCCATTCCTGGGTTAGTACCATACGTAATCATTGGTTCAATATCAGAAGCATTGATGTTTAATTCTGCATCAAACACCGCATCAGCATCTGTTTTTAAGGTTTTCCAATACGCTACGGCTTTATTCCAAGCTTCACCTTTTGGAGCATGAAGTCTTCCTTCTAAGAAATCAAAAGTAGTTTGGTCAGGAGCAATCATTCCTCCACGAGCACCCATTTCGATACTTAAGTTACACACCGTCATACGACCTTCCATAGTCATGTTTTCAAAAACATCACCAGCATATTCTACAAAATAACCTGTACCGCCAGAAGTAGTTAATTGTGCAATAATATAAAGCGCTACGTCTTTTGGTCCCACACCTTTTCCTAATTGACCATTAACGTTGATACGCATTTTCTTTGGTTTTGGCTGCATAATACATTGCGTTGACAAAACCATTTCAACCTCAGAAGTTCCGATACCAAAAGCAATAGCACCAAAAGCTCCGTGAGTAGAAGTATGTGAATCTCCACAAACAATAGTGGCGCCAGGTAATGTAATTCCGTTTTCAGGACCTACTACGTGAACAATTCCGTTTTTTTGGTGACCCAATCCCCAGTGAGAAATACCATATTCATTGGCATTGTCTTCCAAGGCTTTCAGCTGATTTGCAGATAGCGGGTCAGCAACAGGTAAGTGTTGGTTTATGGTTGGTGTGTTGTGATCGGCAGTGGCAAAAGTACGCTCTGGATACAAAACGGAGATACCTCTTGTTTTTAAACCTAAAAAGGCAACAGGACTGGTAACTTCGTGGATGAAATGACGGTCAATAAACAGCACGTCTGGTCCATCTTCAATGTTGCGCACTACGTGCGAATCCCATACTTTGTCAAATAATGTCTTACTCATTGTAACTATTTTTTTAATGTATTTTCTCTCTTAACAATTGATCTTAAACAAGTCACAATTGTATCAATTTGTGCAAATTTAAAAAAAGAAATAAAGTGGTATTACCAATATATCTGTTATATACGATACCCAAAATAACATTAGATTACTAAATAAATTCAAAAAATGTTGATTTTAGATCGTTGGCAACTTTGTGTTGTACTAAAAAGAGTTGAAAGGAACTCTCTTTAACCAAATTCATCTTTTTTTAAAATTGGCAAATTTAGGCTTGTTTTGGGTTAAAATGACTGTTTTTGGTTAAAAAAATGTAACAAATCGAAGAAAAATAGTCATAAATTGAAAAAACGAATAATTCTAAAATGGGTGGTTTTGGTTCTTTTTTTGCCAAAATATTAAAATTGGATAGGAGATGATTTTGGTTTGTTTTTTAGCTGCATTTTACGACATCCAAAAAATAACACTTCCGATTTTTTTGTTAATAACTTCCCGATTTTTTTAGCCTAAAAAAAACTAAATTTGAAACTCATTTTTTTTGAGTTTTTCTAATTTTTATATGTTTATAACCAGTTAAACAAACGACTAAAGTCAGCGTGATTTTAGTTCCCGAAAATTGAATTCGGGCTGGGATGAAGACCTATGTATTTAATATTCGATACCGAAACTACTGGATTACCAAAGCGTTGGGATGCTCCCATAACCGATGTGGACAATTGGCCACGTTGTATTCAAATTGCTTGGCAGTTGCATGATGATATGGGGAAACTCGTTGAGCATCAAGATTATTTGGTAAAACCAGAAGGGTTTAATATTCCCTATGATGCGGAACGAATTCATGGGATTTCGACTGAATTAGCCGAAGCCGAAGGGATTCCCTTGGCTGAAGTTTTAGAAAAATTCAATATTTCTTTGGCGAAAGCCAAGTTTATTGTGGGACAAAATCTTGGTTTTGATGTTAATATTATGGGAGCTGAATTCCACCGAATGGGAGTGGCTTCACCCATGGCTTCACTTCCTGTTTTAGATACGTGTACCGAAGTTACCGCTTCGCTTTTACAATTACCAGGTGGACGTGGAGGGAAGTACAAATTACCTACGTTGACCGAATTACACAGCTATCTTTTCAACAAGCCTTTTGCAGAAGCTCACAACGCTACTGCCGATGTAGAGGCAACTACAAGATGTTTTTTAGAGTTAATTCGTCGAGAAGTATTTACAAAAGAAGAATTAGATGTAACTCCAGAGTATTTCAGGTCTTTCCGAGAAAATAATCCAACTGAAATCCAATTGATTGGATTGCGACATATCAATTTAAAACAAGCTTCGGATGCCATTAGAGCGAGTTTGAAAAAAATTGAACAAGATGATGTTCAAACCACAATTTCAGCCGAAGTAAAGGCAGATTTAAAAGACGCTGCTTTTGCACATTTGCACAATCATACACAGTTTTCGGTGTTACAATCTACAATAGCTATTCCTAATTTAGTAAAGGCTTCCGCCAAATTTAAAATGCCCGCCGTTGCTATGACGGATACCGGAAATATGATGGGTGCTTTTCATTTTGTGAGTGCCGTTTTAAATCATAACAAAGCTGCAGAAGCTAAAAATAAAGAATTAGCCGAAAATGGTGAAGAGCCATCAGAAACGGTTATCAAACCTATTGTAGGATGTGAGTTCAATATTTGCGATGATCATAAAGATAAGACCAAAAAAGACAATGGTTATCAAGTGGTTTTGTTGGCAAAAAATAAAAAAGGCTATCATAATTTAGCTAAAATGTCTTCTATCGCTTATACGGATGGCTTTTATTACGTTCCTAGAATTGATAGAGCAATTGTTGAAAAATACAAAGAAGATATTATTGTGTTGTCTGGAAATCTTTACGGAGAAATTCCAAGCAAGATTTTAAATATTGGCGAAACTCAGGCTGAAGAAGCCTTGATTTGGTGGAAGGAACAATTTGGCGCTGATTTTTATTTGGAGTTAATGCGTCACAAACAAGAAGATGAAAATCGGGTAAACCAAACCTTGATTGCTTTTGCCAAAAAACATCATATAAAATTAGTAGCCACGAATAATACCTATTATATTGATAAGGAAGACGCCAACGCACACGATATTTTATTGTGTGTAAAAGATGGTGAAAAACAAGCTACACCAATAGGTCGAGGTCGAGGCTATCGTTATGGGTTGCCTAATCAAGAATATTATTTCAAATCAGGCGATGAGATGAAGCAACTTTTTACTGATTTACCTGAAGCGATTATCAATATTCAGGAAATTATCGATAAAGTAGAGCCGTATTCTTTGTATCGTGATGTATTGTTGCCAAAATTCAAAATTCCTGATGAGTTTGAAGTGGCTGAAGATGCCGTAGATGGAGGGGTTCGCGGTGAAAATGCTTATTTGAAGTTCTTGACTATGGAAGGCGCTAAGAGACGTTATGGCGACATCACTCCTGAAATACAAGAACGTTTGGACTTTGAATTGCTTACTATTTCCAATTCAGGATATCCAGGTTACTTTTTGATTGTACAAGATTTCATTGCCGAAGCCAGAAAAATGGACGTTTCTGTGGGGCCAGGTCGTGGTTCGGCGGCGGGTTCGGCGGTGGCTTATTGTTTAGGAATTACCAATATTGACCCTATTAAATATGATTTGCTTTTTGAGCGTTTCTTAAATCCAGACCGTGTGTCGATGCCCGATATTGATATTGATTTTGACGATGAAGGTCGAGGTCGTGTTATGGATTATGTAATCAATAAATACGGAGCCAATCAGGTAGCCCAAATTATTACTTACGGTAAAATGGCAACTAAATCGGCGATTAGAGATACGGCTCGTGTTTTGGATTTACCTCTTTTTGAAGCGGATAGAATTGCTAAATTAATTCCGGGCATGATGCCTTCTAAATGGAATTTGGCTCGATTTATTGCAGAAAAAGAAGAGGATGTCAAAAAAGCATTGCGTTCGGACGAATTTGATAAAGTAAAAGAGTTAATCGCTATTGCTAATACAGCAGATTTAGCAGGAGAAACCATACAGCAGGCAAAGATGTTAGAAGGTTCCATGCGAAATACAGGAATCCACGCTTGTGGGGTGATTATTACCCCTGATGATATTACGAATTTCGTTCCAGTAACCACTGCGAAAGATTCTGATTTATATGTGACCCAGTTTGACAACTCGGTTGCAGAAAGCGCTGGTTTGTTGAAGATGGACTTTTTGGGACTAAAAACCCTAACCTTAATAAAAGATACGGTCAAATTGGTAAAATATCGCACAGGAGTAGAATTGAATCCTGATGAATTTCCAATTGATGATGTCAAAACCTATGAGTTATTCCAAAGAGGGGAAACGGTAGGAATTTTCCAATACGAATCGCCTGGAATGCAAAAATACATGAAGGATTTGAAGCCCACGGTTTTTGCGGATTTAATTGCGATGAATGCCTTATATCGACCAGGACCTTTGGAATATATTCCGTCGTTTATTCGACGAAAAAATGGAGAAGAACCTATTACATACGATTTAGATGCGTGTGAGGAATATTTGGGAGAAACTTACGGAATTACGGTCTATCAAGAGCAGGTAATGCTTTTGTCTCAAAAATTAGCCAATTTCTCTAAAGGAGATGCCGATGTATTGCGTAAGGCGATGGGTAAAAAGCAGAAAGATGTCTTGGATAAAATGAAATCTAAGTTCATCGATCAAGCAATGGCAAATGGTCACGATGCGCAAAAATTAGATAAAATTTGGACCGATTGGGAAGCGTTTGCGAGTTATGCCTTCAATAAATCGCATTCTACTTGTTATGCTTGGATTGCCTATCAAACGGCGTACTTAAAAGCACATTATCCTGCCGAATATATGGCTGCGGTACTTTCTAACAATATGAGCGATATCAAGCAAGTGTCCTTTTTTATGGAAGAATGTAAGCGAATGGGCTTGCAGGTTTTAGGACCAGATGTGAACGAGTCGTTTTATAAATTTACAGTAAACGATGATTATGCTGTTCGTTTCGGAATGGGAGCGATAAAAGGAGTAGGAGCAGGTGCTGTAGCTACTATTGTGGAGAACAGAAAAGATGGAAAATATAAATCGATTTTTGATTTGACTAAACGTATTGATTTGCGTGCTGCCAATAAAAAAGCATTAGAAAATTTGGCTTTAGCCGGAGGATTTGATTCGTTTGAAGGAACTACGCGAGCCCAATATTTTCATGATGATGGTGACGGAATTACATTCTATGAAAAAGCGATACGGTACGGAGCCAAGTTTCAAGAAAATGAAAATTCATCTCAGGTGAGTTTGTTTGGAGACGCTAGTGATGTTCAAATTGCCGAACCCGTGGTGCCGCCTTGTGAGGATTGGAGTACAATGGAAAAATTAGCCAAGGAAAAAGACGTGGTTGGGATTTATATTTCGGGCCATCCTTTGGATGACTTTAAATTTGAAATGAAATATTTTTGCAATGCTAAGCTAGAGGCATTGAAACACTTGGAACAATATGTTGGTAAAACGCTTTCTTTTGGTGGAATAATTAATAATGTACAACATCGAGTTGCCAAAAACGGTAAGGGTTGGGCTTCTTTCTTTTTAGAAGGATACGACGAAAGTTATGAGTTTAGAATTTTTGGAGAAGAGTATTTGAAATTCCGTCACTTTTTGATTCAGAACAACTTTACCTATATGCGCGTTTTGGTAAAAGAAGGTTGGGCAGACAAAGAAACAGGTAAAAAAGGAGAGCCTCGACTACAGTTCACTTTAATTCAATATTTGCAGGATGTGTTGCCTTCTTTTGCTAAGAAGTTGGTGTTGTTATTGAACATCAACGATATTCAGACCGATTTCATTCATCAATTGAACCAACTTTTTCAAGAGAATAAAGGAGACAATACCGTTACTTTTGAAGTTATGGAATTGGAAAAAATTACTAAAATTATAGAGACTACTACTGAAATTAATGAAGCCGATGAAGAAGTTTTTGTCGAAGAAAGTGAAAGTGATGACACTGATGTTTCTTTGATAGAAAATCAAAAAATTAACACAACTACAACGGTTGAAGAGATTAATGTGGTAACTAAATTAAGCATGCCAAGTCGAAAATTGAAAGTTAAAATATCGAATGAGTTATTATTAGAATTAGAAAAAAGGCAGATTAATTTTAAGTTGAATTAAATTGACGAATAAAAAAAGCTAATGTATTTATAATCAAAACTAATTTAGGAGTGATGTGAGAATGCTTTTTAATTTATAAATTTGCAATAGAATTAATAAACAAATAAAAAATAATATAGTATGGCATTAGCAATAACAGATGCTACTTTTGATGAAGTAGTTTTGAAATCAGACAAACCAGTAGTAGTAGATTTTTGGGCAGCTTGGTGTGGGCCTTGTAGAATGGTAGGGCCAGTAATTGATGAAATTGCTACTGAATATGAAGGGAAAGCCGTAGTTGGTAAAGTTGATGTTGATGCTAACCAAGAATTTGCAGCAAAATACGGAGTTAGAAATATTCCAACAGTTTTGATTTTCAAAAATGGAGAAGTAGTAGGAAAACAAGTGGGTGTGGCTCCAAAACAAACGTATACAGATAGCTTAGACGCATTATTGTAATCTCTTCATGTATTGATATAAAAAAGGTTGACGAAAGTCAGCCTTTTTTTATTTTTAAGAGATTTATTATTGTAAATTCAAGAAAGTATTATGTAGTTTAAAATCTGCGAATCTGCGGTGTTTTACTTTTATAAAATAGAAATCGTTTTCTTATATTTGGGTAATGAATATTGAATCACAAAGAGAGGCTATTTCTAGTTTTCGTCATTTGGAGTTGTTAGCTCATCAAGTGGTGGAAGGATTCATTTCGGGTATGCACAAAAGTCCTTTTCATGGTTTTTCGGCTGAATTTGCAGAGCATAAAGTCTATAATTCGGGAGAAAGTACCAAACATATCGATTGGAAATTATTTGCTAAAACCAATCGTTTGTACACCAAACAATTTGAGGAAGAAACCAATTTGCGGTGTCATATTATTATTGATAATTCTTCGTCAATGCATTACCCCAATTTAAAAGAAAGTCAGCAATTTTATGAAAGTAAAATAGGATTTTCTGTGTTGGCTTCGGCGGTTTTGATGAATCTTTTGAAAAAACAACGTGATGCAGTGGGTTTAAGCGTGTTTTCGGATACTTACGAATATTATGCACCAGAGAAAGGAAGTGATCGTCATCACCGAATGATTTTGAATGCGCTTGAGGGGCTTTTGGAACAACCGAAAGTTTCTAAAACGACCGATACTATTACTTTTTTACATCAAATTGCAGAAAAGATACACCGTCGATCCATGATTATCTTATTTACGGATATGTTTCAGGCTGGAAATGAAGAGGCTTTATTTAGCGCTTTGCAACATTTAAAGCACAATAAACATAAGGTGGTTTTGTTTCATGTTTTTGATTCAAAAACCGAATTGGGATTTAATTTTGATTCGGCTCCTCGAAAATTTATTGATGTAGAAACCAGAGAAGAAGTTGATGTTTTTGCTGATACCGTTCAGCAAGGTTATGAAAAAGAAGTGGCCACTTACTTTAAAAAGTTAGCATTAAGTTGTGCTCACAACCGAATTCAATATGTTCCATTCGCTGTGGGTGAAAATTTCGAAAAAATACTATTAACCTATTTGGTTGAAAAACAAAACTTTGGTTAGTTTTAAGAAGGAATATTTTATTTTTTTTATTAAAATGCTTGTGTAAATAGAAATCTGTTGTATATTTGCAACCGCAATTAAGCAGAGGTTTGGTAGTTCAGTTGGTTAGAATACATGCCTGTCACGCATGGGGTCGCGGGTTCGAGTCCCGTCCAGAC
>JACCDQ010120473.1_pt1 | contig 12478 bp, 5 predicted proteins | sample 7446031 | NCBI WGS metagenome assembly JACCDQ01 (sample SAMN15323442, study PRJNA562643) | freshwater metagenome | isolation source: river surface water | place: USA:Blue River Watershed | collected 2017-08-17
AAACTCCCATTTTTTATTACAGGCAGTAATAACTGAGAGTAAAATTGCAGAGATAATAAAAACTCTTTTCATAATTCTAGCATTAATAGTTATAATTCAAATATTACCAACCTTTATTTTGAACAAGGTTTGCTTTTTGCGCCTCAGTTAAAGGAATTGGTCCATGGTACATATCTGGAGAATATTGTCTTATTTCAACATTCTGTAGTGTAAACACATTACTATTGATTGTTACACCTTTAGCAGGTTCTGTCAAATTCAATTTCCAACGACGCATATCCCAAAAACGGAAACCTTCAAAACATAATTCAAGTCTTCGTTCGTTACGAATAAGATTACGCATATCCTCTTTCGTTGTAACAGAAGCTAAGTAGGCATCTGGCTGTGTAATACCTGCTCTTCTGCGAATGGCTTGTATAATACTGCGTGCAGTATAACCGTTAGCAGTTGCTCCATCTGGTCCCCAAGCTTCATTTGCTGCTTCAGCACAAATCAAAAATATTTCTGTATAGCGAATATGTACAGGATAATGCTTTTGCGTTGAGAGTGCTGTTGGATTTGCATTTACATCTTCTCTCAATAATTTACGCATGTAGTAGCCGGTTCTGGTAGAATTAGGCAACAGATTTACAGCATCATTTGTTGGTGCATCAGATTTTGTAAATATTGTTCTGTTAGAAATAGTACCACCATTAACAACGATATAATTACGTAAGCGTGGATCACGATTTGCGTAAGGGTTAGTTGCTACATACCCACTTGCAGGATTGGTAATAGGATATCCATTAGCCATCGGAAAAGCATCTACCAGGTTTTGAGTTGGATTCACTCTTCCGTTTCCAAAAAGTGTTGGAGGGAAATTATCTCTTTCCAGATTATTTGTAATTACAATATTACCTCTCCACAACATTTCTCTTTGTTCTGTTGGAGAATTTGGTGCAGTGTTAATATCAATTGCATTAACATTGGCAGCCGTGTAAAATAAAGCACCTTGTGGATCGATAGCATTAACACCACCGATAAGACTCAATATTTCACTTGCAGAATTTGCTGCCGCTTCCCATTTTGCAGTTGTAGACTGTGGGTTATATGCAGGGCTGGCAGCAAGTAATGCGGTACGTGCTTTAATAGCTTTTAAGATACGGCCCGACATTCTTTGTCTGTTAAACGTACCAAAAACCCTGTTATAATCTGCAACAGCCATACCTGTGTATTTAGCCGGCACCTGTGTTGCATTTACATAATCAAGCGGCAGATATTTTTCTGACTCTGTTAAATCAGTATAAATCTGTTGAACGCATTGATCAAATGTATTACGAGGTCTTCTGAAATCAGAATCAGGATTCAACGCCTCATTTATAATAGGCACACCAAGTAATTCGCCACTTGCACTATACCCTGCATGCGCCTGTAATAAATTATACATAAATAAAGCACGCAAGCCATAAACTTCACCCTTTAACCGGTCGGTAAAGAGTTTACGTACATCTTTACTTGATGGAGCCCAGTTTACACTATCAACTTCACGTAAAAAAAGATTTAAATATAATATTGCAGTGTATGAATTATTCCACTGATCAACTGGATTATTAGCTGCAGACCATGAGCCTGTTGCCATATTAAGCAGTGGATTAAACTTGTCGTTTGTAACAGCATCATCTGTTGCCACATCATTAAACGAATACCCATTTGTAGGAAGTCTGGTATATGCATTCATTAAAATTCCTTCTGCATATCCCGGATCAGAATAGATATCGCTTAACGTTCTGTGATTATCATCAAGTGGTTCAAGTACTTTCTTACATCCACTCAATGCAAGCACGGTTATAAAAAGTATTAATAATTTATTAGCCATGATGTTCAATTTTCTGTGTTGAATCTTACATTAAAATTGTGCACGTATTCCCATGTTATAACTTCTGAGCTGGGGCGAACTTGCTACTGCCAGTTCCAGAATTTTTCTGTTTTGAGCAAATGTGTACAGATTAGATCCTGAGATATATACTAACATACCTTTAAACACCGAATTGCGAAATACGTTGTTCGATATGTTATAGGTTAACTGTACTCTGCTTAAATTAAAACGATCTGTTTTGTACACCCAGAAATCGGAGCTGCGGAAGTTATTATTGTTTTGCTGTGAGCTTAAACGTGGATAAGTAGCAGTATTCTTCGTTGCTTCTGTCCATCGATTTAATACAACATCTGAATACTTAAGATCACCACTTACCCAATAGTAATTATTATTTGTTAATCCATAACCACCATTGTTGCCTGTACCTAAAACAAACAGATTAAAGTTTTTGTATGCAACAGAAAAATTAATTCCATAAGTAAACGGAGCAATGTATCTGCCAATCATAACCTCATCACGGTTGTCAATTACATTATCACCATTTTGATCAACATATTTAATATCGCCAGGTCTTACTTCGCTGAACAATTGACGGGGGCTGTTGTTAATATCAGCCTGATCTTTGAAGAAACCTGCATTTTGCAAACCGAAAATTACATCGAGTGGTTTACCTGCTCTGTTTTGATAAGCGTCTAAAAACAGTTCGTCACGCTTTGTAACTGTTGATTTTGAATAAACCAGGTTTGTGCCCAGACTAAATTGTACATCACCAATTTTCTTATTAATGTTCAACATTAAGTCGAAGCCCGAACGCTTATTTGCGTTGTAGTTCGTGTAAGGAATAAACGAACTGAAATAGTTAGGGTATTGCGAAAAACGTTGTGTAAGCAATCCGTCCATCAGCGTAACAAAGATTGAAGATTGCATGGTTATAAGGTTATTAAAGAACCCTGCTTCGATTGTAGCATTTACTTCTTTTCTGGTAGGAAAACCAAGAGTTGGGTTTGCGCCGTTTGCTGAAGTAGTTGCCTGTGTTTGCGCTTGCACACCATCATTCCATGTAAAAAATGCACCACGATTGTAGATATCTTCGTAGAGGTAGTAATTACTTATATCCAAATCAGTATTTAATATACCTGCTGATGCAGATAGTTTAAGATGATTTACAATTTTGGAATCAGCAAGAAAATTTTCTGAACTGGCCAACCAACTTAAACTAAGAGTTGGAGAAAAGGAGGCACGGTTCCCCTTGGGTAATTTTGTAGAATTAACATATGCACTACTAAAATCTACCCAATACTTGTGTTTGTAATTATAGGCAAGCTGTAAGCCAAGATGCGAATTAGTAATAGGTTGATAGACATCATTAACAGCAACAGAAGATGTAAATCCGAGCAACTTTGCCGAAATATTATGATTGCCTGCAACAACTTTATCATAACTAAACCAAGATGAAAAACCAATGTTCTGTCTTTGTGTTGTGTTATTGATGTTTTGTATACCGGGGCGAGCATCTTCACCAAATTTTTGCAATCCTGTTATAGAATTTGAAGTAGGGCTCCATGTGGGAGCAAAAACCGCATACGTATTGCTAATTGACTGCAAATAAGAGTTGCCATAATCCAAATTAAACAGCGTGTGAAACGATAACCCTTTAACCACTGAGCTAAGACTTGCATCAATTTGATTTGTTACCTGCAGTACACGTCTGATATTCATATCATAACCCGAAGCATATAAATCAGCAATCGGATTTGTTTGAAACTGCTGCGCACCACCTAACAGATATTTGCCATCAATTATATTACGGCTTGATGCAGCTAATGCTAATAATGCTTTATTACTTTCAGGAATTAAACTAAGTGGAATAAGCGGGGAAAGTCTGTTTGGCAATAATGTTGCAGCATTGCCCCAAAAATTGCCACGTGCTCTGCGGCTTTCGCTGAAGATTGCTGATACATATACCGAGCTGGAAATATGTTCATTTAATTTCAAGTCAACATTACCACGAATATTTAAACGATTATCGTTTTCATTTCTGCCTTCTCCTACATTCAGCAATGTTGAACTATTTGCAAAACCGATGTTTGAATAAAATCTGGCATTCTTATTTCCACCGGAAAATTCAGCATTTGCATCAGTAGCATTTTGAAACTTTTTCAAATACTGTGCTGAATAAAAGTTAGCACTTGGATAACGATAAATATTTCTTCCGGTTGAATGATTTTGAATCGTCGAAGCATTATACAAATCTGGAAGACCATCATTTCGTCTTGCTTCGTTAAACAAATTCATGTAATCTGCCGAGTTGAGATAGTTAGGCAATTCGCTGGGTGTTGCTACACCTGTATTTACACGTATGCCAATTTTACGGCCGTCAACTTCACCCTTTTTGGTTGTAATAAAAATAACACCTTTTGCTGCCTGGCTTCCATAAAGAGCAACAGCATTTACACCTTTTAATACAGAAATCTGTTGTACCTCGTTAAATGTAATATCTGAAAACTCTCTGCGTATTCCATCAATAACAACAATTGCATTTTCTAAACCCCAGATATTATTGCTCCAGAGTAAGCCTGCAACACGGCCATTCATACCGCCTTGAACTGTAAGATTAAAATCCTGATCGATATAATTTTCCGGATTTAAAATGCTTATAGCACCACCTACATCCTTTTTGTTGATTTTGTCAAAAGGAAGGTACACTTCACTGTATAACGATTCTTCGCTGGCAAGTGAAATATTACCAAGTGTAGCTGTTGCTTTTATAACAGATGATCTGAAACCCTTTGCACTGATTACTAAATCTGAATTTATAGGAACTTTAATTGAAAATTTTCCGGTTTTATCTGTGTAAGCAATTGCTTTTCCTTGATTGCCTGATACAATTGCACCATCAACCGGACTTCCTTTTTCATCGTATACTACAGATGAAATATTTATCTGTGTAACTTCCTGAGCTTTTATTCCTGTTGAAATAAGTGAAATTAATGCACAGAGTATCCAACCTATTTTGAAATACTTCATTTCTAAAATTTAAACTTGAATTAGCGATAACAGTACTAAACCGTTTTACTCCTGTTTAGTACTGTTCGTTTACTTATGGTATTACCATCCTGGGTTTTGGCCAAATGAAGGGTAAAGATTAACCTGATTTGTAGGTAAAGGCAACCAGTTGTGCTTGGGTTCAAACACTCTTGTTACAACTATACGCTCTCTAAGATTAACTGGTTTGCCATTTGAACCTCTGTCAAAATCAATTACTGTTTTCTCAGTATATTTCTTTTCTGCAGCAACACCCCATCTGCGTAAGTCATGCCATCTTAAACCTTCAAATGCTAATTCAACTGCTCTCTCTCTCATCAGTTCGTTCATAAAACTTTCTTTTGAACCGAGGAATCTTGCATCAACATCCGGAACACCAGCTCTAGTTCTGATTTTATTTACAGCAGCAACTGCAGTAAGACTCATACCGGTTGCTGTGCTTTGCGGAGTACCAAAACCATGTAATACAGATTCAGCATACATTAAATAAACATCTGCCAAACGGAGATATGGAATGATGATATTAATATTATTCCACTCATTGTCTGTATTGTTACAACCATCAGTTACAAATTTGCGTACTAAATAACCGCTTCGGCTGGCCGTATTGTCTAAGCGAAGATTACCGCCATTAAACAAGTTCGCAAAACGATAGGCTGCATTTGCAGTACCACGAATAAGTCGTACACCATCGTATGTAATTGCTTTGTAAAAACGTGGATCACGACCGGTCCATGGATCAGTTATATCGTAACCTGAACCTGTAGCATCAAGCGGAAGACCGTTCGCCATACCAAAATAATTTACATAGTTGGCTGCAGGAGATGAAATACCTGCCTCTCCACCTAATGGCGGTGGAATAAACATATTTACTAACGACCAACGAGATTTCCAACCTACGTATGTGGGAGGGCCAAAAATTACTTCTGGAAAACCCGGATGTCTTGAGTTATTTGAAATAGTATACCAGTTCTCGCTGTATTTATCCCATGTCATTAATTTATGGTATGACTCTCCAGACTCAGACATCTTAATTACACGGGCAAATGCGTCAGCCGCCTGTTTACACAATTCTACATCATATGCATTCGTACCTGTTGAAGATTTATTCATCATTGGACTTGCTGCATACAATAAATTTTTCCCCTTGAAAGCAAGCGCAATTGATTTAGTTACACGTTGCTGGTTGTTACCAACAGTAGTTTGGCCAACCGCTGAATTATCCCAATTGTTTGGCAATAAAGCTGCCGCATCTTCAAAATCCTTTGCTGCTTTTAAAGCGGTTTCTTTATATGTTAGACGAGGTAATTCAAGTCTTACAGAACTTGAAAGCACTGTATCAATATAAGGTAAGCCACCCCAATAGCTCATTAACTGAAAATGAAAAAATCCACGGAAAAACAAGAGTTGTCCTTTAATAACATCTTTCTCTTCCTGCGTAGCAGAGGTTAACAAATCAAGATTTGCTAAACCAAGATTTGCCTTACGTATACCATACCATGATAAGGGCCAAAGACCTTTATCATGACACTCGTTAGGGTTAGTTGTTGCCGCTCTGTCATCAAGCCAGCTGTTATCCCAACCACCACCACCGGTTTGCCATGCTCTGTAGTTACCGTTATCGAATTCCGCATTCAATCTGTAATTGGCATTTGTTGTGGATAATATATCATCACCCATATTCCATTCGCTGTTCCATGTAGATTTAGACATGTCGGGCAAACACGAGTATAGTTCTTCGGTAAAACCTTGAAATGCCCGGAAGTTTGTAAATACATCCTTTTCAGAAATGTTTGCTTCAAGAGGCCTGTCTAAATACTTTTTACACGAAGCAAAACCTGCTACAATAAGTAATGCAGCTGCTGCTAATTTTACAAAATGCTTTGTCATAATTAATAATTTTTTCAATTATAAGCTGAGGTTAAAGCCAAAGTTGATACGACGAACAGTTGGGTATGCACCTTGTCCGGAGAAGTTGCTCGATCCTACGTTTGCTTCACGATCGTCGGGCATTTTACTAAAGAAAAGGAGATTGTTACCATTTACATAAACACGCATAGATTGTATTCCTGCTTTCTTCAACCAGGTTGGATTAATGGTATACGACATTTCAGCTGTTTTCAAACGTACATATGAACCGTCGTAGTTGAAGAAATCACCGTAACTGTAAAGCCTCGATTTCCAACGTGGCAGCGGAGAAACGGCATCTGTATTATCTTTTGTCCAGTAATCACCTTGTTTAAACACAGAGTTTAATGCTGCACTGAAGTTCGTTTGCGTTAAATTCCGTGTTACATTATTTACTGCATAAAACTGTACAAAAATGGAAAAGCGTTTGTAATCGAATCCAATACTTCCTGTGTATGTATTTTGCGGTCTTTCAGGATATGCATATGGCACGTTATCAAAGTTGTTAATAACACCATCGCCATTGAAATCAATCAAATTAAAATTACCGGGCAGTTTATTATTATCGTTTTGATCCAGAATACTACTACCATAAACTTCATCCCATGTATTGTAATATCCTGCACGTAATTGAGATCTGTACTGACCGATTTGATAGCCAGCCTGCTTCAGATAATCATCGAGTAATTTTGGATCATCACGATCGAGTATTTCATCCTTTGCATGTGTAAATGCAAAGTTTCCCCATAAACGAATATCACGCTGTCTGTTAAACGTTTTATTAAACTTTACTTCAACTTCATAACCCTGTACGATTGTTTGACCAAGGTTTGCAGTAGGAGGAGTACCACCAAAATATGCAGGCACTGCACGTTGATTACCGCTGATCAATACATCTGTACGATGATCTCTGTATACCTCGAAGCTACCTTCGATGAGTCCTCTGAACAAATTAAAGTCAACACCTAAATTTGCTTTTGCAACAGTTTCCCAATGAATATCAGGGTTACCAATTGTATTTTCTCTAAACCATACATATGGGCTGTTTGCATTATTTGGGCCCATTCGTGTCTGGCCTCCGTAAGACCATTGTGATAAATAAAGGTAGTTGCCGCCAATAGCATCATTACCTACAAGACCGTAAGAAGCTCTAACTTTCAAACTAGATAACCAGTCTACATTTTTCATGAACTTCTCATTCGTCAAAGTCCAGCCAATAGCAGCAGATGGGAAAAAGTCGAAACGGTAATCTGGACCAAACTTTTGCGAACCATTATACGCACCGTTTATTTCAGCAAAGTATCTGTTACCATAATTATAGGTAGTTCTGAATACCCAGTCTTCTCTGAATTCGGGGAAAGAGCTACCCTGTGCATTTTCATTACGCATAAACAAACCCATCGAAGTAATGTTGTGCTTACCAACTTTGATTGAATGATTCAATTGCAATTGATATACACGTCTTCTTCTTGTTTGTCCGTTCTGGAAAGCATCCGGTCTTACACTCCACTGTGGTAATATATAATCAAACTGGTTTGGACCAGCAGTATTACGGTATTGTACTCTGCCATCAGGTGCAATCCATTTAACAATTGAACTACCATCATCAAACTGTCCACCTTGTGATACAAATGAATTATCTAATGAATACGAACCTTTAAAAGATAAGTTTTTGAGTATTGCACTTAAATCCTGTGTAAGAATGAAGTCAGTAGTCATTTGTGTGGTCTTCGTATTTCTTACACCATTGTTCGACAGAATTTGTGCAGGATTATTTGTTGATACCGGATCAAGCGGATAATAACCAAAAGCACCATCGCTGTAAATAGGATAAAAAAGATCGGGAGCAAGACCATAAATACCCTGATACCAGGAATACTCAAAACCACTCCATGTATCCTGACGCTTACCGTAAAGAGCCGATAAGTTTGTAGATAAAGTTGTTGTGCGGGTTAACTTAAAATCGAGGTTTGCACGAATGTTTAACCTGTCGTAAAAAAAGCCTGGCTTATAACCTTTACCATTGTCAGGTATTTTCATAATATCGCCTTCATGTAATAAGTCTACCGAAGTGAAATATTTTACAAAACTGGAACCACCTGAAATATTGATATTCGCATTTTGAGCCGTTGCTAATTTTTTTAACGATTCGGCTTGCCAATCAATATTTGGATATTGCTGCGCTTCCTGCGCATTTGCAGGATTGCGGTATTTTTCAATAATTGCCTGCGGCGTATAATCCTGCCATGATGCAGGACTGATGCCCAGCTCACGTTCAATAGCCATGTTGCGTATGGTTAACGCATCGTAAGCATCATACTTCTCCGGTAAACGAGAAGGCACTTTCAGGGTGGAGTTAACAGTAATATTAATGTTTGCCTTTCCTTCTACACCACGTTTGGTTGTAATAAGTACTACACCATTTGCTCCTTTAACACCAAATACAGCTGTTGCAGATGCATCCTTTAATATAGAAACACTCTCAACAGATCCAATATCTACACCATTAATCGAACGCTCAATTCCATCTACAAGAATTAGTGGCCCTGCACTGTTCCATGTTCCCTGTCCACGTATAAAAATCAGCGGATCTTCTGCGCCCGGCATACCGGTACCTTGTATCGTGATTACGCCAGGTACGTTACCGGTGAGGGCTGCACCAATATTTGATACACCACCTGCACGCTGAAGAACTTTGCCTGTAGTTTGTGTAATAGACCCTACCACACTCTCTTTCTTTTGCCGGCCATAACCTACAATTACCACATCTTCTAATAATGTACGTGCAATACCAAGCCTCACTTCAATAATTGATTGGTTTGATATCGCCACCTCCATTTCATCCATTCCAACATAACTGATCACCAGTATTTTATCTTTTGTTGGAATTGTTATTTTGAATTGACCTGAAGAATCGGATACCGTTGAAATAGCCGTACCCTTTACTTTGATGGTAGCTCCATTAAGCGGCACACCCGAAGAGTCTTTTACGGTACCGGAAACTGTTCTGGAGTTTCCTTGTGCCGAAACCTGTAAGCCCGTTAATAAAATACAGCAGAGAGCAATCGTTAGCCTAAGCAACCAGTTTTTAGCCACGCATTTCATACTTGATTTTTTAATGTGTAGAAAGTCTTGATTTTGTTTATGTTTTTAAAACATATTATACCAAATGCTGAAAATTCGTTTTAAGAAGTATCCATATTCTGAAGCAATCTTTTTATAGTTACAGCAACTCTTTACAGAAAGGATAAGCAGTGTTATAAAGGCAAATAACATTTCTTATTACTGAAAGAATGCTATGATCGTTAACCGTTTCTTTTGAAACACTTAAAACAAAAGCTGTAAGCGCCTGTGTTTTCAGAATTTCCCGTTTATTAAAGACAATCGGGACTTGGTTATGTACCAAAGGGGTTTCAACATTTTCTTCATAGAGAAAGCCCCGATCGTTCTTTTATTCTTAAACTGTTTAATTCGAAATAGCCATTCCAATCGGCTCCGATGGGCTGCAGAAAAGCGCTTTCCCTATTTTTTTGGTAGCGATCGACATTTGATTGCGTACCGTAAAAACAGAGATATTCAATTCCGAAGCAACCTCTTTGTATTTCAACCCTTCCTCTTTTACCAGCTGGAACACAGTTTTGCACTGAGCCGGAAGCCTGTGTACCACATGCTCAATTGTCTTAAATGTTTCTCTTGCTATCAACAATTCTTCGGGGCTGTTGCACTCAACGAGTTGTTCAACAGGCACATCATTAAACACCCTGATGGGATCCTTCGACTTTTTTGAGATGTAGTTGAGCGACAGATTTCTGGTTGTAGTGTACAGGTAGCCTTTGAGGTTATCAATACAATGCAACTGGCTGCGCATTTGCCAGATTTTAATAAATGCATCGGAAACCACTTCTTCTGCACCCTCACGTGACTTAATAATTGAAAAGGAAAAATTTTGCAGACCATCCGACAAAAGCATATATAGTTGCCTGTATGCCCGAATGTCTTCATGCATCGCAATCTGTAGTTGTAGATCTTTTAATACTTCCATATGGCAATCAGCAGTGGTAATCCCTAACTACAGGCAATGGCGACACATAGAAGCACTATGTAATTTCCAAAGCAGTTAATTAAGGTTGGTTATGTTTTACTAAACAATCGTGCAATAATGGCAGGATTCGGTTTCTATTTCCAGGAAGCAACTGTTTGGTTCCCTCCACTTCAATTCCTACCCGCCAATATTTGGTTTTGTAAGTTTTTTTAAGCTTCATGGGTACAAACAGTCTTGTAACCCGCAGAACGCTAAAAAAATCCTTACCTATCAAAACTAATTTTTGCATTTCGCCAAGGCTGGCTCATTTGTTGAAACTTATGATACAAATGTTTATTTTCGTTTTATGCAACCGATTATAATACTTGATTTTCAAAGTATTATGATTTTGTCTGTTTTCGCAATTTGAACTTTTTTTGGGTTAACAAGTTTTACATTAGTAGTTGCGAAACATTTTCGTAGTTGCGTAATAAATAAATGGAGCCATGCCCTTTGTGCGGATGAGGTATTTATTTATTGCTCTAAAAAGAAGCCGGCAAATGTGATTTTGCAGAATAGTATTAAGTGGTAAAAGGAGCCGGTCGTGGATTTTGAAAAGCGTTTCTATGAAAATTCAGTTTGCCGGATTGCATGCTCAACTTTGGAAATGTGGTTGCACAATAACATTTCTTACATATTTAACTAACATTTGCTTCAAGCCCCCATGCCAAAACTCAGCTCTTTAGTACACGTCTGCTTTTGCCTTTTCGCCTGCGTTTCTATTGCCGCTGCACAGGAGGATATCAACTTTACAACACTAACTACCAAGGAAGGGCTGTCTTCGAACAATATCAATGCGATACTTAAAGACAGGTTCGGTTTCATGTGGTTTGCCACAGACGATGGGCTGGACAGGTTTGATGGCGCCAACTTTAAAGTTTACAGAAATAAACCGGCTGATACTGCCAGTTTACAGGCCAACGAAATTTTAGCGCTGCACGAGGATAAGGATGGTTCTTTATGGGTTGGTACCAGCGGCGGATCGCTGAGTTTATACAATCGTAAAAAAGATGCGTTCATAAATTTTCCGCACAAACCTGCTGAAGGTGCTATCCGAAACAATGTGGTGATGAGCATTTGTAGTGATTTTGAGGGAAGATTATGGATCGGCCATTTTGATGGCATCAACATCATGGACAAAAAAACGCAGCGCATTTTCGATTTTAAGCCCGGAAACGGTGCTCGGTTTACAAAAACCTGTAACGCTTTATTTGAAGATAGTAAAAAGCGGATGTGGATTGGAACATCGGATGGCTTGTTCTTATACAACAAAGCAACTAACTCGCTTACACCGTTTCGGCATAGCGCATCTGACCCTGCAAGTTTAAGCAGCAACCATGTGCTTACTATTACAGAAGATAAAGAAGGTAATCTCTGGGTTGGCACAAACAGCGGTTTAAATCTGTTGGCCGCTAACGGAAAAGGGTTTACCAGGTTTAGACATATTGAAGGAAATCAACAAACACTCAACAGCAATTACATTTATTCAATAGCTGTTGACGACTATAATAAATTATGGATTGGCACCTCGAAAGGGTTGAACATACTGGATACAAAAACAAAAACCATCACCGGTTACAATTTCGATC
>JACCDQ010289670.1_pt1 | contig 12478 bp, 12 predicted proteins | sample 7446031 | NCBI WGS metagenome assembly JACCDQ01 (sample SAMN15323442, study PRJNA562643) | freshwater metagenome | isolation source: river surface water | place: USA:Blue River Watershed | collected 2017-08-17
GCACGAAGCCATCGACTTCATGCTGCTCGACAACAAGCTGGGCGTGTCGCACATCGCAGGCGGTTCCCGCGTGGTGATCGAGTCCTTCCTGCAAGGCGAGGAAGCCAGCTTCATCGTGTTGTGCGATGGCCAGCACGTGACCGCGCTGGCCACCAGCCAGGACCACAAGCGCCTGCTCGACGCCGACCAGGGCCCCAACACCGGCGGCATGGGGGCGTATTCGCCCGCGCCCGTGGTCACGCCCGAGGTCCACCGCCGCGCCATGGAAGAAATCATCCTGCCCACCATCCGTGGCATGGCGCAGGACGGCATTCCCTACACCGGCTTCCTGTACGCCGGCCTGATGATCGAGCCCAGCGGCGCGGTCAAAACGCTGGAGTTCAACTGCCGCATGGGCGACCCCGAAACCCAGCCCATCATGATGCGCCTGCAAAGCGATCTGGCCGAAGTGATGCTGGCCGCCACCGAAGAGCGCCTGGACCAGATCACCCTGCAGTGGGACGATCGCTTTGCCATGGGCGTGGTGCTGGCCGCGGCGGGTTACCCCATGGACCCGCGCAAGGGCGATGCGATCAGTGCCCTGCCGGTGGACAGCGCCGATGCCGTGGTGTTCCATGCTGGCACCGCCTTGAAGGATGGGCAGGTAGTCACCTCCGGCGGGCGTGTGCTCTGTGCCACCGCCTTGGGGCACGGCGTTGCCGAAGCGCAAAAGCGCGCTTACGAACTGGTGGCGGGCGTGGCTTTTGATGGCATGCAGTACCGCCAAGACATCGGCTACCGGGCGCTTGGCAAATGAGTCAGTCCCACGTCCAAGCCATGCGCGGTTATCTGCTGGGTTTGCAGCAGCGCATCACTTCAGCCGTGTCTGAAATCGACGGCCAGGCCTTTTTCTCCGACACTTGGGAAAAACCGGCGGGTGAAGCCTTGCAAGGCAATGGCATCACGCAGATTCTGGAAGGCGGTCCGGTGTTTGAACGCGCCGGTTGTGGTTTTTCGCACGTCAGTGGCCCGCAACTGCCACCGTCGGCCACGCAACACCGCCCCGAATTGGCCGGTGCACCGTTCGAAGCCTTGGGCGTGTCGCTGGTGTTCCACCCCCGCAACCCTTATGTGCCCACTGTGCACATGAACGTGCGCATGATAACGGCAACCCCAGTCAACGGCGGTCTACCCGTGAGCTGGTTCGGTGGCGGTATGGACCTGACGCCGTATTACGGTTTCGAGGAAGACGCCATCCACTTCCACCAGACCTGCAAGAACGCGCTGGCGCCGTTTGGTGACGACAAGTACCCCCGTTTCAAGGCTTGGTGCGACGACTATTTCTGTTTGAAGCACCGCAAGGAACAACGCGGTGTGGGTGGCGTTTTTTACGACGATTTCTCCGAACTGGGCTTTGATGGCGGCTTTGCCATGACCCAGGCCGTGGGTAACGCCTTCCTGGACGCCTACCTGCCCATCGTGAACCGGCGCATGCACATGCCTCACGGTGAACCCCAGCGCCAGTTCCAGCTCTACCGCCGTGGCCGGTATGTGGAGTTCAACCTGGTTTGGGACCGTGGTACCCATTTTGGACTGCAGTCCGGCGGACGCACCGAGTCCATACTGCTGTCCATGCCACCCTTGGTGCGCTGGGCCTACCAAGAGCATCCGGCCCAGGGCACGCCCGAGCACAGGCTGTACACCGATTTTCTGGTGTGCCGGGACTGGGTGTGAGTCAGCAGGAAGATGCGAGCCCGCAGCCCTTGCGCATAGGCATGTTTGGCGGGGCGTTCGACCCGCCCCACCACGCGCACCGCAGTTTGGCCGAGGCAGCCGTGCGGCAATTGAGCCTGGATGCCTTGCACATAGTGCCCACAGGCCAGGCGTGGCACAAAAGCCGTCCGCTTACGCCGGCAGAACACCGCTGGGCGATGTGCGAGATTGCGTTTTCCGGCCTGCCTTGCGCGCAACTGGACGACCGCGAAATCCGGCGCAGCGGCCCCACCTACACCTTCGACACGCTCACCGCGTTGGCGCAGCAATACCCCGGCGCCGCCTTGTTTTTGGTGCTCGGCGGTGACCAGTTGGCGGCCTTCCCCACCTGGCACCGGTGGCGCGATATTGTGCGCCTGGCCCAATTGGCGGTGGCCCAGCGCGAGCTGGGTTCTGGCGCCGCTGTGGCCGGGGTGTCCCAGGTTCGCAAAACCTTGGCGGAAGAGGGCGTGCCTCTCATCTCACTCGATTTGCCATTGTTGGACATCAGCGCCACCCACATCCGCGCGCAGTTGGCAGGGCGTTCCTCCCAACCCGCTTCTTTGAACGTGTTGGTGCCCAACGGCGTTGCGCGTTATATTTCCGAACATTTCCTTTACAAAGCCCACGCATGACCAGCGAAACCGCGACCAAAAAGAACATCCAAAAGCTCCAGCGTGCCATCGTTGACGGCCTTGAAGACGTGAAGGCCCAAGACATTCAGGTGTTCAACACCGAAACACTTTCCCCCCTGTTTGAACGGGTGATCGTGGCCAGCGGCACCTCCAACCGGCAGACCAAGGCGTTGGCGGCCAGCGTGCGCGATGCCGTTCGTGAAGCCGGGTTTGACAAGCCGCGTACCGAAGGCGAAGAGAACGGCGAGTGGATCATTGTGGATTGCGGCCAGGCCGTGGTGCATGTGATGCAACCGAGCATCCGCCAGTACTACCGGCTGGAGGAAATTTGGGGCGACAAACCGGTGCGGTTGAAGCAGCCTGCCAAAAAAACGCCGGGCCAGTTGCACGCCGCCAGTCTGGCCAAGGCCGATGCTGCTACCGAGCAGGCCCCGAAGTCTGCAAAATCGGTGAAATCGGCCTCGGCGGCACGCAAAAAAAACCTAGCCGTGAAAGAAGAGCTTGCCGCGCCAGCCAAAAAGGCCGCTGTGCGTCGCAAAGCCGCCAGCATTGCGCCGGTGGCCACGGACAAGACCGCCAAACCCCGCAAGCCTGCCGCTAAGCTGGCGGTGGTCAAGGTGGGGGTGCCCGCCAAGAAAGCGGTGGTCAAAAAGGCCGCCCCCAAGGCTGCCAAACCCACCAAGCCCACGGCTTCCAGGTCTGCTCAGTCCAAAGCCAAGGCCTGAATGTGAAGTTGTGCATCGTGGCGGTGGGGCAACGCATGCCCGACTGGGCCCAGACCGCTTACGACGATTACGCGAAACGCTTTCCGCCCGACTTTCGGGTCGACATCAAGACCGTCAAAACCGAACCTCGCGGTTCCAAAACGCTGGAAACTCTGCTCTTGGCCGAGCGCGCGCGCATCGAAGCCGCCATTCCGCGTGGCGCGCGAGTGGTGGTGCTGGACGAGCGTGGTACTCAACTTACCACCGTTGCGCTGGCCCAGCATGTCAAGCAGTGGCAATTGCAGGGTGATGACGTGGCGTTGATCATTGGCGGCCCGGACGGGCTGGACCCCGATTTTCGTGCCAAGGCCCATTTCCGCATGCGCCTGTCTGACATGACCCTCCCGCACGCCTTGGCGCGGGTGTTGTTGATTGAACAGCTCTATCGGGCTTGGTCGGTCAATGCCAATCACCCTTATCACCGGGAATGACCCCCATGAACCACAGACCCTGGTTGTACCTGGCTTCGCAAAGTCCCAGGCGTCGACAGCTGCTGGAGCAATGGGGCGTTGATTGCCGACCGCTGTTGCCCGATGCCAGCGAAGATGCCGAAGCGCTGGAGCAGGTATGGCCCGGCGAAGCGCCTGCGCATTACGTAAAGCGGGTCACTCGCCTGAAACTGCAGGCGGCTCTGGAGCGTGTGAAGGCACGTGGTTTGCCTACCGGGCCTGTGTTGTGTGCCGATACCACCGTCGCCTTGGGGCCCGATATTCTGGGCAAACCCGAATCCCCGGCCGATGCGGCTCGGATGTTGGGCCAGTTGTCCGGGCGTCCCCATTCCGTGTTGACGGCTGTGGCCGTGGGCTGTGCCGGTAAAACGCATCAGGCGTTGAGCCGGTCGACGGTTCGCTTCAAAGCCCTGACGGCCGACGAAATCGACCGCTATGTGGCCACCGGTGAATCCATGGGCAAGGCGGGTGCCTACGGCATCCAAGGGCTCGCCGGCCTGTGGGTGCAGCGCATGTCGGGCAGCTACACCGGAATTGTGGGCTTGCCCGCTTTTGAAACCGCGAACGTCTTGCAGGCCGCTGGTCTGCGTCTGATTTAATGCTGCCATGGGCCAAGATATTTTGATCAATTGGTCACCGCAGGAAACGCGTGTGGCAGTGGTGGAGCAGGGCGCGGTGCAGGAAGTGCATCTGGAGCGCACGCTGGAGCGTGGCCTGGTGGGCAACATTTACCTGGGCAAGGTGTCCAGGGTGTTGCCCGGTATGCAATCGGCCTTCATCGACATTGGACTGGATCGGGCTGCTTTCTTGCACGTGGCCGACCTGATGCCCAACATCAATGCGCGGCATGCCAACAAGGCCGCTGCGAAGGCCGACCCCAAACCGGAAAGCGCCGCATTGCTCTCGGCCCCGCCTGCCGAGGCAACTTTGCCGATAGAGAGGCAGATTTTTGAGGGCCAGGCCCTCATGGTACAGGTGCTCAAAGACCCGATCGGTTCCAAAGGGGCGCGGCTCACGGCCCAGATCAGTATTGCCGGGCGTTTGCTGGTTTTTTTGCCCCAAGACAGCCACATTGGGGTCTCGCAAAAAATCCCTTTTGCCCAGCGTGAGGCCTTGCGCCAGCGCCTGGTGGCACTGACTGCCCAAGGCGGGGGCGGTTTTATTTTGCGTACCAACGCAGAAGACAGCGAAGACCCCGAATTGGCCGAAGACATTGCCTACCTGCGCAAAACCTGGGGCCACATCAAGGCGGCGGCCACGCGCCAGCCACCGGCCACGCTGCTTTATCAGGACCTGACCCTGTTGCAGCGCGTGTTGCGCGATTTGGTCAACACCCACACCCAGTCCATCCGGGTCGATTCCAGGGAGCAATTCGGTTTGCTCAAAGGCTTTGCTCAGGAATACATGCCTGGCACGGTCGAGCGTTTGTCGCTTTACAGCGGTGAGCGACCGATTTTTGACCTGCATAACATCGACGACGACATTGCCCGGGCACTCAGTCGGCGGGTCGATTTGAAGTCGGGTGGCTACCTGGTGATCGACCAGACCGAGGCATTGACCACGGTAGACGTGAACACCGGTGGGTTCGTCGGGGCCCGCAATTTCGACGACACCGTGTTTCGCACCAACCTGGAAGCCGCGCAGGCCATTGCCCGCCAATTGCGTTTGCGCAACCTGGGGGGAATTGTCATTGTCGACTTCATTGACATGGTGCGCGAGGACCACAAAGAGGCCGTGCTGGCCGAATTCCGCAAACAGGTTTCACGCGATCGGGTGAAAACCATGATTGGTGGTTTTTCGCAACTGGGCCTGGTGGAGATGACACGCAAGCGCAGCCGCGAATCATTGGCGCAGATGCTGAGCGAACCTTGCGAGGCTTGCGCTGGCCGTGGGCAGGTCAAAACCGCGCGCAGCGTGTGTTACGACATCCTGCGGGAAATTCTGCGCGAGGCCCGGGCTTTCAACCCCATCGAATTTCGCGTGGTGGCGTCGGCCAAGGTGGTTGAGTTGTTTCTGGACGAGGAAAGTCAACACCTGGCCGGGTTGAGCGATTTCATTGGCAAGCCCATTTCCCTGCAGGCTGAGTCCTCCATGACGCAAGAGCAGTACGACATCGTGCTGCTCTGAAACCCCGGTTCAGGACTGGGGCGAGGGTTCCGCTGTTTGCTGGTGCAGGCGGGCGTACAGCCCCTGGGCCCGCAGCAAGGTGGCGTGGGTGCCTTGTTCTGCAATGCGTCCTTCGGACAGCACCACCACACGGTTGGCGTGTTCGATGGTGCTCAGGCGGTGGGCGATGATCAAGGTGGTGCGGCCTTTCATCAAGCGTGCCAAGGCCTCTTGCACCAGGCGTTCCGATTCGTTGTCCAACGCCGAGGTGGCTTCATCCAGAATCAGAATGGGGGCGTCTTTGTAGATGGCGCGTGCAATCGCCAGCCGTTGGCGCTGCCCACCTGACAATTCGGTGGCGTTGTGTCCCACCTGGGTGTGTATGCCGTTGGGCAGGCGTGCCAGCAAATCCCCCAGGTTGGCTGAAGCCAGGGCTGCACGCACACGCGCTTCGTCCAGCTCAGAACCCAGGGCCACATTGGCAGCCAGAGTGTCGTTCAACATCACCACGTCCTGGCTGACCATGGCCAATTGCTGGCGAAGGTTGTCCGTGGCCCATTGCTCCAGAGGCACATGGTCCAACAGCACCTGCCCGCTCTGGGCTTCCACAAACCGGGGCAGCATGTTGGCCAGGGTGGTTTTGCCCGAACCGGACGGGCCCACAAACGCCACCACCTCGCCGGGGGCCACCTGCAGGGCAATGTGGTCCAAGGCAAGTTCGGCTTTGGTGGCGTAACGCACACACACGTCACGCCACTCCAGGTGTCCTTGGGCCCGACCGCTGCGGTGGTTTCCAGTGGCTGTTTCAGGCGTCGCCTCGATCAGTTCCAGCCCCCGTTCCAGTGCCGCAATCCCGCGTGTGATCGGGCCCGCCACGTCGGCCAGGTGTTTGATGGGGGTGATCAGCATGAGCATGGCGGTGACGAATCCCACAAACCCCCCCACCGTGATGCCGTCCTTGTTGCTTTGCCACAGGGCCGCCATCACCACGGCCGACAACGCCACCGCCGCCAGCATTTGCGTCAGGGGCATCATGGCGGCGTGCGAAATGGTCGCCTTCATGGCCAGGCGCCGCAGTTTCACGCTCAGCTGATGAAAGCGTTGTGCCTGGTGTTCCTGGGCACCATGCAGCCGGATCATGCGGTGTGCCAGAACGTTTTCTTCGACCACGTAGGCCAGGTCATCGGTGGCTGTCTGGCTGGTTCGCGTCAGTTGATACAGCCGTTTGGACAGCACCCGCATCACCCAGACCAGCCCCGGAAACAGCAACATCACAATCAAAGTGAGTTGCCAATTCAGGTAAAACAGGTAGCCCAGCAGTGCCAACATGGTCAGCGTGTCGCGCGCCACCGACAAACAGGCGTTGACCAGCAGGTTCGCACCGTTCTGAACTTCGTACACCACGGTGTTCGACAGCTTGCTGGCGCTTTGTTCTGCAAACAAGTCCATGCGGGCGTTGTTCAAACGCTCAAACATGGCCCGACGCATGTTCACCATACCGGTGGTGGAGGTGTGCGTCAGCGCGTATTTCGCCAGAAAGGATGCCACCCCACGTGCACCGAACACCCCCATCAATGCCACCGGCACCAGCCACAAGGGAAAGCCTCCCTCTACAAAACCCTTGTCCAGCAAGGCTTTGAGCAGGGCGGGGATGGCTGGCTCGGTCAAGGCCACCACCACAGTGGCCAGCGCAGCCAGCACAATACCGCCTTGGGCCTCTCGGAAATAAGGCCAAAGCCGCTTCATTCGCTGGCGCAACTGTGGCACGGCGGCGGTGGCGGAACTCTCGGCGGTGTTGGAAGTCACGTGTGGTGCGGGCCGTCGTTGTTGGGTGTCCGGTATTATCGGCGCCTTCCGACGCATCTTTGGCGTTGTGTCTGCTCCTGGCTCTGGAGCCGACCGTTGTTTCACAGACTTATATGAACGTATTTGAACCAAAACGCAGGCGTTTGCTGGCCGGTGCCGTTGCCGGAGGTGTTTCGGCTTGGTCGTTGCCGGCCTGGTCGCAGTTTCGGGTAGAAGTCAGCGGCGTGGGGCTCAAGCAAATTCCTTTTGCTTTTGCGCCGTTTCGCGGGGCCGAAGGTATCAACCCCGGGGTGGCCGTTGTGGCCTCTGCCGACCTGGAACGCAGCGGCCAGTTTCGTGCCATTGCACCGGTGCCCGGGGTGCTGGACGAAAACGCCCGGCCCGACCTCGGGCCATGGCGTGATCGGTCGGTGGATGTGTTGGTTACCGGCAGTGTGACCCGTTTGGCCGACGGCCGTTACGATGTCCGCTTTCGTGTTTGGGACGTGGTCAGTGCACGGGACTTGAGCGGTTTGAGCTTCCCGGTGGCCGCTGCCGACCTGCGCTTGGCCGCGCATCGCATCGCCGATTTTGTGTACGAAAAACTGATCGGCGAGAAAGGCGTTTTCTCCACCCGTTTGGCGTATGTCTCTAAAAACGGCCCCAAGTACACCCTGTGGGTGGCAGATGCCGATGGCGAAAACGCCCAGTCAGCGCTCAACAGCCCGGAGCCGATCATTTCTCCGGCTTGGGCGCCCAATGGCAGTCAGTTGGCTTATGTGTCTTTTGAGGCACGCAAACCCGTTATCTACAGCCACGATGTGGCAACGGGCAAGCGCCGGTTGCTGGCGAATTTCAAGGGTTCCAACAGTGCACCATGCTGGTCACCCGACGGTCGGCAACTGGCCATGACCTTGAGTTTTGGTGGCAACTCGCAGATCTATTTGCTCGATGCCAATGGTGGCGAACCGCGTCGTCTCACGCAAACCGGCAGTATCGATACCGAGCCCGTGTTTTCTCCCGACGGCCGGTCCATCTATTTTGTCAGTGACCGTGGCGGTTCTCCCCAGATTTACCGCATGGATGCGCAAGGCCGCAACCCCGAGCGGGTCACTTTCAATGGCAGCTACAACATATCGCCCACGGTCAGTCCTGACGGGCGTTGGCTGGTGTTCGTTTCGCGCATCAACTCTGCCTTTAAACTACACGCCATGGAATTGGCCAATGGCAACACCGTGGCTTTGACCGATACACAAGATGACGAGAGTCCGAGCTTTGCTCCGAACGGGCGGTTGTTGATTTATGCAACCCGCCAGCAAGGGCGCGAGGCTCTGATGACGACGACCTTAGATGGAAAAATAAAAACCCGCTTGGCCAGTGCCCCTGGGGACATCCGTGAACCCGCCTGGGGCCCTTTTACCGCTTAATTTTGAACTGCTTTCAAATGAATCAACCTCTTTTCGCGCGCCGCGCTTTTGCTCTTTCCTCTGTGGTACTGGCCTTGTCTCTGGCCGGCTGTGGTTCCAGTGTCAAGCTGGACGAAACGCCCGTCGCTGACCGTTCCCCAGCGGTTGTGGTTGGCGCGGGTGCCCAGGGGGGCAATGCCGGAGCCCAAGCCGATGCAAATGCTTTGAACCAGCGCGCCGTCAGCAGTGTGGATGCCAACGCCCTGGCCTTGGGGCAGCCGCCTGCCAATGTGGCCCGGCTGATCTACTTTGATTACGACGATTTCACTGTGAAGGCTGAATACGCCGCCACCCTCGAAGGACATGCCCGTTTCCTGAAGGCCGATCGTGCTCGCAAAGTCAACCTTGAAGGCCACGCCGACGAGCGTGGCGGCCGCGAATACAACTTGGCCCTGGGGCAAAAGCGCTCCGAGGCCGTGCGCAAGTCCTTGTCCTTGCTCGGCGTGCCCGAAGCCCAGATGGAAGCCGTGAGTTTTGGCGAAGAAAAGCCTGCGGCCATGGGGTCCACCGAAGAAGCCTGGCGCCAAAACCGCCGTGTTGAACTGACCTACCGTTGAAGAAGCCTATGACCAGCCATCTACCTGCCAAGCCCAACCGTTCCATGGCACAGCTGCGGGGCCTGCAAATGGCATGGGCCGTTTGTGGGGCATTGGCATTGGTGGCTGGGCCGGCGCATGCCTTGTTTGGTGACGATGAGGCCCGGCGCGCCATTCTGGACCTGCGTGCCAAGGTCGACGCCCACAAACAGGCCAATGACGACGCCCTCAAACGCATGGCAGACGACGCCCGTCAACTGTCGGAGGCTGTGCGCGCTCAAATTGACGAGGGGCAGGGGCCTGCCCGACGTGGTTTGTTGGAATTGGCCAATCAACTCGAAAGCCTGCGGGGCGAACTGGCTGGTCTGCGGGGGCAAAAAGAAACCCTGGCCCGCGAGCTGGCCGAAATGCAGCGCCAGCAGAAGGACGTGCTTGCCGTGTTTGACGAACGGTTGCGTGCCTTGGAGCCCAGCAAGGTAACACTGGATGGGCGTGAATTTCTGGTCAAAACCGACGAAAAAGCGGCTTTCGAGGCCGCCATGTCGCTGTTGAGGGATTCGAAATTTCCGCAGGCCGCTGCCAAGTTCGAAGAATTGCTGCAACGCTTTCCCGGCACCGGCTACGCCGCCCAAGCCTACTACTGGCAAGGCAATGCTTTTTATGCCGCGCGTGACTACAAGCCGGCCATTGCGTCGTACAACCAATTGTTGCAGGACATGCCCAAACACCCCCGGGCACCTGAGGCCAAACTGGCGATCGCGAATTGCCAACTCGAACTCAAAGACGCCAAGGCAGCCAAGGTGACTTTGCAGGAGCTTGCCAAAGCCTACCCCGATTCCGAAGCAGGGGCTGCGGCCCGTGAGCGGTTGGCCAAACTCAAATAACCTGACTTTGCAGCCTGGGCCACGTCAATTTCATGGAACTTTCCGATCTGCAGGCACTGCACACCCAAGTATTGTGGGCGGCTTTCGCTCTGTCTGTTGTGTTTGGTGCCGTGGCCCAACGCACCCATTTTTGCACCATGGGCGCGATCAGTGACGTGGTGAACATGGGCGACTGGACCCGCATGCGCATGTGGGGTATGGCGGTGGGCGTGGCCATGATGGGCTTCTATGCCATGGCGTTTTTGGGGTGGATCGATCCGTCCCAAAGTATCTATGCCAGCGGTCGCATTGTGTGGCTGTCGGCCTTGCTGGGTGGCGGTTTGTTTGGCTTTGGCATGGTGCTTGCCTCGGGGTGTGGCAGCAAAACCTTGGTGCGCATGGGCGGTGGCAGTCTCAAATCGCTGGTGGTTTTTTGTGTGATGGGGTTTGCCGCTTTTGCCACGTTGCGTGGTGTCACTGCCGTGGCTCGGGTGGCCACGGTGGACAAAGTGGTTTTTGATCTGTCCGCAGGCGCGTTGGTACCCGGTTGGTGGGCGGGTGCAGTGGGTGTCAACCGTTCAGCGCTGGGTTTGGGCCTTGCTGTGTTGCTGGGCGGAGGGTTGATCGTCTGGGCGCTGTCGAGCCGCTCGTTTCGGGCTTCTTCCGACAACTGGATGGCGGGTCTGGGCGTGGGCCTTGTGGTGGCCGGCATGTGGTGGGTCAGCGGTCGGCTCGGTTTCGTTGCCGAGCACCCGGAAACCTTGGAGTCGGTGTACCTGGCGACCAACAGCGGACGAATGGAGTCTTTGACCTTCACCGCTCCCATGGCTTACACCTTGGATTGGCTGACCATGTTCAGCGACACCTCCAAAGTGTTGACGGTCGCGGTGGTGTCGGTGTTCGGTGTGGTGTTTGGGGCATGGGGCTACGCCATCGTCACCGGCACCTTTCGCTGGGAAGGATTTCGAAGCACCCAAGACACGGCCTTGCATCTGGTTGGCGCTTTGTGCATGGGCGTTGGGGGTGTCACCGCCATGGGATGCACGGTTGGGCAGGGTCTGTCCGGTTTGTCGACCCTCAGTTTGACCAGCTTTATCGCTGTGGCCGGGATTGCCGCCGGGGCCGTGGCGGGTTTCAAGTTTCAGTTGTGGTTGTTGGATCGTGACTGAAGCCCCGGTTTTGGATGCTGAGGCGGTGTTTGAACGCCGTTTCGGTGGTGTCAGGCGCCTATATGGCGCAGCCGGAGCCAACGCGGTGTTTGCAGCGCATGTGGTGGTGGTGGGCATTGGCGGCGTGGGTTCCTGGACCGCTGAAGCGCTGGCTCGCAGCGGGGTAGGGCAGATCACTTTGATCGATATGGATCATGTCAGTGAATCCAACACCAACAGGCAAATACATGCGCTGGAGGGCGTTTATGGCATGGCCAAGGTGGACGCCATGCGCGACCGCCTGCTACAGATCAACCCCGGACTTCGGATCCAGACGGTAGACGATTTCGTGACCCCATCGAACTGGGGGGCTTGGGCGCCCCCGTGGTTGAACAACCAGCCTTTTGCGGTGGTGGATGCCTGCGATCAGGTGCAGGCCAAGACGGCCATGGCCGCTTGGGCCTTGTCCCACAAGGTGCATTTTGTGACCGTTGGGGCGGCAGGTGGTAAACAGCTGCCTGAACGGGTAGAGGTGGCAGACTTGAGCGAAACCACCCACGATCCTCTGTTGGCTTCTTTGCGTTACCGCTTGCGCAAACAGCACGGTGCCGCCAGGGCTGGTCGCATCCGTGTGTCCTGCGTGTTCAGTCGCGAACCCGTGGCTGCGCCGCAGGCCGACGCCTGTCAAGTGGATGCAGCTATTGACAGTTCTTTGAATTGCCACGGTTATGGTTCCAGTGTCGCAGTGACAGCCGTTTTTGGCATGACGGCCGCAGGTTGTGTCCTCAACCAAATTGCCCGGAAAGCCTGAGGCAACGATCTTCTGAAAAATTTTGGATGGTTTGCAAAAAGGCAAAAAACCTGTCTATAATTCAAGTCTGTTGAGCAGCGCAAGCAGTTCAAAAAGTTAAAGGTTGGGACGTTAGCTCAGTTGGTAGAGCAGCGGACTTTTAATCCGTTGGTCACAAGTTCGAATCTTGTACGTCCTACCAAAA
>JACCDQ010641498.1_pt1 | contig 12478 bp, 6 predicted proteins | sample 7446031 | NCBI WGS metagenome assembly JACCDQ01 (sample SAMN15323442, study PRJNA562643) | freshwater metagenome | isolation source: river surface water | place: USA:Blue River Watershed | collected 2017-08-17
AGCCGTCGTAGTTGGGCACGTAGTCGATCGTGCCCTCGTCGATCTCGTCGAGCAGCAGGCGCGAGATCGGCGCGAGCCGGGCCTCGGTGTAGCGCATCGCGGCGGCGCCGTCGCCATCGCGGGAGCCGAAGTTGCCCTGGCCGTCGATCAGCGGGTAGCGCAGGCTGAAGTCCTGCGCCATGCGCACCAGCGCGTCATACGCGGCGGTGTCGCCGTGCGGGTGGTAGCGGCCCAGCACGTCACCCACGACGCGGGCGCTCTTGACCGGCTTGGCGCCGGTGTTGCCCGCATAGGACAGGCCCATGCGCTGCATCGCGTAGAGGATGCGGCGCTGCACCGGCTTCTGGCCGTCGCAGACATCGGGCAGGGCCCGGCCCTTGACGACGCTGAGCGCGTATTCGAGGTAGGCCCGCTCGGCGTAGTGGGCCAGCGTGAGGGCGTCGGCGCTGCCACCCGGGGCGGGCGGCGGCGGCGGCGCGAAGTCCATCGGAGTCTGTTGCATCGTCCCGCGAGGTCGGGCCGCATGCCTTGCGGCCGGGCCAGGCTGGAAGCCTCAAAAAGCGCGAGATCTTAGCGTCCCGACATGTCGAGACGGGGGTGTCTCACAGAGACAGGTCAGCCCGGCAGGGACCCCTGCAGCCGGAACGAACGCTCGGCGGCGAGCTGCTCCTGCAGGCTCTGGCGCTCGCGCTCGTGGTGGCCCAGCGCCTGCGCCAGCTCGGCGCGGCCGGCGGCGACCTGCTTGCGCAGCATCTCGATTTCCTCGCGGTGCTTCTGGCGCTCGGTCATCAGCGCGCGGCGCACGCCTTCGGCCTTGGCGAGGTCGCCGTTGACGCGCATCAGCATCTGGCTGAGCTCGCGGATCTGGCGGTCGCGCTCGTTGATGCGCGCCTGCATGCCCGCCGCGTCGGCGGTGGTCTGCTCCAGCGCGACGTTGGCCTCCCAGCGTGCGGCCTCCAGGGCGGCCAGCGCGGCGTCGTTCTCGGCGCTGACGCTGTAGAGCTGTTCGGTGTGGCGGAACTCCAGCTCCATGCGGGTGGCCTCGGCGCGCGCGCTCCAGAAGCGTCGCGCGACCGACACGCCGATCAGCACGCCCAGGACGGCGACCAGCAGCAGATAGATCCAGAGTTGGGCGAGCAGGAACATGACGTTGACCTCGGTATGGGGTGGGCTCAGCGCGAACTGAGCGCAGCGAGCCGGAATTCGACCCGGTTGCGCGCGGCCGGACGTGGCGCGGGCTTGATCGCGATGGCGGCGGTCGATGCGGCCGCTTCGGCCTCGGCCGCTGACGCGGCGGCCAGCGCCGCCTCGATCGCCTCGGGCTTCTGCGACACCGCCTCGATCTGGCGGGCCGGCACCCCGTCGACCATCAGCGCCGCCGCGATCGCCGCGGCCCGGCGCTCGCCCAGTTCGACATCGCCACGGCGCGGGCCGGTGGTGTCCAGCGGGGCCTCGACGATCACGCGCCAGCTGTTGCAGCGCAGGGCCAGCGCGGCCAGCTGCTGCAGCGACTGGCTGTTGTTGCGGTCCAGCGTGGCCGAACCCGGCTTGAAGCGCACCGGACGGCTCTCCTGCACGGTCCGGAAGGCCTTGCTGCACGCGGCCAGCGTCGGTCCCTTGGCCTGGCTCGCCCCCGCGCTCGGGGCCGGCAGGTCGGCCAGCAGATCGACCTCGGGCTCGATCACCGGCGGCGGCGCGGGCGGCCGGGCGGGCAGTTGTTCGTTCAGCCGGGTGCGGTCTTCCAGGTTCCAGAAGACGCCGGGCAGACCGGCATAGGGTTCGACCACGTCCTGGGCCAGGTCGACCAGCGCGGTGCGGCTGATCGGATCGGGCGCGGTGCCGGTCAGCACGCCGGTGCTGCCGTCGACCTTCAGGCGGGCCCAGCCGTAGCCGGCCTCGGCCAGGCTCTGGTTGATGCGGCTCTCGGCCAGCTGGCGCAGGGCGTCCGGCCGACCGGCACCGTGCGCGAACACCGCCCAGCCCAGCACGACCACGCCCAGCCCGCACAGCCAGACATCCCAACCCACACCTCGACCCGTTCGGGCTCTGTCCACGTTCCACACCCCCGCGCACTTGATCAGTTCCGGCGCCGCTTTTTCACCCAAGCGAGTCGCCGCAACAAAATGTAGCGAGTTCCGTCACGAATCTCTGCCCCGCAAACGCTTTCGCCCCATGCCCACGGGGGCCTGTTCGCGTGACGGAGCACCGCTTTGCGGGATTCAGCCGGCGCGCCTGTTGCCGAGGGGCACGAAGCGACAGCCTTGCGACCGCCGTGCGACCATCTTCAGGTGAACCTTCCCCCGCTCCCCAAGCGTGCGATCTGCCCGCGCTGCCTGCGTCCGCAACGGACCTGCCTGTGCGCGCTGGCGCGCCCCACCGCGCACGTCACCGAGGTCCTGGTGCTGCAGCACCCGCAGGAACAGCGCCAGGCCAAGAACAGCGTCGCGCTGCTGCGGCTGTCGCTGGCCCGCTGCGAGGTGGTCGTCGGCGAACGCTTCGAGCCCACCGCGCTGCAGGCCCTGCTGCATCGCCCGGGACGACAGACCCGGCTGCTGTACCCGGACATCCAGGCTGCACCAGCCCCGACGGCCCCGACGACAGCACCCCAGCCGGCCGCCCCCGCGACGCGCCTGGTCGTCATCGACGCCACCTGGCGCAAGAGCCTGCGCCTGCTGCTGGAGCATCCCGAGCTGTGCGCCCTGCCCCGCCTGTCGCTCGATGCCCCGCCGCCCACGCGCTACCGCGCCATCCGTGCGGCCCGCCGCGCCGATCAGGTCTCGACGCTGGAGGCGACGGTGCAGGCGCTGGTGCAGCTCGAAGGGCCGGACTTCGACGGCGAACCCCTGCTGGCGGCATTCGGGCAGTTCGTGGACGCGGTGGCGCAGCGCAGCGGGCCGGACGCCGCCGGGCTCACGGAGCCTTTCACGGAGCCTTGAGCGTGAAGGTCACGCGCCCGTAACGCCCCTGGCCGTCGATCGCGGTCAGCGCGTGGTCGCCCGGCTGGTCCAGCGCGAGGCGCAGCGACTGGTCGGCCGGGCCGTTGCCGACCAGCCGGCCGTCGAGCAGCCAGTTCACCCCTTCGCGCGCGCCAAGTGCCTGCACCCGCACGACGACGGCGCGCTGGCCGGGCGTCGGGCGGATGACGCTGCCGGTCTCGATGCCCGTCAGCCGCAGGGCCCGCGACGGCGTGGCGGCGCGGCAGGGCGGCGTGAGCGGCAGGCGTTCGATGTCGCTGCGCCAGGACGGGTCGAGCCACGGTTCGAGCAGCGTGGGCCAGCGGGCGTAGTCACGGGGCACCCAGCGGCCCACCCACCGCGCCCCGTCGTCGGGGGCGCAACCGGGCCGCAGCCGGTGCGTGTTCGCGGCGTCGACCCAGGCGGTCTCGTGCAGGCTGGTGTCCTTCAGGCGATCGGGCAGGGTCGGCGGCACGGTGCCGTCGAGCACCCAGGCGGCGCGGCGCACGCGGCACAGGTCGACCGGCGTGTCGGCGACCGCAACGCCCAGCGGCCAGCAGATGTCCCGGGCCTGCACCGATGCCGGCACGAGCCGCGGCTTGCCGGCCGTGGGGCCGAGCGCGGCGAGCAGGTCCTTGACCAGCGGCGCGGCGGTGTTGACGCCGAAGTGACCGGGATTGGGCGTGCCGTCCGGGCGGCCGACCCAGACGCCCACGGTGTGGCGGTCGGTCACGCCCACCGCCCAGGCGTCGCGAAAGCCGAAGCTGGTGCCGGTCTTCCAGGCGATGCGCGTGCTGCCCTCGCGGAAGGGCGCGTCGGGCCGGCCGCCGTTCTCGAGGATCTCGCGCACGATGAAGGCCGCGCCGGGGCTCATCAGCCGCGTCTCGATGCGCGGCGCGTCGGGCGTCAGGCGCAACCGCCCGGCCACGCCCTCGCGGGCCAGCGCGGTGTAGGCGCCGACCAGCTCTTCCAGCGTCGTGCCGCCGCCGCCCAGGATCAGGCTCAGGTTGGGCACGCCGCCCTCGGGCATGCGCAGGCGCAGGCCGGCGTTGCGCAGGTGGGCCGCGAACCGGGCCGGGCCGATGCGGTCGAGCAGGTCCACCGCCGGGACGTTGAGCGAGCGCTGCAGCGCGTCGCTCAGGCTGACGGCACCGGTGAAGGACGCCTCGAAGTTGCCCGGCGCATAGCCGCCGAAGTTCTGCGGCGCGTCGATCAGCAGGCTCTCGGAATGCACCAGGCCGTCGTCCAGCGCCATCGCGTACAGGAAGGGCTTGAGGGTCGATCCCGGCGAGCGCACGCCGCGCACCATGTCGACGTGGGCGGCGCGGGCCGGGTCGGTGAAATCGGCCGAGCCGGCGTAGCCACGCACCGCCAGATCGGCGTTGTCGACCACCAGCGCGGCGATGGAGACCTGCTCAGGCAGGGCACCCAGGCGGTCCAGCAGCACCTGCTCCAGGGTCATCTGGATGCCGGCATCGAGCGTGCTGGCGAGCGTCGCCGGGAGGCTCACCGGCGGCGTGGACTTGCCTTCGGCCCGGTGCCCGCGCTGCGCCCGTCGCTCCTGCAGCGCCTGCTGGCGCAGCCGCTCGGCGGCCAGCGGTGCCAGCCAGCGGGCGCGCAGCGGCGGGGCGAAGACGGTCTCGATGCGGGCGTCCGCCACCTGCGCCTCGCTCCAGACGCCCCGCGTGGCCAGGCGGGCGAGCACCTTGTCGCGGGCCTGGCGGGCCAGCGGCGCAGCGCGGTCGGGCCGCAGGCGCGAAGGCGTCTGCGGCAGCGCGACCAGCAGCGCCGCCTCGGCATGGCTGAGGTCCCGCGCACTCTTGCCCAGGTAGGCCCGCGCGGCCATCTCGACGCCTTCGACCGGCCCGCCCATCGGCGCGTGGTTGAGGTAGAGCGTCAGGATCTCGCGCTTGGACAGGTGCGCCTCCAGCTGCAGCGCCCGCGCGATCTGGCGCAGCTTGGCGCCCATGCTGCGCCCGGCGTGCTGCGGCTCCAGGATGCGCGCCACCTGCATCGTCAGGGTCGAGCCGCCCGAGACGATGCGCCCGTGCGTCACCCATTGCCAGAGCGCGCGCAGCAGGGACGCCGGGTTGACGCCGGGATGCCAGTCGAACCAGCGGTCCTCGTAGTGCAGCAGCGCCTGCAGGTAGAGCGCCGACACGGCCTCGGGCGTCACCGGCTGGCGCAACCGCCCGTCGTCGCCGGGCCAGGTGCGCAAGGGCGTGCCGTCATGCGCCAGCACCACCAGCGTGCCGCTGCTGAAGCCCCGGGCAGCAGCCGGCAGCGGGAAGGCGCGATCCAAGGCAAGCAGCCCCAGCAGGAACGTCACGAACACCGCCACCGCCGCGACGGTCCGGCGTCCGCACCACGGTCGCACCCCTCGCACCCCTCGCACCCCTCGCACCCATCGCATCACCGGGCCTTCGGATCGACCACCGTGATGTCGCCCTCGGGCTTGCCCACGCCGCGCACGTCCGGCCGGTACATGTCCTCGGCATAGGCGGCCGGCACGACGTAGCGGCCCGGGGTGACGACGCGCACGAGGTAGAACAGGTCCAGCGGCTGGCCGTCCAGGTCGGCCGCGGCGACGAAGCGGTCGTCGCGGTATTCGCGGTGCTTGATGCGCTCGTCGGTCATGGCCTGCGCCACGTCGACGTCCTGGACCTTGAACGCGCTGGCCTGCGGGCCCTGCGTGAGGGCCATGTTCTCGACCTCGAACCCGGCCGGGATGCGGTCGATCACCAGGCCGTCCTTGACGCGCTGTCGGGCGATCACGCGCAGACGCACGATCAGCATCTCGCCGGTCTTGAACTGGCGTGAGCTGACCGCGCTGCCATCGGCGTTCCACCAGCTGCGCTCGACCTGGATGCGGTCGCCCTTGGGCGCCAGCGGCTTGACCGGATAGCCCGACACCGCCACCTCGGCGAACAGCGGCTGCGCGCCCTTGTTCTGCACGTCGATGCCACGCCGGTAGGCCGCCGGATCGATCGGCACGGCGCGGCTGCCGGTGCCGCCGACGACCTCGCTGCGCCCGCCCGACAACGCGGCGCTCCAGGGCAACTTGTCATCGCCCCCGGCCGCGCGTGCGGCCAGGAACAGGCCCAGCCGTTCCTGGGTGGAGGGGTAGCGCTGGCGGTCCAGTTCGTTGGCCAGCTCGGCGATCAGGTTCTCGCGCCGGGCATGGCTGACCTGGTGGCGCTGCAGCAGCGCGTAGGACAGCGCCAGATCCCGCACCGCGCTGCCGTAGTCGCCCAGCCAGTCGCCCCAGCCGTCACGCCCACCGGCGGGCTGGATGCCCCAGGGCCGCGCCATCGCCTCGTCGAGCGCCACCTTGGCGCGTGCCTTGTCGCCCATCAGGTCCAGTGCCAGCGCCAGATGCACCAGGACCAGCGGCGAACGGGCCTTGTCCCGGTGCTGGTCGTGCAGCGTGCGCAAGGTGGCCAGCGGCGCCTTCTGGTCGCGTGCCAGCACGTAGCCGGCGTGCGCGGCCTCGGCCAGACGCTGGTGGGCCATGCGGATCTGCTCGACCTCGCGGCCGTCGACGAAGCGGCCGTTGGCGTCGCGACGCGGTGCCTTGGGCGTCGCCGTCTGCAGGCCGGGCGCGCGCTGGAACTGCTCCAGCAGGTGGCCCATCGCCCGCTGCTGCAGGTTCTCGGGCACGGCGAAGCCGGCGCTGCGGGCGTCCTGCAGGAAGCCGCTGACGTAGGCACTGAGCCAGGCCTCGTGCGGGCTGCTCGCCGACCACAGGCCGAAGCCGCCCGCCGGCCGCTGCATCCCCTGCAGGCGCGCGAAGGCCGCATCCAGCCGCTTGGCCCGTTCCTCGCGCGACAGCGGCTTGATGCCGAAGGCGGCGGCGCCAGCCTCGTCGATGAAGACCAGCGGGTAGGCGCTGCTGGTGGTCTGCTCCAGACAGCCGTAGGGGTAGGTCAACAGGCCCTGCACGGCGTCGCGCACGTCGATGGGCGGCTTGTTCGACAGCGTCAGCGTGACCGCCGTCGAGCCGGCCCACAGGCCGTCGACCAGCGCCGGATCGAGCCGGGCGCTGCCGTCGGCCTCCAGACGCAGCCGGCGTGCCTCGCGCAGCAACGGCGTCACCGGCTGGACCTGCAGCGCGGCCTCGCGCACGAGCCGGATGCCGCCGGCGGTGATCGTCAGCTTGATCGGCGCCAGCCCGTAGGCGTCGGTCGCCTCGGCCGTGTAGCGCAGCACCGTCTTCTGCTGGTCGGCCAGGCGGACCGGGGCCGAGCTGCCGCTCAACTTCAGCGGCGCGCCGGCCTCGACCTGGACGCGCACGTCCTGCGGTGCGCCCGACAGGTTGGTGACATCGAGCGCGACGGTCGCGACATCGCCCGGCGCGATGAAGCGCGGCAGGGCCAGCTCGGCCACGATGGGCGCGACCACCGTCATCTCGGCGGACTGGCTGGCATAGCTGTCGGCGGTGCTGGCCACGGCCATCAGGCGCAACGTGCCGTTGAAGTCGGGCAAGGCGAGCGGGATCGTGGCCTCGCCGTTGGCGTCCAGCGTGACCGGACCGCTGAACAGGTCCACCAGCCGCACCTTGCGCGGCAGGCTGCGGGTGTCGCGGCCGCCGGCGTCGCCGCCAAACCGCTGCCGGGCGAGGTTGCCGTCCATGCGCTCGATCAGCTTGCCGTACAGGTCCTGCACGTCGGCGTCGTAGCGGTGCTGGCCGAAGAAGAAGTCGGCCGGATCGGGCGTGGCGTAGCGCGTGATGCCGAGGATGCCCACGTCCACCGCCGACAGCGTGACGATCGCGCCGCGCCCGCCCACCGGCTTGCCCGCCGGGTCGGTGAGCCTGACCTTCACCGGCACGCGCTGCTCGGGCGCGGTCTTGGCCGGCGCGCTCACGGCGAGCTTGAGCTTGCGCGCATCCCGCGAGAGCGGCAGGTGCACGAGACCCAGCGCGCGCGACGGCGTCACCCGGTCGCCCTGGCTGCCTGGGCGGAAGGCGACCACGCCGATGTACAGGTCATGCCGGTTCCAGGCCGGGTCGACCGGAATCTCGATGCGCGTGCCCGAGGTCTTCACGCCGATGCGCCGGCTCCACAACACGCGGTCGCTCTCGACGGTGACCAGCGCCTCGCCGTCGTGCGGCGGGGTGACGGTCAGCCGGGCCACGTCGCCGCCCTTGAACGGTGCCCCTTCGAGCTTCAGCGCCACGCGGTCCGGTCGGTTGCCCAGGTCGTCGGCGTCCTGCGCGCCCCAGCCGGCAAAGAACCGGTAGCGCGCGGTCTGCCGGGTCTCGGGATCGAGCACCTCCAGGCGGTAGCGGCCGTCGCGCACGGGCAGCGCCAACTTGCCGCGCGCGGGCAGCGCCAGGACGCGCGACTCGACCAGCTCGTCCTGTTCGTTGAAGCCGCTGGTCCAGCCACGGCCGTCCTCGTAGCGCCAGTACCACTGGCGTTCCTCGCGGACCAGTCGCACCTGCAGCTCCCGGGCCGCGATGAACTTGCCGGCGACATCGCTGCGCGTGACCTCGAACTCGGCCAGCGCACCTTCGCGCACCACATCGCGGTCGAACAGCGGACGGATGCCCACCAGCACCGGCGCCGGCCACCAGGACCGCTCGATCGAGCGCACCACCGGGCGGCCGCCGGATTCGAGCAGGCTGAAGCTGGCGCGCAGCTTCATCGGCGAGCGGCGCGCCGCCAGGTCGATCGGCAGCGACACGTCGGCATGGCCCTGCTCGTCGAGTTCGGCCTCGGGCGCATCGGTGCGCTCCTTCTGGCGGTCGTCGTCGACGTCGCCAAAGATGAAGCCGGGCCAGGCCTTGGGCTGGGCCAGGCGATCGCGCTCAGTCGCCACGCTGACCAGCAGCCGGTTGCCGGCCGCCGGTGCGCCGTAGAGATAACTTCCCTCGACGGCCACGTCCAGCTCATCCCGGCCCGGCAGCAAGGGCGCGTCGGGCGCCTTCAGGTCGAGCTTCATGCGCTCGGGAAGGAATTCCTCGACCTGGAAGCTCCACAGCGCGTCGGCACGTCGACTGCCCGGGTCCGTGCGCGCCTCCAGCAGCCAGCGGCCGGTGGGCGCGTCGGCGGGCAGGCTCAGCGTCTGCTGGTGGTAGGCCGTGCCGGTCGACGACGGCCGCACGATCTGGCGGGATGCCTCCTCGCCGGTCGGCGTCTTCAAGGTCAGCGTGATGCTCGGCCCCCCGGCGGCGGCAGGAGCCGAGGCGGCACCCGACGCAGCCACGGGAGCCGGCAGCGGCCGGCCGTCCGCATCGCGGGCCAGCACCGACACGCTGAAGCTCTCGCCCGGCCGGTACAGGTCGCGTCCGGCATAGACGAAGAGCTTCTGGTTGCGCGACGGGTGCCCGCCCACGTCGTACTCCGACAGGTCCAGCGCCGGCTCGCGCAGCGACAGCACCGACATCTCCTTGCCGCGCCGCGCCATCACCACGCGGGCCTTGTCGGTGTTGCCCTGGAACACGGCATGGCCGTCACCGTCCGTGACGGCCTGCGCCACGGCCTTGCCGCTGTCATCGAGCAGCGACAGCTCCACGCCCTTCATCGCCTCGCCGCTGGTCAGCGAGGTGGCGAACACATCGGTCTGCGCCGCATGCTGGCGCAGGTGCAGGCCGATCTCGGTGACGTAGAAGTAGGTCACCTGGAAGTCCAGCCCGAAGCGGCCCGGCGGGTTCATCACCGCGATGTAGACCCCGGGCTCGCGCAGTTCGGCGATCTTCTCGACCGGCAGGAAGCTGACGTTGCGCCGGTTCGGTCGTTCGTCGGTGCTGAATCGCCCCAGGTAGACGCTCCTGGCACTGGCGCGCAGCTGCTCGTCGAGCTGCCAGCCCGAGACCGCGCCTTTCAGGCGACGGTTGCTGACCCAGTCGCCTTCCTGGCCACCTTCGCTGTCGGCGTCGTTCCCACCTCCGCCACCGCCGCGATGACCCGCCACCTGCTCCAGGAAACCCGCCAGCGCCTGGCCTTCGACGCGCAGGAACTGCACGTCCACCTCGGGCGTGTTGACGGTGACCACCGGCAGCCCGCCATTGAGCCCGGCGGGCAGCACCACGCCACGACTGGCGAAGTAGAAGGCCGCAGGCATGGCCTCGCTCTGCACGGTGCAGGTCTGCGCGGCGGCCAGCGTGGCCCCGCCGGCCGACTTCAGCGCCGCGCCCAGATCCACCCGGAACAGGCGATCCGGCGCGACGTAGGGCAGCACCAGCACGCGCGGGTTGTCCGACAGCACCCATCGCGCCTCGACCGGCCGCATGGCGGTCTTGCCACCGGCCTCGCCCGACGCGTCAGATCGGGCCGGCGCGGCATCACCTTCAAAGGCGCTCGCCACATCCTTCCAGTCCTGCGACCGCGCCAACGGCTGCGTGAAGGTCACCGCGACGGCCGGCGCACCGTCAAACAGCCTCGCGCGACAGTCGGCCAGCGCGAACGGCGTGGCAAGGCCCACATCGACCGAACTGGGCAAGGCCGTTTCCTGCTGGCGCTGCCAGACCAGGACACCAGCAATGGCAAAGACGGCCAAAGCGGCCGCCGCGAGCGCGGACTTCAAACGAGGCGTCCGGTGGTGCGGCGAGGAGTGAGCGACGGAGTCCAGGTTCGGGCTTGGCGACGTCGGCCACATCGACAGGTGGTTGACCCACCAGGATTGCCGTAGAAGTGCGGGTACCACGCGCGGTAGGCTGACCCAATGCAATCGTTTGCCAACGAGACTGTGTCGTCAGACCTGAGGGTGATGCCCGGTCATGGCGGGCTGGTGATGTCTTGGGGATCTGCGGTGCAGACAGTCGCGTTGGTGGATTCCGCCTTGCCCCAGTCGTCCGGCTACCGAATCTCACGAAAACCGACAAAGACCCGCGCCCAGTCCGCATGGGTTTCTTGTGTGCGCAAGCGGTCGTGCAGCAACCGAACGGACATCAAGTGCTGCCGATCCGCCACCCAAGCCACGGTCCATGCATCCGTGCCGCCAGGCAACCAGGCGCCACATATTGCGTCGACAACGCCATGGTTGCCTTTCTCTGCAAGGCGGCGCCAAGTCGACAGCGCCGTCACGAAACGCCGTTCTTGACGGCACCTTCCGTTCGACCTGAAAACACCATCAACCAGGGGGAAAGATCCGATGCGAAAACCAGACAAGTCATATCAGGCATATCAGGCATATCCGGGGAGGATGACAGTTGCCGTATCAGGCAACCTTGTCGTCGATCAATCGCCAGGCACTGTTGATGTGCCTCGAATCACCCATTGAGTATCAGCAGCCATCATGACAAACAAGAGAACCGCTCGGGTCCTGCGATCACTCTCACACTGGACACTGTTTCTGGGCGCAGTCTGGACATTGGTGCACATTGGCGGACTTTCTGGGTCATCCGGCCACGGCCCTTCCTACATCGGCGGCGCCGTCGAAAGTGCCTTCAATATCATCGCCGGTCTGTTCGTGGCACTGCTGGTTGGCACTGTGCTGAACGGATCAGCCTTTCGACTGGAAGGCCCAACCAGATCCAGCGGTCGCGAGCTGGAACTTTGGCTGGTATTTGTGTTGCCGCTGTTCTTGCTCACTGTGCTGATCGTCTACGGCGTGTCCATCCTCATGTAGAGAATCCGACCGCCAGATGCCTTGCATCTTCCGGCTGGCATAAAGAAGACATGAAGTCCACACCAGCCAAGGTGTACCCCAAAAGCAGCGCATGCAAGCCTTCAAGATTTGCGCAACAAATCATCCACGAGTGAACCCTGAAGTCTTCCATCAACACGCAAGCGGTGGCCGAAAAGATCGAAGTGCCAGGCACCAACGATGTGCACCTGAGCCGGCATCAGCGCCGGCTTGTCCGCCGCATCCTCGCCTCGTGTCGGATTGAAACGGAAAGCAAAATGTCGACAGTCGTAAAGATGAGATTGTTCTTCGCAGTGGTATTGATCTGCTGCCTGTTTTTGCCGTTATCACAGTGCACGTCGCCTGACGCGCAAGGTGTGAAAGTCGTCACGAAACTATATGTATTCAAGTCCGCGAAAGAGCTTGAGTCGTGGCTGGGGGTATTGGCCTTTTCGGCTCCGCTTGTCCTTGTGCTTGCCAGAGGAAGAAGTCGAGCGAGAGCAATTCTCACTGCGGCCCTTTCTGTGCTTCTTGGTTGCGCGGCACTCTATATTGCAACCATAACTACTTTCTGGTCCGAGAAAGTACTGGTGGGCGGCTACTTGGCGGTCGTGAGCTCAGGGTCATCGGTGGTGTTGGCTCTCATCGAGATCGGCTTCTTGCTTGGCGCTACTTCCAGGCGAGATGCCTCGCAACGATGACGCCCAACCCGTCCATCGGGCGGATGCCCAACCGGCTGCGCCGGGCGGTCACGGCACCGGGCGGCGGTCAGACGCCGTGGCCTGACGGCAGGACCGTCTCGCGCCGCCCGGCGCGAAACAGCGTCTGGCTCACCAGCCCGAGCGCCAGCAAGGCCAGCGCCAGAGCCAGCGCCACGGCATTGGGCGACGACCTGACGGTGGCCAGCCTCAGCACGCACACGGCGCCCTGCTCGCGCCCGATCGTCGGGACGG
>JACCDQ010324495.1_pt1 | contig 12477 bp, 8 predicted proteins | sample 7446031 | NCBI WGS metagenome assembly JACCDQ01 (sample SAMN15323442, study PRJNA562643) | freshwater metagenome | isolation source: river surface water | place: USA:Blue River Watershed | collected 2017-08-17
ATTAGAATTCACAGAAATTCGAAATCTTTCTGAAATTGGAGATGTCACTTTTGTCGATTCCGATTTCTTTTCAACAGATGTTTATAACTACATTTTAACTCACTATAATTTAAAAATAGACGAATGTGATTGTGTAATTAGCCATTCACAAAGTGGTAATTTTGAAGGCAAAAAAACCTCTGATGGCTATCATTCAACAGGTGGAGAATTTACATCCAATGGGTTATTTTCATTTATTGTGTTTAATGATGATGAAGAAATTGATATTTCAGATGAAGAGCTAAAAGATATAATTTGCAGGGTTGTCCATAATTATATTTTAAATTTTTGTTCAATGGATTTAAGTTATTTCGATTACAATTTTGATTTTATGGAAGGACAATTAATTGATATATCCCTTACGTTGGGTCCTGCAACCTTAACTTTAAAGAAATTGAATTGACCTACAGCTTAATAAAACCTTAATAATCTATCTTAATGAATATACCCAAGGAATTTAATGTAGAGGTTTACCTTAATGGTGAATGTAAAAATTTCAAGTTTATTGGTTCATATAATTCTGATTATGGTCCAATGGGTGTAGAACATATAAATCTAATTTTTCCTGTTTTTATTGATGAGATAGAATCTTGGAACGAAATAAAAGAAGATGTAAGTCCAGTTGATGTAATCAACCACCTTTCAAATATAAAGTGGATGAACGAATCGATTTTTTTAGAAAATTATGGCGTTGCCTTTCATACAAACTACCAAAAAGCAAAGCCCGAAATAGAAAAGTTGAATTCATTAATTGAAGATGAGTTAGATGGGCCAAATGAAAATAATATACTTTACGTATCTAAAAGGAACTCTATAAACTTTGACTGTGATTTTGACTGGAGCGCTACAAATGAATGGGCTAGAAGAGATGCTGATTTTATTGTTTTATTTGAAGATGAAGTGCTTGAATCTAATACTATTTTTCTTTTTGAAGATGTCTATGATGAAGTAATTGATTTGTTGAGAGTTATATGGGAAAAACTAATAAATCAATATTAGATGGAAAAAGTAATTTTAAGCGTTTATTGGCCCGATGAATGGAAAAGAATTGAGTTAAATCCATCCGAATGGAGAAAGATTAAACGTGGGAAACCTTTTTCTGACTTAGGGAATGGATATAGTTATGATGGTGTAAACTTTGATGATTATTGGGAATTTAATGAAGAATTTAAAGGAAGTTGTAAAGTAACATATGATGGTGGAAGTGTTGGGTTGGAAGGCTTAATTTCTGACTGTGAAATCGAAGAGGTTGAAAGTAGAAAATATTTAAATTTAGAGGAGTTTTTGACGCTTTATGAATCTTTTGTTAATATTTTAACTTGGACTAAACAGAAACATGCCGCATATGAAAGATTAAGAAATTATTTGAAATCATGTCGTTCGGATAATATTTTATCTTCAAGAGACAATAGTTCTACAATTGTAACGTACAAGAATTCTTTCACAATCATTCACGTTGATGAAAAGAAAAATGGAATTTTAAAGCAGTATAGAGGTAAATGGGTACTAATGTTTATGGCGGGTCGTGACGTATTTAAACGTCATCTAGAAGTTTACCCTTTAAAATCTAAGTTTGATGAATCATTTAACCATAATTTTAAAAATAGGTTTGGCTTAAATTATAAAGATTCAATTAGTAAATAATCCAAAATTAATTCTAATGAAATTCAAAGACAAGATAAGTTTCTTGAGTTATCTGACATTAAATGAAAACTATGGACCTCTTAAGATTCAATTTTCAGAACAAGATTATGGATCGGTTGAACTTTCTATCTATCCATTAAATTTTTCTAAATCAATTCCTGAAAATATCTACGATACGCTTTATGATATCATTTGGCATAACTTCTATGACACAACTGAATTGTTAGGCTATTCAAATAATAATATTTCCAATTCAGAATTTACAATTCAAAATAATAATGGTGAATTGGAGATTATAGGAGCTGAATTTAGTAGCTCACATGATTTCGAAAAAGAGGTTATGATAGAGCAACTAAGTGAATTACTTCAAGAGCTACTACAACAGGAATTTATGTTATCTATTCATATATCTGGTTTATATAATTCAATCGAAGACATTAGGATTAAAAGTTATAATTTATCCTATTATGATCAAAACGAATTTGAATGTGAAGTAGTTGATAATGATGGATCAATCAAATCAATTGTAGTTCAATCATTATCAAGTTGGGCGAAAAGTTTTAGTGATGAAAGTTCTAATGGAGAATATGAATTCGATGAATTTGATTTAGATATCTCAATTTCATCTTATGCCAATATGGACACTTGGTGTAATTTTTATGAAGAAAGTAATTGTTCCCATATTGATTTATCTGTTCTTGAAGTAAATACTCGAGAAATTGAGATCAAATTATAGGTCACCCCGGGGGATAACACAAACTAAATATATATGAGCGATTATTTTTTAGATTATCTACTTAAAGAAAATGCGGATGATTCCTTAAAAGAAATTCTGGAAGAAATAATAACGGATTTTAAATGGAATGGAGGTGACAGAGCCAATATTGATATCACCTCACCGCTAAATCAAAGTGAGATTGATTTAAGAAAAATAGATTTAACTAAGTCTTCTGTCGAAATAATAAACGATTTATATTTCAACGACAATCCCATTTTATTTTTATTTCTATTTTACGAAAGAATTATAAACCAGGGAAGACTAGAAGAAATCTTTACCTATAATTCTGATTTAGAAAACCCTGAATTTGAATATGACCCTGATATTCACGAACATCTATATTTAACAAACGTTGATGTATTTATGGTAAGGACCAAAAATTTAATATACATTTTTGGTAATTCAAGCGACCCTAATTACGAGTTTGAAGAAGTCGTGATTTCTTCTGAAGGTAGAAATTTAAAAAGTCCAATTGCCATTAAAACCTTTGAAAGATTAGGTATTAAATCAGATAGAACTTTCAATTGCCTATTGAATATTATTGAAGAAAAAATCAAAACTAAAGGCCGTCCAACTATTTAAGCTCTGAGTAAAAAGATAAAAAAATCGTAAATTGAAAATTGTGCTTAAGATTCGAATAAATTCCAGTTACAAAAGAAAAAAATAGTGCGTTTAAATTCTGATATAAATGTTTTGGGGGGTCTTCCGGATTGGAACTTAATTCAAGTTTTCCTTTCTGATGATATGACTTCTATCAAAGAAAAAGGAGGGATAAATGCATATACGGCAATAAAAACAGATAAGTCTGTCAAGCGATATGAAAAAGCTATAAAAGATACTTTTTTAAGTTTTAAAAACACCAGTTCAGAATCTATTTTCCGCTCCGTTATCAAAATAAATCCTACTTCAAATGATCTCCTTTTTATATTATTCTGGAATGCTTCAATTAATAATGAACTATTTAACTATTTAAATTCAAGCGTATTCTTTCCAGCCTTTTACAGTGGTAGAGTCTCAATAAAAAATGATGAAGTCGTAGCTTGTTTAAAAGATTTAAAAGAATCGGAAAGGGATCTGAAGAAGTGGTCTGAAAATACGATAACAACAACAGCTTCAAAATATCTTACATTGTTAAAAAAGTTTGGATTGATGGAAGGCTCTTCGAATAAAAGCATAAGACATCCACAATTAAGTGACACAATGTTTGTTTTATTCGCTTATTGGATAACTGCTATTTCAGATAAATCAAATCTATTGAACAGTTTATGGTTGAATTATAGCTTTAGCGAAAAACAAACTTTCATTGAAAGGTTATTGCTAAAAAAGTATTCAAAATATTTTAATGTAGTTTATACAGGTGATAAGCTAAGTGTAGAACCAATAATACCTTACGATTCAATTTATGAGTACAGCAATAAACCCTGAACATATTATATTACAGGTAAAGAGATTAGTTGAATCTGACAAGCACTCTGAGATACGACTAAATGCCAATGGGGGTAACTCTATTTTATTGGTTTGTCCTCCCAATATGGAAAAAGAGTTTATTTTAAAATTATTTGAATTGTTGGGCGATGAATATTCAATTATTGACCTTAATCAATTGATTGTAACTTTTGTAGAAAGAAATAAATCTGATTTAGATGAGATGTTTGATATTTTGAGAGGCTCTGTCCATCAAATTTTCAAAGCACCAGAAGGTGAAACTGGCCCTGACTTTTTCTCAGTTATTCTTAATGAAATTGAACACTCATTTGATCAACATAAAATTCCTGTTTTGATTAATTCCGGTGCATTGTATGGTAGTGGAATAGATAATATACACCTAATGGAGAGTGAGTTGGTAATGAAATCAAAAAAACCATTAATCATTTTGTATCCATCTACACAGGATGGAGACCAATTAATGTTTCTAAATTCTCGTCCAGCATCTAAGTACAGATGCATGATTGTTAACTAAATAAGAATTTTAAAATGAATATTAAAGACATATTAACCATTGATTTAACCGAAGACATTAAAAATGTCATTGATTTGGAAGATATTTCTGAAAAGGAAATACAAGCAGAAATAGAAAATTACATCGTTACAGATGGTTTAGCGAAGGAATATGCAGATTTTGTTAGCATCTACACGTCTAATATTGTTGAAACTGGTGTTTGGATTTCAGGTTTTTATGGTTCAGGTAAATCATATTTTGGCAAGTTGCTTGGCTATCTATTGAGTAATCGAATCATCGCTGGAACTCCAGCAAGAGATAGAATATTACAGCGTTTTATTGGCATAAATGATGAATCATTAATTAGAAATGCTTTTTCTAGATTGGATACCATGCATTCAAGAGTAGTATTTCTTGATATTGCTAAACAAGATACCTCAAAGGGATTATCCTTTACCCTTTTTAGAAACCTATTACGATCTCTTGGCTTTCCTGAAAATGAACACGGAATTTTTTTGTTTCAATTGATGTTAAGTGAAGGCAAAACAGAAGTAGAAGATTTCATTTTTGAATCGATTGGCATAGACTGGTCTGAAATTAAAACAAGCACTTTCAAATATGCAAAAGCCATTAAGGACTTATTCATTAAAAAAGGTAACTCTGATACAGATTACGACAATCTTATAACAACAATCCGTAGGGATATCGATCAATTTAGTGCTGCTCGGTTAAAAGAAGAAGTTAGTAACTATATAAATATTCAAAAAAATGAAAATATAGTATTTCTTTTTGATGAAACTAGTGAAGCTATTAATCAACAAAAATTCAACTTATTAGATTTGGAGGGCTTAAGTGAATCCCTTTCATCTTTAGGTGGAAAGGTTTGGACAATTGCAATCGCGCAAGAGAAACTAGATGATGTAATTAATAATTCAAATGTAAGTAAAGCACAACTCACAAAAGTCACGGACCGTTTTAAAACCAAAATACACCTGGAAGCAACCGAAGTTGATGTAATCATTCGTTACAGGTTATTAAAGAAAAGTGATGTAGGTTTAGAAAAACTAAAGGAACATTATAGGAATAATTCTGGTAAAATTTCTGATCATGCCTTAATTCATGGAGCAGGTATCAGTAAAACTGACAGTGCAGAAAACTACGCAACTTATTACCCTTTTTACAAGTATCAGTTTGACTTGCTTCAAAACTTCCTTTTTGGAACTAAAGGCTATGCTTCCACCAAAGTTGCAGCTAGGGGAATGATAATTACAACTTATGATATATTAAAGCAGGAAATTCAATATGCTGATTTATTTAAAACGGTTACAGGGTGGCACATAGCAAAAGAGGCTCAGCCACAACCCCCCGTTCGTTTAGTTAGCCGTTATGAAAATGCAGAACGCATTTTATCTAAGGCTGGTTCAACTATTTCAGGCAGGAAACTTTTAGAGACCATCAATTTTTTAACAGAAGCAGAAGTTACACCATCTACCTTACCAAACATTATAAAATGTTTTATTAGTGAACCAGATGAGCAGTTTAAGGTACAAGATGATATTATAAAATCACTAGAGTTATTAACTGAGGCAAAAGTCTTGTTAGATACTAATAAAACGTACCGCATTACGTCTGATATCGAACAAAGGTTATTAGATGAAATGAACGGATTTTCTGTTCAAGGATTCGTTAAAAAGAAGCAATTAATAACAGCGTATAAAGTTGCACAGTTCACAAAAACAATTACTAAAGTAAACGACACTGGATTGCAGTATGATTTTTATATCACTACCGATAATGATGATGAATTAAATACTCCTAATTTAAAGTTCCTTAAATTAAAAATTAAAAGTGTTTACAATATTTCAGACATTCCAAGTACTGATATTGAGACATTAAAAATTCAGCATCAAAACGATAAAGATCTGATGTGGATCGTTCCAAATAATATTAATTTTAAAGAAATAGACCGTTTAATTGAAGAAATAGAACGTATAACTTATTTAGAGCAAAATTATAATAATCCAAATTCAGAAGAAGGTAAAATATTAATAAGCTTTTCAACAGCTAAAGGCGAAAAGCTAAATCGATTTAAGGATTTAGTGGAAGAATCCTTAATAAACTCAACTGCCATTTATTTCTACACTACTTTACAATTAAACAAAGACAATTGGCAGGCCACCGTTCAAGCCCAACAAAAGCTTATTATTCAAAATGTGTACAATAAGCGTATAAGTTCACAACTTAGCGATTCCGTGGCTGCGGCTGTTATTAAAGAAGCTAATAGTGCAAGGCTCCAACAATACTTTACTGGAAGTGACTTTGCATTTTTTGATGCTCAGGGTAATTTTATTGGTGAAAACCTAAAAGTTGCCTCAGAAATTTTATTCAAGATAAGAAACACATTTGTTGATGGTACAACTCTTGAAAAAGATTTAGAACAACCTCCAGCCGGTTTTACATTTGGTACAGTAATTTCTTCAGTAGCAGCATTAATGAGAGCTGGAAAGATAATCGCTAAATACAATGGGGTAGAAAAATTCTCTTGGCGTGATGATGGTGTACCTTCCATTTTTAGTGCAGCCAGGGAGTTTCGTAAAGCAACTTTCAAAGCGGTTTCCAAATCGTTATCGGCATTACAGAAACAAGAGTTAGCTCAATTCCTATTAGATATTGAAGTCGAAAAATATATCGGTCATAAAATAGATTACAATACCAATGATTTTGAATTGGTCTCAGCCATAAGAGATACAGCCAAGCATTTTGCTGATAAAGTAACCACACTGCGTAACAGCGAGAAAGAGTTTGATAAATTATTTCCAAAGGCTGATGAAAACGCCACCTTTATTGGCGGTTTTACTGGTGCAGTAAGTGAAGCAAACTACATTGAAAAAGCGGTTGAATTTTTAGCTGCAAAAGAAGCTTTTCTTTTGGCCTTACAGGATATTGAAAAAGTAGAAAAGTTCATCAGAAATAACCTTTCAAAAGTAAAAGAGTGGAAGGCATTTATAATTGCAGTAGAGGACGAATTAACTAAAGCTGCAATGAGTAATGCATCAATAAAGCAACTAAGAGAAGATTTTGAAAGCGATTTTGTAGGAGATGTTATCAAAAACTTTGCTTCACTTCAGCATTCAGCCCAAAAAACAAAAGATGAATATCATCAATTATTTAGTACTGCAATGAAAGAATGTGCTACTAAATACATAGAGATTGATTCTTTGGTAACTGAATTAATCACAGAAATTGCAACATTGCCTGCTGATCTTAATACTAGTGTATCTTTAAAAGCTAATGCTCTTAGTCAATACGCGAAGCAAAGGACTTGCGTCGTCATTACAATTGATTTTGATGTAAAAGATAAACAAAGTCGTTTCTCTTATTCGGAAGTGCTCTCATTTATTGATTTATATCCTAGTAAAAAGGCAGAAATTGAAATTGCAAGAGCCAGTTTAATCAAAACTAAAGCACAAGAACCTCACAACCCTGGAACACCTACATTAAAAATGTATTCAGTTAAAATGCCTAATTCAAAAATGAAAGTGGCTGAATACAAAACTTGGTTACAGGGTGAATTGCAAAAATTGGCAAGTGCTTCTGATAATGATGAAATAGAAATTAATTAATATGAAACTTAGCGAACATGTAGAACATATACGCCAACTCATTGACCAAGCTTTTCGCAATCGCTTGGGCAGAATGGGTATAAATGAATGGCAATTGAAAGCCATTGAAAATATGCCTGTGGAACGCAAACGTATGGAAATCATCCGTGAAGTGTTTATTGCAGAAAAAGGCACAGTGGCAGATGCTTACGAGAAGTTGGTGGAGGAACTCACCTTTACGTTGTTCAATCGTTTGGCGGCTCTCAAAGTAATGGAAGCCCATACCTTGCACCCCGAAATTGTAACCCTAAGAGAAAGCCACGGTGGTCGTTCATTTGCTCATTTGGCTTGGTTAGAGCAAAACCCCAATGCAAGAAATGAAGAAGCCGAAGGCTTGGTCCTTTTCCTGGAAGACCAATTGCAAAAATTAGCTTCCGATATTCCTTTATTCAGCCCTCAGCATCCTTATCATTTACTGCCAACAGCAATAGAATTACAAGGCATCATCAATGCCTTTAATCAGGTAGAAACCGATACACAAATAGAAACTGAAATTTGGAAAAGTGATGATGTATTGGGATGGCTGTACGAAAGCTACAACAACTACAAAAAAACAGCCCATAAAGCCAGTGGCGATAAAACAGAATACAACAAAGTAAGCATCCAAAGTCAAGTGTACACCCCACGATGGGTAGTGCAGTTTTTGGTAGATAACAGTTTAGGAAAACTCTATTTGGAAATGTACCCCGATAGTGAAATTCGTAATAAGTATAAAATTGCAAATGCTCCAACTTTGCAAACAAGAGAACGAAAGCCACTTCACGAAATAAGAATGATAGACCCATCCACAGGATCGGGCAATTACTTGTTGTATGGCTTTGATATGTATTACGATTTGTATATTGACCAAATAGAAAACTTTAGTGCAGATTATGATGAAGCCGATGTTCCCAAGCTAATTATTGAAAACAACTTGTATGGGGTTGACTTAGACGACCGTGCCATCCAGTTGGCTCAGTTGGGTTTATACATTAAAGCCAAACGAAAAAAACGTACTGCCAAAATAGAGCATTTCAATATAGTAAGTTCCGACTTTTTTTTACCGGCTTACAATGATGTAAAGGATATTTTTGAAGATGGCAACGTAGGTGAAAGAGAAAGAAAGATTATTGAAGACCTGTGGGAAGACCTGCAAAATGCTCACAAATTTGGCTCATTAATTCGATTAGAAGAAAAACTAAATCTGAAATGGTTTGGATCTAAAGATAAAAACGACCCTAATCAGGTTGCACTCTTTGGGCAACAAGAAATAGAAGGTTTTGAAACATTCCGTAATACTTTTTTTACCAACCTTCAAAAAGCAGTAGCCCAAAATACAGTCAAACAAGGGCAAACATTCCTCAACACCAAAACACAGGATGCCATTACTTTTTTGCAACTACTTACTCAAAAGTACGATGTAGCAGTAGCCAATCCTCCATATACTGATGGTGCAGATTTTGGACCCGAACTCAAAAAGTTTATTGATGCCAATTACAAACAGCCATATAAATTCAATTCCAATTTGTATGCAGTTTTCATTAAGCGTTGTTTTGAATTAACAACTGAAAACGGAAAAATAGCACTCATCCATCCATTGACTTTTATGTACATCAAAACTTTTGAAGATGTCCGTAAATTCATTTTGGATAAAACACACATCAGTGTTTTTGTTGATTATGGGTTGAGTAACCTATTTGGAACAGTAATGGTTGACCCTGCATTTTATGTGCTTGAAAAGGGATATGAAAAACAAGAAAAATCTTGGTTCATTTCTTTAGACCAATACACAAGAACACTAAATGAAAAGTTCAAGAAAGACTTCTGCTTAGAAGCCTTAGATGATAATATTTCCAACCGTCCCAACAAGCACAATATTTCCCTGCCTCAAGAAAAGCTCAAAATAATTGAAGGATGGCCATTTATCTATTGGATTAGTGATGGATTTAGGGAGAAGTTTAAGGGGAAAAAATCAGAAGAGTTTTTAACATTTTGTACTGGGAGCAAAAGTGGTGACAATGATAGATTTATAAGATTATGGTGGGAGCTTGACGTAAACAATATTTCCATTGATTATAAAAAAGATCGAAAAAAATGGACACCACACACTAAAGGAGGTCCGTTTAAAAAATGGTACGGTAATAACTGGACTGTAATTAATTGGGAAAATGATGCTGAAGAAATAAAAGCATTGGAAAACTCAGTAATTAGGAATGAAAGAATGTATTTTAAAGAAGGAATTTCATACTCATCCGCTGGTTCAAAGGGTGCATCTTTTAGGTATATGCCACCGAATTTTACATTGGATGCAGCAGGTTCAGGTATTTATCCAACTTTAAATTTATCAGACATCAACTATGCCGTAGGATTATTAAATTCAAATTTAATTTTCTATATAATTGATTGCCTAAATCCAACGGTAAATACTAACCCTGGTGATTTAAAGAGAATCCCTTTTATTGTTCCAACTGTAAAACATAAGGAACAAATTTCATCTCTTTCAAAACTCAATATAGAAATCAATAAAGAGATTTTGGAATTTAAAATCTATGAACGCAATTATAGCTCATCACCTCTACTTTTCTTTAATTCTGCAGCAATTAAAGACCGTATATTGACTTACCTCAATTACGAAAATGTCCAACTTACACAAGTATTTATCAATGAAGCCATTATCAACGAACTTATTTTTGAAGTTTATGGCCTCAGCGATTCAGACCGTGAGCAAGTAGAAGCCAAGATGGGTCTTCCCATTGGTTCATTAGCTGTAACTAGAGAGGCTCTTATTGATTGGTTATTAGTAATTGGTGAAGAAAGTAAACACCACATGTCAATTACTAATCACTTAAACAACTTACCTATCACTACTTTTGATGAGCAGCGAGTAAGAGAAATAAAGGAAGCTTTTTCCACTCTTTATCAAAATAATAATGATCTGGAAGAGTTTTGCATACGCCATCAGGTCAATCCCATCAACGTATGGTATTGGTTCAAAGAAGCCAACACAGTACCAGCAGCAAGAGCCTCTGAAATTGCTTTAGAGTTTTTGGCAGATTCTATACGTTCACTTTTGCAGCAAGATGATGATGGCATTATTCCTTTAGTTGGCTTACCAGGTGAAGAAGCCCTAAGCCATCGCCTTGAGCAGCACTGTTTACAAAATGGCTTCACCGCGGCTCAGTATATGCAACTGGATAGTTTGTTGGGGCGTTCTGTAAACGAATATTTAGAGCATCACTTCTTCAACCAATTGAGCAATCACCTCAATTTGTTTATGTACTTGCCCAAAACACCATTTATTTGGCATTTAAGCAGTGGGGAACATCAAGGCTTTGAGGCGTACATTCTTATTTATAAATGGAACAGAGATAGTTTATTTAAACTCAAATCGCATTACATAAGCCAGAGAGTACAAAACTTAGAATACCGCCAAATTACCTTACAGGATGTAAACACTGCACAAGCTCAAGCCGAGAAAGAGACCATTCGATTGCAATTAGAAGAAATAAAAGTGTTCATAAATAAGATAGATGAACTAATAGCCGAAGGTTACGATCCTAAATTGGATGATGGTGTGGGCAAAAACATTGCCCCTATTCAAAAGAAAGGCTTGTTGAGAGCAGAAGTATTAAAGTCTGCAGGGAAAAACTCGCAATTAGATAAATACTTAAATGCTGAATGGTAAAGTTTGATGCGATGCGTTGTGTAAGGGTACACAACGCATCGCAGTTAAATTCAGTTCATTTAGTAATAATATTACCACAAATTCACATAAAATTTTTACATATATTTTGTAACAAAGTTGTCATATTTTTATATAAAAAATTAAATTAATTTGTTGTAATAAAGTGCGTAATTTTTATTTAAAATCAATCAAATTTGCCATTATAGCTGGTTTAGTAAAAATAAAACAGAATAATTTTAATTGTTTATTTGAATAATAGTTTGTAACAAATTTAGCATACATTTGTTACAAAATAAAAAAGTTTTATGGCGAGTATTGAAACTAAAATATTAGAAAAATTAAGGTCGGTACCTAAAGGTGACTTAATACTACCTGAAGATTTGTATCAGATGGGTAGTTCTGAAGCCATTCGTTTGGCTTTGCACCGATTAGAAAAAGACAATATCATAACAAGAGTTGCTCAAGGCATTTATGTGCGCCCCAAAATAAGTAAACTAATTGGCCCATTGATTCCCACAGCCGAAGAAGTAGCAGAGGCTATAGCTAAAAGAGATAAAATTAGAACTGTACCTACAAGTAGCTATGCCTTGAATGCTTTGGGGCTAAGTTCACAAGTACCAATGAATATTGTTTTGCTGACAGATGGCTCACCAAGAGAAATAAAAGTAGGTAAACGAAAAATTAAGTTCAAGAAAACCACTCCAAAAAACCTAATGGCAAAGGGTAAAATAAGTCGATTGGTGATACAAGC
>JACCDQ010191351.1_pt1 | contig 12475 bp, 5 predicted proteins | sample 7446031 | NCBI WGS metagenome assembly JACCDQ01 (sample SAMN15323442, study PRJNA562643) | freshwater metagenome | isolation source: river surface water | place: USA:Blue River Watershed | collected 2017-08-17
AAGGTTTTACAATTTTGTTGGTAAACGATCATAGGTCGGTGTATTTGGTGGCGTTGCCTTTGGCTTTGTCGGCCGGATATTTCAGGGCATTCTGCGCGATTTTTTTCAGTACGATGTCGTCTACGTTAAGATCATAATGCTTGGCGATGAGCAGGGCATAGGCGAGTACATCGGCCAGTTCTTCTTTGATCTTTTCGATATCGGCTTCATGGGGCTGTTTCCAGAGGAAGGTCTCCAGGAGTTCGCTGGCTTCCAGACTCAGCGCGATGGCCAAATCTTTGGGGTTGTGAAACTGTTCCCAGTCGCGTTCATCCCTGAACTTGACAAGTGCCTCTGTGAGTTTGTCGGTGTTTGACATACCCAACAAATATATTGATTCGGCGGTTTAGTTGGGTGGGGATTAATGCTTGATTATTATCTAGATTGCCAAGGTTTACTATTGTCAAGTATGTGTTATGATTTGACCAAGGATAATGGTATTGAATACAGCCCACTTATGATTAGATGTAAAACCCATCACGTAAGTCATACCAAAAAGAAGTGGCTCAGACGTCGGGTTGTATGAGTAATCCATAGAGATGAAAAGAGTTGTCCCTCGACAATCCTTGGAAACTGGATTTGTATAAAACCAAGAGAAGGAGTTCAATAACAGCTTGGTGGAAGTCAAATTTGAAATATCAGAGAAGCAATGGGGTTTACTGCGCTCGGGGGTAGTTCATTATTTTCATTGCGGACTTTTATTCAAATATTTACATTGATTCTAAATTCAATCAGGGAATATTTTATTTCAGGGTGCAAATCTTGTATTGGGAATATTAAAATTGCAATTAAATTTGATTCTGTGAAAAATACTATTCTTTTGATTTTTGCCTTATGCCCAATATTTCTTTTTTCACAGAGGTGGGAATGCCAAAAATTGGGTAATTCATTTGATGGATTTGCCAAAACTGCCGCTATTCTTGTCGATTTACAAAATGGGGAAAAAGCTATGTTAGGGGTTTTAAATGAATCTGATAAAGTAATTTTGAAATGGGCTGTAAATGAAGTCGATGGTATTAATAAATTAAGTATTAGGATTATCCTTCCAGGTTTAATTAATCCTCAGAAAGTTCTAATGGCATTTGATGAGGAAAGAACCAATTATTTAGTGAACTTTTCCTATTCGGATGGAATAATATTCATTGAAAACGCTACTACACCAGATTACAAATCATTTTTGACGGTTTTAGATATTGTATCTTTTTTAAAACTAAAGAAGTTGGTTCATTTCAGGGTTGTTGACGAAAATACACAGGATGATTATTCTTTCCCTTTAACTGGAAGTACAGATGCAATTAGTAAAACCTTTAGTTGTCCAAGTTACAAAAGAGCTGGTACTTGGACTGATGCAATTTTCGAGCTGTTGTATTTTCAATCTTTATTCAGTGAAGTTGGCAATTGTAAAAATAATTTAACAAGTTTAAGTCCTCTGTTAATCGGTTATATAGAAGACAATTATGGAATGTATTTTTATACGCAAATAAAGTCCATCGAGTGTGCAGAAGATGAATCGTTGCCAACTTTAATACTAAAAAACGGACAACGGAAAATTGTTGCTGAAATATCTAAAGAATCATATTTGAAAAATTACTTCTTTTTCTCGGGAAATCCCAAAAGAGGTGAAAATCAAAAACTCAATAAAGACATGGAGACAATTAAATTGTATTACGAAGCTTTTCAATATTATACTGATATAATTGTGAGAAATAAAATATCACTTATAGATTTTTCTAATCTTGGGAAAAACGAGCTCATACCATACTATAAATCTATTTTGAATAATCGAGAACTTTTGGATTACATGCGAATAGATAAAGCAACCTACTATAGTTATGAAGTTAATGAATATACTTTTGATGTGTTTAGGGAAGCTTGGGGCGAACAGTAAATCGCGGTCTCATTTTGTTAAGGTGATTTTTTTCATACTGACATTTCTTTATGGACAATTAACATATAGCCAGACAAATTCAGATGCTATTGAATTTCTAAAAGTTAATATTCCTAATTGGGCATGTGAAACTTATGTTCAAGGTACTTTTGAAAAAAGATTAGAAATTTCATTACAAGAAAATGAAAAGTACTTGATGATGAAAGTTAAATATCCGAGTTCAATAGGTGGTGGTTATAGTGTCTGTCACATTAATTTATCTATGATTACGAATATATATATTCAACGCACAGAAGGGACATTTTGCACTGGCATTGTTATTCAAACAAAACCCTATGCAATCGAAATGGACTATTTTAATGCAAATGGTCAAATAATAAAAAATCATCTTTATTGGAATACGTTTTGTGAAAAAAATGGTTGGATAGATGATTCTATTAGGATAAAAAATTCAGCAGATAATGCCAATGGAGCAAATCGAATAGTCAAAGCAATTAAGTTCCTTGCTGAACAAAATGGTGCAGTATTAAAGGAATCAAATTTTTAATCTTCATCTTATAGATATTTTAAATCCGAAAAACTTCCTTTTCTGTAGTTAATGGAACATGTAAGTTGTTGATAATCAAATAAAATGTAAAATTAGCATTGCTTTGTGTTCCTTTTGCCGTAGCATAGCACCAAAAAAGGAACCATACTCACTACAAAAATCAAATCCGCCGAACATCTCGAAGAATACGAATTAAACAAGATTCTCAAGCACCTCTCAAAAAACGAAGAATGGTTGTATTACCTAATTGTTCGACTGGGAGTTTCAACCGCATTGAGATTTTCTGATTTGTCACAAAACAAATGGTTTGATGTCCTTAATAAAGAAGTTCTTCTGCTCAATGAGAAGAAAACAGGAAAACGACGAGAAATACCTCTTGGAAAAGAACTTTCTGAAAACCTGAAACTCATTTATAAAAAACTCGGCTCTCCGTCTGTATACGAATTCGTTATTCCTATTACAATTAGGGCTGTCAACAAACAAATCAAAATCCATGCTTACAGAGCTGGAGTGAGGGAAAAGAGAATTTCAACCCACACTTGGAGAAAGACATTTGGAAGAGAAGTTTGGAAGCGGAACAATTACTCTGAGGCTTCTCTTATCAAGTTGTCTCTACTCTTCAACCATTCATCAACGGCTATCACCCGAATTTACCTGGATATTACGAGAGAAGAGGTAGGGGACATGTATGCTATTCAGGATTTGTTTGTGTATTAGTATTATTTTGAAATAATTCTTTTCTGAGTTTTATCTAATCATCACATTACTTGCATATGTGACAGACAATTGTAATTTTGAGGCAATTAAAAATATGTCCACTAAGCCTGTCAAGTTTAAACCTTCGGATAAAGTACTTCAACTATTAAAAAGTAAATATTTTTCGCCTCTTTCATATGTTGATATTCCAACAATTAGTATGGATGAGGCAAGAAATTTGGGTCTTGATTCTGGAGTAGAAGTATATGAAATAGGTAGTTTCACTTTGACCAAATCAAGTCATTTACTTTGGGGGAGTTATTACAAAGTGGAAATACTCAAAGTTGACTTAGATTTGGATGGAAAGCATACGGAAGAGAATAAAACATTGTTAAATTATTTACAAGGTGAATTTCGAAGACAGAACTTTATTATTAAAGCCACTGACTTGAGAGATTTTAATGTCAATACTAAACGGTCTGATATTATAGTTGGTAATTTCAAATTAACTGAATCAATAGTTGGAGGAATTAATAGTTTGCTAGATGGGAAAGTCGAAAAATCATATGATTTGAGATTGGCAGACAAACGATTTGGAGCTGATAATAAAATAGTGAATGAAAAAATCACCTTTAAGGAGATACAGAGAGTGCTTAATGCATTCGTAATTTCAAAGGACGATTATAATTCTAATGGAGAGGTGGCAATAAATAAATTAATGGAAGCCCATTTTCAAGACCACTTCCAAAATGCATCAAGAAGTGGGGGTGCCAAGAAATCCTTTTATGATTTAATAGTGGGTGACCCAGAGAACAATTCAGGATTTGCAATAGAAATTAAATTGGCGTCTTCATTGACTAATAATGCTGGACAACGACAAAGAGCATCTGGACAGGTAAAGGAATACGTGAAGGGATTAAAGAATACAAATCTAATTCTTGTCATTATTGGCAACAAAGAGGATTACGCAAATAAAAACATTAAAGCACTAGAAGACGAGGTAGAGAAAGATTATAACTGCTATTTTATTTTTCATCACACCAATTAACGATTGGTTGTGCTCAAAATAGATTTATATTACAAAATTCTAACAGAGGTTTTACTAGAGGTCGGAATTGGGTGCATCTTTTTTTCTTTTTTCCTCAATTTTATTCGTGATACTGATTACATATTTCTGACTAATTGCTTCCACTTTTTTCATTTTAGAAGGGCTTTTCACAATGAGATAGTTATTGAAAACTTTCTCGCAGCTTGAATTGTAATACTCTGAAAATTCGTTGATAGCAATAACTCGTGATGATGGTGTTCCCGCAATTTAACCGAATTACGCCATTGTAGACTTTAGAATTTATCAAACCCAATGAACCATTTAATTCACTATTTTTGAAGTGCTAATTCTCGCATTAGCTATGAGAAACCACAATTGAAATGAAATAATATTGTATGGGTATGAAAATAAAGATTAATTGTATTTTTTTATTATTTTTATTTTTTATTGGTGACGTTCGATCGCAAATAAAAGAATTTCATTGGACGATGAATGTTGTCGATCAGTCTGGCAATAAAAAAAATGATCTTATTTCTAAAAGACTTGTAAAAATTGAGAGCTTGGACGAATCTAAAGTGCTTTATTATTATGTTTTGTCGTATAAGAATTTAGTGGTGGATTCTAATTTTTTGGAATCTTATAAGTTTGCACGAAAGAGTTTGGAATGTTACCGTAATCAGTCTTTTGCAAAACAACTAGAATTAGATCAAAATGTTTTTGACTTTTATCTCAAGCCAGATTCCTTATGTCATTTGATAGAAAATTTGGTTTATGAAATGGTAAAAAAGGACGGTTCGAAAAACATGTATTCATGGTATTTAACTAATTTTCAATCGCGGCAAAATAAGAATATAGAAAATTGCCAATTTACAATTGATTCTCTTCTTTATTCGGAGCTAGGTAGGGGGACAATTTATGGCAATTGTAATTATTTAAGGATTTCGAGCTTTCACTATAATAAAAAAGAAGCAATGGAGAGATTGTCAAGGTTAGAATCCGAATTGGCTAAATACGTGTTAAGTCAGGAGAGCTCTAGTGCTGTGAAGTCTTATTTGAGTTCTTTTTGTGAGGGGTCAGTTTGGACTGATACGATCAAAATTCATTACTTAGGCAGAAGATGGTTTGAATTGAAGTCGAAAGTTGAGATAGATATCCTATTGGATTTCCAAAAGGAGTTGAATCAGTTTTCGAATTCTATAAGTCAGAAGGGATCATTAAAATATTTAGAAAATGATTGTATTGAGTTAATTGAATCCCATAGGTGGGCGATGGTTTCAAAATCTACTGATATAAAAGATTTTTTTAGCTTCCTTTCAATTACTGTCGGTAATAAATATGTGGATTCAGCCTTGGGAAGGTGTGTTGCGATTATTGAGGATTGGGGTGATTTTAATTTAGCAATTGATTTAGCGCCTTACATTGGTAGGACGGAGACTGAGTATTTGCTTACTAAATTTGATGATTTTTTGTGGCGCTCTTATATGGAGACGAAGGCAATTTCTGATTTAAAGCGTTGCATAGAACTATCAAAGACTCAGAATTATTTGATTAAGGCAACATCTTTGAATACTTCCATAATTAGAGATTCATTTATTAGAAATCCCACAGTTGATGAATATTATAGATTGATTAATTATACAATAAAAGATGAGGCAACGAGACAAGTTTTAAATAATATTTTTAATTCGTTATATCCGTATTCCCATAGTTTATTGTCTATCGAGGGTTATGAGATGATAAGAACAGAAAGATTTACAGGTATAGGATGGTCTCCAGAATATCACTCGAACGATATATTTGATATTGGTTTTAATTATACAAGGGATGGAAACATTTATCCAACAGGATTTGTTTTGAAGCATGACAATAAAAATAATCTGTATGTAAATTTGTTTTTAAGAAAAAAATTGAGCGATTATTTTTATATTTTTGATGTTGGTGCCGGACAAGAACGACAAAATCCAATTATTATATTTTTCGATAAATTTTCTGTTGAACCCTTTAAGTTTGTAGGTGTATTACCAAATGTTGCGATGGAGGTTGAATTGTTCTCTGCCCCCGATTATTACAGTAAAACCAAGCAAGCGGTAATAAAAGTGAAAGAAAATTCCCATGAATATGGAGTTCCTGATGTTTTCGGATTGAAAACTATAGATTTTAACGAAACAATACTTCCTACGGAATTTACAGATATTTCCTTGGTGAATTTGTTATATAATAATACGTATCAGGATATGTTGCGACTTTCTAAAAGTGAATTAGTCGGATTGGCTGATATAAATGGAAATATTATTCTTAATGCAGTCTTTAAAGACTTGATTTTAGAATACCATGGTTTTAATAGTTTTAATTTACAAATTGTAGAGTATAATGGCCGTTTTGGATTGATGAATGTGAATTTCGAAATGAAAATTGATGCAATTTATGATGAGATAAAATATCTTAATTTCAAATCCTATTTTTCAATTAGAAGTGGAAGGAAAGGTTTTGGTCAAGAATCATTCTGCAGGATTTTCAATGCGAACAACTCGGTTTTTTTGCCGACAAAATACTATGATATCGAGAATATTGGTAATAATTATTTTTTAGTATCGGATGTGGGAAAAGTGAATGATAAATATATAATAAATAGTAATTTTCAAGTCTCTTATAAAAATCCAAATTACAGAATTTTGGATTGTCGTTTTGGTGACAACAATTGTTTAACGGTCAGGGGATGGAGGAAAGACGTTGACAAAGTGTGTCGATGGTCATTGTTGTTTTTAGATGAAAAAAAATTGGTTTCATTGCATCAGTTGCCCTTATTTTCCTCACTTGGTGTTTTGAGTAATAACCGAGTAATTTATGAATTAAATAACAAATATGGCTTTTTGGACAAAAATGGTAAAGTCGTTATTGCGCCGATCTATGATAATGCTAATGATTTTGTCAATGGATATGCTCTTGTTAGTTTGTATGGCAACTACTTTAAAATTGACCAAAATGGAAATAAGGTGGAATAATCTGATAAATTATATAATACTCCCTGAATCCTGGACCAGAGGTTTAGTTAAAAAATCACTTAATTTGACTAAACGATATGACCAAACAAACCCGACGTAAATTCACGCCTGAATTCAAGGCGAAAGTTGCCCTAGAAGCAGCCAAAGACCAACTCACTTTGGCACAGTTGTCACAAAAATTTGAAGTAAATGCTGTGTGGAAAAAACGCTGAAATTTATCCCCTTTCGTCGGACTGAATTGACCCCATTAAAACATTCAATTTGGTCCATGCTTAACTGAGAAGTTTACAGTTTAACTGTCGCATAAATCGGGGGTCAATTTCAGCCCAACGAAGAAGGGTATGTTTGTCCGATTATCCCATCAAGTTTCATTCTTTAATATCCTCTGCATTCTGAATAGTTTGGGAACCAGAATTTCGCATTCTAAAAAGTTCAAAAATTGTGAAGGCACTGCCACACAGAATCCATATTAAAACCAAAAAATATCCAATTCCTAAATCTACGGAAAACATATAATCTGAAATTTTACTATTAGTAAAATCTTCATCAATTTGGAGCTTTAAAAATATCATTGATGTTATGGAAATTCCGTTGGCAATTAAACTAATTAAGTAACGATTAAATGAACGCGAGGATGCTAAAACAAAAGCACACGCTACAAAACAAATTGTAATGATTATTTTGTATGAGTAATTGTATGGTATTTCAGATTGAGGTTTAGATAATTTACCTTTTGTTATTAATTCAATGCCAGTAATGCTTTCCACTCGCTCTCCGCAATGGAGATCTACGAAAGATAGAAAAAAACAAAAGAAAGCAATCACATACATTGATGGTATTAATTTCTTTCGACTTAATACAGTTGGTATCGTTATTTCGATTTTTGTTTGATTATTATCCATAAAGCAAATATATATGCTTTAACGGGGTAATGACAATTGACAATTCTAGTGTGGATAAATTCTATTTTTGTAAAAATGAGCCAAACAACGCATCTTAATTGGCCTAAAAATTCATCGTAACATCAGTTGTAAATTATTTGTGCTGATTACGGTGTTTTTTAATGGTAGCTTATGGTGTGTGATTATTTCCCATGTGTCAAGGGACAGTTTGTACAGATGAAATGGGTTTGTATTTGGAGTTCTTTTCAATTAATCTATGAAGTTAAACAAAATTATTATTGAGTATTTGAGTTCTGAATAATGCCCACTCTATGGGGTTGATTTGATGCGTTAATGTTTAGGTTGATTTCAGTATTTTGTTACAAGTTATACAAATTTAATTGACTCATTACAAAAAAATGCCTATCATCTGAATCTGGACAACTATATTTGATTTGTTACAGGAGAAAAATATAATAGTATTGACAAAATATTAATTATTTCCATCATAAAATTGTAGTTTCATGAGAATCCTATTTGCTTTATATTTTCTTCTATTGTCGGGGGGTTCAGTTTATTGTCAAGTTGGGTTTGAGCAGAACTTAGGTCAATTTAAAAGTGAGTTGAGTAATCCTAGACCAGATCTTCAATTTGTTTATCAAAACCAGAATTTTCAGATACAATTTAAAAGTAGCGGGATAAGTTATGAGTTATTTACCCCTGTCGGCAAGGTTACAGAAGGTAAGTCGGGATTTACAGTTAAACGTATTGATATTGAGTTCCTGAACTGTAACTCGAACAATCGATGGATTGGAGAAGAAATGCTCCCCAAGTGGGATAATTATATTAATTCAAATGGAGAATTTAATGGTGTTAGGACGTTCAAGAGATTGAAATTACTGAATCTTTGGGACGGTGTTGATATGATCTATTATTGTTCGGACGATGGAATGCCGAAGTATGATTTTATTCTTCATGGCAATAAATTGGACAAAATAAAATTAAAGGTATCCAATTGTACTGATTACCTAGTGAATGGCACTGAATTAAAATTGAAATTTGGAGAATTAGAAATTGACGATAAAATTGGAAATTGTATTGCTCTATCAAACCCCAACGAACTATTAAATTTTGAATGGATCAGAAAGGACGATCTTCTTTCGTTGAAATGTAAAGAGCCTTTGTTTGAAGATCAAATTTATAAAATTGATCCCCAAATATTATTGAAATGGGCTACTTATTATGGAGATGAAGGATCTGATGTTGGCAAAAGCACTGATGTTCATTCAGACGGAGGCGCCTATTTCTGTGGTTCAACAAGTTCGAAGGGATTAGGGACTGTTGGTAATAATATTTTTCAGGATACTTTATGGAAATTCGATGACGCTTTCATTACAAAGTTTCATAAGGATGGAGGTTCCAATAGCCGAATGTGGACAACATACTATGGTGATACGGGTTATGATGTGGCAAATTCTATTGTGGCGGTTAGAAATTCAAAAAGGGATACACTGTATATCACCGGTTTTACAACTTCTGGTGGGTCGAGATTAATGAAAAATTCTAATTTTCGCGGTACAATTTCTGGAAAGAAGGATGTTTTCATTGCTAAATTCTTAGACTCTGGTACATTGGTTTGGTCGACCTATTACGGTGGTGCGGAAGATGATATAGGACTGGGAATCACTGTAGATAGTTCTTTTAATGTTATTTGTGTAGGATCTACTTTTTCCGATACTGGTGTTGTTAGAAGTAAATATGCTGGACATTCAGGTGTCAGTAAAGCAAATGGTGACGGCTTTATATTGAAATTAAACAATAAGGGTAAACTATTATGGTCTACTTATTATGGCGGTAAATCTCAGGATGTCATCAATGGGGTAACTGTTTCTAGGAAGGATACTATAGTTGTAATTGGAACGACTAAATCTGATACAGGTATAATTCGCACTTCGGTTACTAAAAATGATAATGATGCGTTTTGGGCAATATTTAATTCCGGCGGAAAACGCTGTTATTCAAGTTATTACGGCGGAAGTTCAGAAGAAGAAGGAAATAGCATTTATTATTCGCACAAGGACAACGCTTATTTCGCTGTAGGAACGACAAAATCAAATACTGGTATCGCAACAAAATCCTCGCAAGTTTATTCTAAGTCTTTGAATTTTGGACAAACAAGTAGCACCGGTACCGATGCTTTTCTAGCGAAGTTGAATCACAAGGGGGATACTATGTGGGCGACGTATTATGGGGGTGAACAAAATGACGATGGTAGGGATGTGGTATTGGATGATTTTGGTTATATTTATCTATGTGGATCTACCGAGTCAGCAAATTGTGTAAAGAAAAATGGGACTTGTTCTACCAAACTTAATATGATTGCAAGCCGTGAGGCTTTTAAATCAGAAAATGAGGCTTACGATGCTTACGTAGCAAAATTTGATAGTAAAGGGAAAAGAGTTTGGTCAAGTTACTTTGGTGGAAACAACAATGACTATGGCCTCGGAATTTCTCACGGTAGATATGGAGATGTCTATCTCACTGGCTCAACGGTTTCAGATAAGGGTTTGGTGAAAAATTATTATCAACAATATTTTGGTGGTGGTTCATATGATGCATACTTTGCCGATCTCTATTATTGCAAAAAGTTTGCGGTAATAAAAAAAGATACTGTCTGCTATGGAGATACTTTTTCAATAAACTTTGTAGATAGCGCAAATTATTTTAAATATAAAGATAGTTCTGCTTTAAAGCGTTGGAATGTTAAATTCAATCTTCACAAATTCTCTTGGTATGGACCTAAAGATGCGAGTAAGATTGTTTGGGATAAGCAATCTTTAAAAAACCGTTTTCAATTTAAGGATACTGGTGTTTATACTCTTATTGTTAGAGATACATTTGGTTGTGCAGATACCGCAAGAATCAGAATTAATTATTCATGGAAGTTGCCTGTTGATACAATTACTAGTCAGTTGGAATATTGTAAATGGGATACTATACGATTTAGTGCAAAAGCAGGTAAACAGACGAATAAATATAAATATCGCTGGCAGAGTAAGGATAAATCCTTCTATTCCGAAAATCGCGTTGAAAAGCGTTGGCCAGCATTCAGAGGTAAAACGGATGGAGTTTATTATCATACCGTAATTGATTCCAACAATTGTAAAAAAACAGATACAATAACAATCAAGGTTGGACCGATTGATTCGATCCGGCCCAGTATTGTGGTTTGTCCTGGTGATTCTTTCAGGATTTTCGGTACTGCTAAACGGCTCAAAAGTGCCAGATGGATTGGACCAAATGGATTTAGGGCATATAGGGCAGATACCACAATTAGGTTTGCGGATTCATCAAAAATGGGTCTTTATTCACTTATAATTTTGGATAGCGCTGGATGTAGGGATACACTTAGTATGAGAGTTTCTCTTTTCAAATTAGATTCACTAAAATTATTATTTACGTCGCCGATTTGTGAAGGGCAAAAATTTACAGTTACTGCGAGAATGGCTATGGGAAATAGGTTTTTTAAATTTAGTTGGTCTGGACCTAATTCATTCAAAAGTACTGACACCACTTGGTCTATTAATCCAGTCAAACAAGTTCATAAAGGTGATTATAAACTAACGATAAAAGATACGAACGGATGTCAAATTGATACAGTAGTAAAGTTGAAATTATGGTCATTGCCATTCACTAGATTTTCAACAAATGCATCGAGATGTCAAGATGACAGTCTATGGATGAAGTCAGGTGGTATCGGAGGTTCAGGTTCTTATAAATTCACATGGACATTGCCGAATGGTAGCACTTCGACTGACTCAGTGATTTCGAGATCCAAATCTTCAATGTTAGATTCGGGTCTATATAAATTGAGAATTACTGATAAAAATGGTTGTTTTACAGATACCAACGTGCTGATAAATGTTTGGCCAAAGCCCAAACCTGATTTTAATATCAACGATACTAACCAGTGTTTGAATCAAAATAGATTTGTTTTCACTGATAATTCAAAAATATCATCCGGTAGTTTAACTAATTATCGATGGAAGTTTACCGGTATTGACACGAGTAGATCCAATAAATTTCAGTTGACATATAAGTTTAAGACTGCTGGTAACTACTCAATAAAATACATATTAACATCAAATAAAAATTGTAAGGATTCGATATCTAAAAAAGTTAATATCAAAGATTCCCCCAAGGCCAAGATTAACTTAAGCCCTGCGAAGTTGTGTCTACGGGGCAACGAGTTTAGTATAGAGGATAGTTCAAGTGTGGCTGCTGGCGGCAGTGTGATATCAAGATACAATTGGGTATTTGAGCACGGTGTAAGTAGTTCAACTGCGATTCCTAGTACACAAGTGGGAGTGGGAG
>JACCDQ010256749.1_pt1 | contig 12474 bp, 15 predicted proteins | sample 7446031 | NCBI WGS metagenome assembly JACCDQ01 (sample SAMN15323442, study PRJNA562643) | freshwater metagenome | isolation source: river surface water | place: USA:Blue River Watershed | collected 2017-08-17
CGCGGCTTGTTCAAGCTTTTGCGCATTCTCTAACCGTCAATCGGCTTTAGCTCGAAGGTCTGTGTCTCAACGAGGCGCAGACCTTCGAACTTTTTGAGTACCGTTTCGCGAATTCGGGTGACGCCGATCGAATCGTCTTCGTCTACCAACTTGGATGTTTCGACATACCTGTCGAGCTCGTGCGCAGTCAGCGCACTCTGACCCGGGTGTAAATCAATCTCACGCCCAACCGTCACCCAGTTTTCGGTGACCGGGTTAATGGCTCCCGATAGCGCAGGAATCACGTCGTTGCTGTGCTCGATTGCCATCACCGCGGTTTCGGCCGGAAGGTCGAGCTGCGCAATCGGTGCACCCAGCGTGACGATCGCGGTCACGTTGAACTCGCCGGAGCCCGCGGCCAGACCACCGGCCACCATGCCTCCCTGCGAGTAGCCAGCCACTACCAACTCGTCGTTTGGTTTAACGCCAGCCGCTCTGAGTGCCTCTTCGACCGCCTTCTGGCTGGTAGCCGAATCGGGGTCAGCCAACTGCTGCACGCTGGCGGCCAAATCGAATGGCTCAGAACCCGTTCCAACTTCGAGGTTTCGCATGCCTGGCAGGTAGGCAACAAAAACCGAACGCTGCCCGTCGGTATATCGCTCGATTACCACGGTTGGCTTTTCGGTCACGTGGGTTTCGGCAAGACGCTGTGCAATTGCGCCGATGCCGGTCGGGGCAGCGCGCATTGCAAACGCACCCACCGCCTCAACCTCTGCACCGCCACGACCTCCACGAGCGACGGCACCCAAGGCCACGGCAGCCATGTTCGCCGCTGCGATTGAGTCTTGCCCCGAAGACTTTTGCCCAGCGGTCAACGCTGGCCACATGTTCAAGGTTTCTCTGGCGATCACCCTGGCGGCCTTGCCGTCGACCAAGGTTGCGGCAACCGACCCGGCTACCAAAACCGCGGGCAGCGCAGCCCGAACCTGATTGGGCAAAACATTCAACAACCACGGATGCTTCGCTACCGCAGAAGTTACCCAATCGAGCTGCTTGGTGATGCGGGTCTCGGTCGAGAGGTAGGAATCGCTCGCGACCCCTGCCGCCCACTTGAGTTTTTCGAGGCGAGCCAGCAAGACGGGAGTGTGCAAAGCCAGCGCCGCTCGAGCGATTGGGTCGACCAAGAAATCGAGCAACTCAAACTCTTTGAGCAAACGCTGCTGAACCAGTTCGAGCGTTGACCGCGAGCGCTCGATTTCGTCGATGCTGGCGATGATCGCCGGATCACCCCCGTAACTCACCAACCAGCTCACCCAACCACCACCGCAATGTGAGGCAGTGTGGCTAGTTGGTTGCGAAGCCCGAGCAAGTCGTGCGCAAGTTGCTCAACTTCGCGCTGAAAGCTCAGGGCGGCAGGCCCACTCCATCTACCCACATCTGGTTTGGCACCGCCGAGCAGTGCGTTTAGTTCGTCAAGACTTTCGACCATGTATTGCATGCGAGCCAGCATCGGGCAAGTTTGGGCAAAGCATCCGAGTTCAGAAAATTAAGTGGATAACTTAGGCACCACCGACCAGCCACCAAACCGTCTGCCAATATGGAGGGGTGAGCAAACTATCAGCGCAACCCCTTTCACCTCTAGACGGTCGTTACCGCGGTGCGGTTGTCACCCTCGGCGAGCACCTCAGCGAGGCAGGTCTAAACCGGGCCCGCATCAAGGTTGAGATCGAGTGGCTGATTCACCTGGCCAACCGCGACCTACTAGCAACCGGCCGCCCACTGCTCGCGCCTGAGGTTGCCGCGCTTCGTGCGATTGTCGAAAACTTCTCGGATGCTGATGTAGAAACCCTTGCCGCCACCGAGGCAGTTACCCGCCACGACGTAAAGGCGGTCGAATACTTCATTCGCGAAAAGTTGGTTCAGCTTGGTCGCGAAGATCTTCAAGAGCTAACCCACTTTGCCTGCACCAGCGAAGACATCAACAACCTGTCATACGCCCTAACTGTGCGCGACGCCATGAGCGAAGTTTGGTTGCCCAAGGCTCACGAGTTGATGGCCAAGCTAACCGAGTTGGCTCACAAGTATGTTGCGGTGCCGATGCTCTCGCGCACTCACGGCCAACCAGCAACACCAACCACCATGGGTAAAGAACTTCAGGTTTTCGTTCACCGTTTGCGCCGTCAGATCGAACGCGTTCAGGCGACTACCTACCTAGGCAAGTTCTCGGGCGCAACCGGAACCTTCTCGGCTCACGTTGTTGCAGCCCCAGATGTTGACTGGATCAAAGAGTCGAAAGACTTCGTGACCTCACTTGGCCTCACCTGGAACCCACTGACCACCCAGATCGAATCGCACGACTGGCAGGCCGAGCTGTATTCGGCAGTGGCCCATTTCAACCGCATCTTGCACAACCTTTGCACCGACATCTGGACCTACATTTCGCTTGGCTACTTCAAGCAGATTCCGGCACCCGGTGCCACCGGTTCGTCGACCATGCCGCACAAGGTAAACCCGATTCGTTTCGAAAACGCCGAGTCGAACCTTGAGCTGTCAAACGCGATTCTCGATTCACTGGCAGCAACCCTGGTGACCTCTCGCCTTCAGCGCGACCTCACCGACTCTTCATCGCAGCGCAACATCGGCGTTGGCCTGGGCCACTCGATGCTCGCACTCGACAACGCCACCCGCGGTCTTGGCGAGGTCGAACTTTCGGTTGGCATTCTTGAAGCAGATTTGCTCGACAACTGGGAGGTGCTCGGCGAAGCGATTCAAACCGCCATTCGTGCCGAGGTTGCCGCCGGTCGTTCGCAAATCAGCGACCCTTACGCGCTGCTCAAAGAGCTAACTCGCGGCAAGCGCATTGGTCACGAAGAATTGATCGCGTTTATCGAGAGTCTCGATTTGAGTGATGAAGTGAAGGCACGTTTGATTGCCTTGAAGCCGAACACTTACACCGGCTTGGCTCAGGATCTGGCCGAGCGCTTTGGTGAGTAATTAAGGGCGGATGCGCCTAGCTGAGTCTTGGCTTGTCGACCGGGTGCTCGTCTTCTTTACCCATGAGCGACAAAGTGGCGATGATCACAAGCACGATGATGAAGGTCAAACCACCGGCGATTAGAGCGTCTTCGATGCGACGAACGCCGAAGTACCAGATGATTCCGACTAGCGCGCCGGCAATTGCCGAAAGGGTTAGAAATACGCGAACACCGAGTTTGTTTTTGGCCATGTCTCTAGCCTAACTTGAGCGCTTTGGGTCAAATGCCCGAAGACCCCAAAGAACGGCAACAATCGCGGCGTATGCGCCGAAGAACCCGACCGCCGGAACCTCACCGAGCTTGTTGATGCCGAAGCTGTCTAGTGCGAACAGCACCGCTAGTGAAAAGTGGATGACCGCCAAAACAATGTTGTCTCGGCCTTCTGCCGAACCCCATCCGAATTTGTAGGCACGAAACATTGAGATTGCCGTGAGTGCATAGCCGATGAGCATGGTGTCGAGCACGAAGACCGAAAAGGCGTCAGCACTCGGTGATGCGTAACTGAGGGCACCGATCAGAAAGATCATGCCTCCGGCTACTCGCAGCACGGTTCCTTTGAGCATCGAATCACCCGAAGTCAGGGCATCCCAGACTTCGGCGGCGAGAACGCCCGTGGCGAAGCTCAGCACGGCGATCAAGCCAACCATGCCGTTGTGCACCTGGATGAACGTGATTGCGATTGCGGTTACCGCGGCAATGGCGGCTTTGAGAATGAGGGCTTTTCGGTTGATCACTTTTGTAGGTTAACAAACTTCGAGTACTGACCCTGGAACAAACAGATGACTGTTCCGGTCGGTCCGTTTCTTTGCTTCGCAATGATGATGTCGGCTTCGCCGGCTCGTGGGTGCTCTTTTTGGCCGATGTCTTCGCGGTGCAAAAGAATGACCACGTCGGCGTCTTGCTCGAGCGAGCCAGATTCACGAAGGTGGTGAAGTTCTGGCTTCTTGTCTTTCTTTTCTTCAGAACCACGGTTTAGCTGAGCGATTGCGATAACTGGAATCTCGAGTTCTTTTGCCAAGAGTTTTAGCGAGCGAGAGAACTCCGAAACTTCTTGCTGACGGCTCTCAACCTTTTTGCCAGATGAGAGCAGCTGTAGGTAGTCAATGACGATGAGCTTGAGGCCAAGTTCGTTGGTTAGGCGACGGGCCTTTGAGCGAATCTCGGCCAGGGTTAGGTTTGGGCTGTCGTCAATGTAAAGCGGTGAATCACTGATCGAGCCGCGAACGTTGGCCATTTTTGTCCAGTCGTCGCGGGTCATATTGCCCTTACGCATTGACTGCAGGTAGATGTCGCTCTCGGCAGAAAGAAGGCGCATGGCGATTTCGGCCTTGCTCATTTCGAGCGAGAAGAACAGCGAAGGCATTTTGTTCTTGATCGACGCGTTTCGGGCGATGTCTAGCGCAAACGTCGACTTACCAACACCTGGACGGGCGGCCAAAATTACCAGCTGGCCTGGGTGAAGTCCGTGGGTCATCATGTCGACGTCGACGATGCCGGTTGGAACGCCGACGATTTCGCCGTCGTTGCCCTCGGCAAACTCGATTTCTTTTACGGCCATGCCGATTGCGTCATTCAGTGGTGAGTACTGGTCGCGAAGTGACGTGGTTCCGACCGAGAAAATGTCTGACTGTGCTTCGTTGATGAGGTCGATGATGTCGCCCTCGGCTGCGTAGCCAGAAGCGGCAATCTTGGTGCCGGCTTCAACCAGGCGACGCAGAATGGCTTTTTCTTGCACGATTTTGCCGTAGAACGCCGCGTTTGCCGCGGTTGGCACGATCGAAGTAAGGGTGTGCAGGTAGTCAGCGCCACCAACTCTCACCAAGTTGCCTTGGCGAGTTAGCTCAGCGGTGGTGGTGATGGTGTCGGTCGGTTCGCTACCGGTATAAAGCTTGAGAATCGCGTCAAAAATGATTTCGTGCTTTGGTGCATAGAAATCGGCACCCTTGAGGCCGACTTCGGTGACAATCTCGGGGCAGGCGTCGATCGATAGCAGCATGGCGCCAAGCACCGACTGCTCGGCAAGCATGTCATGTGGCAAAACTCTCTCGGCGGCGCTGGTTGTCTGCGTGCCAAAGGCCTGTGAGATAGACATGGATGCTCCTAATTGGGTCAAGCGTTAGCGAAAAGTGCCTACTAGACATCTCTAGCAAACACCCCTGACATCGAAATTCGAAATGGCCTTGTGCAGTCACCTGTGGATAACTTGCGCAACACGCCGAAGAGGTTGTGAACAACTTGTGTAGAAACCTGTGTGAATGAGGTCGAAAGTGCGCCTACATCCCAGTATCTAAAAGGAAATTGACTTGTGGATAACTTTTCTTTTCAAACCCTAAACGTGAACCTTAGAGTTGTGGAAACGACACGCCGAAACATCCGCTTTTTGGGTTTTCCACAAGTTATCCACAGGCGGATTTGGCAAAAGTAAAGGGCGACAGACCCGAAGATCTGCCGCCCTTGAGCGCTAGAAGCGCTTACTTCTGGGCAACCACCGCAAGGGTGATTGTTGCAACTACGTCACCGTGTAGGCGAACGGTCGCCTCGTGGGTTCCGGTGGTGCGAATCGGTGCGACGAAAGCGACCTTACGCTTGTCTAGCTCACCGATGCCGGCTTCAACAACAGCAGCGACGACGTCAGCGGTCTTTACAGCACCGAATAGACGACCCTCTTTGCCAGCCTTGACAGCCAGGCGAATTGGAGCCTGCTCAAGGCGAGCCTTGAGGGTGACTGCCTCTTCAACGGTTGCTAGTGCGCGTGCGTTACGAGCGGCTTTGATCTGCTCGATCTGCTTCTCGCCACCAACGCTCCAAAGAACTGCGAAGCCCTTTGGAATGAGGTAGTTGCGAGCGTAGCCGTTCTTAACTTCAACGACATCGCCAGCTGAACCGAGGCCTGAAACCTCGTTGGTCAGAATTAGCTTCGACATTCGATGCTCCTTAGCTTCGGCCAGCGCCAGCGTATGGCAATAGAGCCATTTCGCGAGCGTTCTTGACGGCACGGGCAATGAGACGCTGTTCCTGAACAGAAACACCGGTGATGCGACGGGCGCGAATCTTGCCGCGGTCCGAGATGAACTTCTTTAGGGTTGCGATGTCTTTGTAGTCAATGACACCAACCTTGATTGCCTTTACGGGAGCGAGCTTGTCTAGCTTGCCCTTGCGCATTGGCTTTTTACCAGCGCGGTCGCTGTTAACTTTTGCAGCCATTAGATACTCCTAGGTTTATTGAAATTTAGAACGGGGTGTCGTCGCTTGCGGCAGCGGTGCCTGGGTTTGCCCAAGCATCGTTTGCCTTTGCGGCCGGGGCGGCAGGGGCTTCGTTCCAAGGTGACTCAGAAACGGCTCCGGCACCACCCTCGCGAGCGCGACGAGTGACAGCGGCGGTTGCATAACGCAGCGATGGACCGATTTCTTCGATCTCTAGCTCGAGCGAGGCGCGTGCCTCACCGTTTGCCGACTGGTATGCCGAAGGCGCCTTTAGTCGACCGGTAACGAGAACGCGGCTGCCCTTGGTGAGCGACTGCGAAACGTTTTCGGCAACTTCACGCCAAGCGGTGCAACGAACCCAAACGGTTTCGCCATCTTCCCAAGCGTTGGTCTGGCGGTTGAAGGTGCGAGGGGTTGAACCCACACGAACCGAAACAACAGCCACTCCACCCTGGGTGTAGCGAAGCTCTGGGTCATCGGCAAGGTTGCCGACGATCGTTACGTTTAGCTCGCCAGCCATCGTGACTACTCAGCCTTCTTGGCGGCAGGCTTCTTTGCAGGAGCCTTTGCAGGGGCCTTGTCGGCAGCAGCCTTAGGAGCGGCCTTCGGAGCAGCAGCCTTCTTGGCTGGCTTCTCTTCAGCGGCGTCTTCGGCCTTTTCTGCTGCAGAAACTTCTGGAACAACAACCGGCTTGATAGCAACTACGGCTTCGTCGGCACGCAGCACCTTGGTGCGCATGACGGCTTCGCTTAGGCGAAGCTGACGGTCGAGCTCAACCACGTCGGCCGACTTGGCCTTCAGGTTGACCACGGCGTAGATACCTTCGGTCTTCTTGTTGATTTCGTATGCCAGGCGACGACGACCCCAGATGTCAACGTTGTCAACGGTGCCTCCACCGTTGCGAATGACGTTGAGGAATTTGTCGAGGCTTGGAGCAACTGTGCGTTCGTCGACCGACGGGTCGAGGATCACCATGAGCTCATAAAGATGCATGACTAACCCACCTCCTTTGGACTTAGCGGTCATGGGACTTCCATGACAGGAGGGTATTGGCATCTGTTACCCGAACTGCACCATTTAGTGCTTCAGAGCAACCTCACTAGTCTAGCGAGCAGACCACCAAGCAAGCAAGCGCTTTTCTGCTTCTTCTGGGCCGAGCTGCCCCTGGTCGAGGCGAAGTTCCATCATGAAGCGACGAGCTTCACCCACTTCGCGGCCGGGTTGAATCGAGGATGCGCATGATGTCTTCACCGCTCAGATCGGGTCTGATCGAGTCAAGCTCTTCTTGTTCTTGCAACGCGGCAATGCGCTGCTCGAGGTCGTCGTAGGCGTGGGCGAGGCGGTCGGCCTTGCGCTGGTTGCGAGTGGTCACGTCAGATCGGGTGAGTGCGTGTAGACGAGTAAGCAGCTCGCCAGCATCCCGCACATAGCGACGCACCGCCGAATCGCTCCAGGCCTGATCGCCGTAGCCGAAAAAGCGCAGGTGCAGCTCGATCAAACGTGAAACATCGCGAATGGTGTCGTTGTCGAAGCGCAGTGCCTGCAGGCGTTTTTTGGCTAGACGCGCACCAACCAGGTCGTGCTGGTGAAAGGTAACGCCGCCGCCCGGCTCGAGTCGACGGGTGTTTGGCTTGCCGATGTCGTGCAGCAGAGCGGCAAATCGCAGCACAAAGTCGCCCTCGAGACCGTAATCGGCCTCATACGAAATGGCCTGTTCCACAACGCGCAGGGTGTGCTCGTAAACATCTTTGTGGTGGTGGTGTTCGTCAACCTCAAGCTTGAGCGCCGGCAGTTCGGGCAGCACACGCTGGGCCAAACCGCTATCAACCAAGGCTTCAAGACCTCGACGCGGATGCGCGCCCACCATCAACTTCACGAACTCGGTTTGCACGCGCTCTGCCGAAATGATCTCGATGCGCTCGGCCATTGCAGTCATCGCAGCAAAGGTCGCCGGCTCGATCTCGAAACCGAGTTGCGATGCAAAGCGCGCACCGCGCATCATGCGCAGCGGGTCATCGCCGAATGAAACCTCTGGAGCGCCCGGGGTTCGAATGACCCCGTCGATCAAATCTTGAAGGCCGTTGAATGGGTCAACGAAGGTTTTCTCTGGCAGGCGCAGCGCCATCGAGTTGATGGTGAAGTCGCGGCGAAACAGGTCTTCGTTGAGGTCGTTGCCGAAGGCCACCTCTGGCTTGCGGCTGGCCGGGTCATATTTGTCGGCACGGTAGGTGGTGATTTCGACGGTGTCGTCGCCAATGCGCGCGCCGATGGTGCCAAACTCGCGACCGATGTCCCAGAAGGTGTCGGCGTATCCCTTTAGAACGCGGATGATCTCATCGGGCTTTGCCGAGGTAGTGAAGTCGAGGTCTGGGGCTTTGCGACCAAGAAATGCATCGCGCACGGGGCCGCCAACTAGGGCTAGTTCGTAGCCAGCCTCGGTGAACCGTGAGCCGAGTTCGCGAAACAGCGCACTGTCGGTAGTGCGCTCTAGGTTTGCGAGAGCTTCGTCTACCGTTTGCATGCCTCTTAGTTTGCCACAGCACCGCCTCGAGGCGGGCGCAAACCTAGTTGGCAAAGTAGGCTAAACGCATGGCAGACCGCCCCGAAGCTAAGCGTCGTCGCCGAGTCGAAGAGACTTCGGCGGGCGGCTTCGTGCTCGCCGCCGACGGCAGTCGCCAGGTGGTTTTGATCGGTCGACAAACTAGAAGCAAGCGCATCGACTGGTGCGTGCCGAAGGGTCACCCCGAAGGTGCCGAAACCATCGAGCAGGCGGCCGTTCGCGAAGTTTTCGAAGAAACCGGCATCGAGGCCGAAATCATCGAACCGCTTGGCACGATTTCTTATGAATTCAACGCGGGCAATATTCTTGTTGCCAAAACCGTGCACCATTTCTTGATGCGTCAGACCGGCGGTTCGCTCAGCCTAGAGAATGACCCAAACCACGAAGCCATCGACGTCAAGTGGGTTTCGATCGACGAGCTTTCGGCTATTCTGACCCACGAAAACGAGCGCCGCATGGCTCGCGGCGTGCTCGAGTGGGTGGAGAGAAACTAATGGCTTCGGTGCAGAGCAAGTTGCGCGCCTCGCTGGCTGCGGTCGCGGCGAGCGCCGTGCTACTGGTGTCTTGCGTGGTGCCGGCGGCAGCAGCATCCGTGCCAAAAATCGCAACCACAACGGCCGTTTCGCAGAGCCTGCCCGAGTTTGAAATTTCGATCGTGCCGGGCAGCCACATCAATCTGGTTTCTTCGGCAAGCCGCGTGCCAATTCAAATTCGCAACGACTACGACACCGACATTCGCATTTTCATTTGGGTGCGGCCATCGAACCTGAGCGTCAAGATGCCAAAGGTGTTCGAATACACGGCGGCGGCGAACACTACGAGCAACGCGGCGATACCAGTTGAGGCGATCGCTAACGGCGAGGTTCGTCTGAACGTTTGGCTCACATCTTTCTCGGGCGTAAAAATCGGCAAGAGCACCAATCTTGAAATGACCGTGCAGCGCGACGTCGAGAGCTCGATTTTGATCGCGTTCTTTGTCGTGATCGGTGCACTCGGCGTCATCGGAACGAACCGCATGCTCAAGCGCAAAAAGGCCGGCACGGTTTGAGCACCGCCAGATCGTCGATGATTATGGCCGCGGGCACGGTTGCCTCGCGCATCCTCGGTTTTGTTCGCGCCGTTCTGCTGGCTCTCACCATCGGTGTCACCACCGACGCCGCCGACGCATTCGGTGTGGCCAATCAGCTGCCGAACAACGTTTACGCGATCATCGCCGGCGGTGTGCTCAACGCGGTTTTGGTGCCGCAAATCGTCAAGGCGCGAGCGCACCTCGACGGCGGGCAGAGTTACATCGACCGTCTGGTCACGCTAATCATCGTGGTGTTCGCTTCGGCCACCGTGCTCACCACTGCCGCAGCGCCGTTCTTGGTGAGCCTTTATACGCAGGGATGGTCGGGCGACCAGCTCGCGCTGGCTACGGCTTTTGCATACTGGTGCCTGCCACAACTCTTCTTCTATGGCCTCTACTCGCTGCTCGGTGAAGTGCTCAACGCGCGCAGCGCTTTCGGGCCTTTCATGTGGGCGCCGGTGCTCAACAACATCGTCGCCATTTCGGGTCTGGTTGCCTACATCGCAATTTTCGGCGCCGACCCAACCGGGCAGCGGGCAGCCGCCGAGTGGGGTGCCGACCAGGTTTCACTCATCGCAGCCACGGCAACCGCCGGTGTCGCAGCGCAAGCTCTGATTCTTCTCGTGTTCTGGCGCCGAGTCGGGCTCAAGATTCGCCTCAACTTTGGCTGGCGCGGAGTTGGCCTTCGCCCGGCAGCCAAGGCAGCATCGTGGACTCTCGGCATGGTGCTGGTCACCCAGATCGGCGGTCTGGTTCAGACCATCGTGGCATCGACCACGGTGGCGGCACGTGAAACCTACGGCCTCGCGGTTGCCTCGATCGCCGCCTCGACCATCGCCTGGCTCATCTTCATGCTTCCGCACTCGATTGCGACGGTTTCGATTGCCACCGCCAGCTTCACCAAAATCTCGACCCACGCCCACGACGGCAACATCGCGGCTTTCAAAGCGGATGTCGCAGCCAGCCTTCGTGTGATTGTTGCCGTCAGCGCCTTCTCGTCGATTGGGCTGATGGTTCTCGCCTACCCGGTTTCACGTGTGTTTGTCGGAGAGCTTCAGGCAACCGTCGCACTCGGCAATGTGCTGATCGCGATGCTCATCGGTCTCGTTCCGTTTAGCTTCGGCTTCATGCTGCAGCGCGCGTTCTATGCGCTCGAAGACACCCGCACTCCGTTCTTCTTCACCCTGATTCAAACCGTGCTGTTCATCGGCGGTGCGATCGCGGTGGCCTTCACGGTCAACCCGGTTTGGCTGGTGGCCACGCTGGCGCTGGTCAACTCGATAGCCATCACCGTTCAGGCCGTGTTGGCCTATCGACTGCTTCGCCGCAAGGTTGGCCGCTTCGATGGTGCCGGTCTGACCGGGGCAACCGCACGGATGCTCGTTGCCGCAGGCTTAGCGGGAGCATCCGGTTTCGCTGCCCTGTGGTTCACCGGCGGCTTCGCCCCAGGGTCGTTTGCCTTGGCCACCGTGCTCGGAGCAGTGGCAAGCTGCGCGTGGGTCGGGTTGCTCATGCTCGGCGTCTATGCGCTGGCCCTCAAGTTGCTCGGCGTGCCCGAAGTGAACGTTGCGCTCGGCGCTGCGGCACGCATCTTCAAGGGAATAACTCGCCGCTAAACTTGTGCTTAATTCCCTGAAAAATAGGAGAGCATTTTGCGCGAAGTCATCATCATCGGTTCTGGCCCAGCAGGCTGGACTGCCGCTATCTACACCGCGCGTGCCGGCCTCAAGCCGCTGCTCATTGCCTCATCGGTCGAAGCCGGTGGAGAGCTCATGAAGACCACCGAGGTCGAGAACTACCCAGGTTTTCCTGAAGGCCTAATGGGACCAGACCTAATGGCCAACTTTCAGGCTCAGGCCGAACGCTTCGGCACCGAGACTCTGCTCGACGACGTAGTTGAAGTTGACCTTCGTGGCGACGTCAAGATCGTCAAGACCGGTGGCGGCCAGACCTTCGAATCGAAGACCGTAATTCTTGCAACCGGTGCTGCATACCGCGAGCTCGGCATCGACCGCGAAAAAGAACTTAGCGGCCACGGTGTTTCGTGGTGTGCCACCTGCGACGGTTTCTTCTTCAGACAAAAGACCGTAGCCGTGGTTGGCGGTGGCGACAGCGCCATGGAAGAAGCCAACTTCTTGACCCGCTTCGCCGACAAGGTTTACCTGATTCACCGCCGCGACACCTTCAAGGCGTCGAAGATCATGCAAGACCGCGCACTGGCCAACCCAAAGATCGAGGTTATTTACAACAGCGCCGTCGAGGCTCTGCACGGCGAAGGCAAGCTCACCGGTGTGACCCTCAAGAGCACCGTGGATGACTCAACCAGCGAACTCGCTCTAGACGGCCTATTCATTGCCATTGGTAACGACCCTCGCGTTTGGTTGGTCGAAGACCAGATTGAGTTGACCGAAGACAAGTTCATGAAGGTTGACGGCCGTTCGTCGAGAACCTCGCTGCCTGGTGTTTTTGCCTGTGGCGACGTAATCGACCCAACCTACCGCCAGGCGATCACCGCTGCGGGTTCGGGTTGCGTGGCCGCTCTCGACGCCGAGCACTACCTAACCTCGCACTAGGCGGCGCCCGCGCATCCGCGCTCGCTCACTAGACACGCTTTTTCAACAAGCCAA
>JACCDQ012234407.1_pt1 | contig 12474 bp, 14 predicted proteins | sample 7446031 | NCBI WGS metagenome assembly JACCDQ01 (sample SAMN15323442, study PRJNA562643) | freshwater metagenome | isolation source: river surface water | place: USA:Blue River Watershed | collected 2017-08-17
CAACTACGACGATGACGCCAACCTCACCACGACCGGCAAGATTCGCATCGTGCGTCAGGGTGCACTCAGCTTTGAGCAGATTAAGCTGATTGCGGGAGAGCTGCTAGAAGAGCCCGAGGCAAACTAGTGCGCGCGTATCTGCTGATTGCGCTAATCGCTGCGCTGGTGACTTTCGGCAGCACCTACCTGGTTTTGAAGCTGGCTCACCGATTCAAGATTTACCCGCAGATTCGCGCCCGCGATGTCCACACCAAACCCACCCCGCGACTCGGCGGCATAGCCATGATGCTGGGTTTTGTCGTCGCCATGGGCGCGGCCGCCATGCTCGGCTGGTTCCAGAGCGTGTTCGTGGAGCCTGGCAAGGTCATAACCATCCTGGTTTGCGCTGTTGCCATCACGCTGCTCGGTTTCTTCGACGACCTTTACGACCTCGACTGGACTCTGAAACTCGCCGGTCAGTTTTTGGTTGCCGGACTCTTGGCCTGGCAGGGGGTCCAGATCGTCTCGCTTCCCATCGCCGGGCTCACCATCGGTTCGTTCGGTACTTCCCTGGTGGTCACGGTTTTCGTCACCGTGCTCGTCATGAACGCTGTCAACTTCATCGATGGCCTCGACGGGTTGGTGGCTGGTGTTGTGCTGATTGGCACCTTGGTGTTCTTCGCCTACGCCTACCTGCTCACCCAGCAGACCAGCCCAACCGACTACTTCAACCTGGCAACGCTGATCTCGGCCGTTGTCATCGGAATCTGCGTCGGCTTTCTGCCTTTCAACTGGCGTCCTGCCAAGATTTTCATGGGCGACGGGGGAGCCCTCCTACTCGGTTTGCTCATGAGCACCTCGGCACTCACGGTAACCGGGCAGATCGACCCGCAGCTGACCACCAACAACGATGCCGTGCCCGCGTTTCTGCCGCTCATCCTTCCGCTCGCGATTCTCGTGCTGCCGTTACTCGACTTCACGCTTGCGGTGCTCAGGCGTTTGCGCGCCGGTAAATCACCCTTCGCCGCCGACCGAAAGCACATCCACCACCGCCTGCAGGACTTCGGGCACAGCCACCTGGGCTCGGTTCTGGTGTTTTACGTTTGGACAGCGGTTATTTCCATCAGCAGCCTGCTGTTCTTCTTCATCCCGGCCGATCAGGTAGCCCTGTTCTTCTGGCCGAGTTCGATCGCGGCTCTGGTCTACACCCTGTGGCCCGTAGTTTCCCACAACCCACAAGCTCAGGATTAGAGGTCACCGATGCCAGTAACCGGTTCCCAGCAGTTGTTTCGTCGCGTCCTCGTTTGGGGCGCGGCGTTCATCGGTGCCGTTGGTGTAGTTGCGAGTCTGATCGGCTGGCTGGTTGCCGGTGGATCGGGAGTAGCGAGCGCGGTCATCGGTGCCGGTATGACATTGGTTTTCGTCACGCTTACGGCACTCAGCATTCGCCTGGGCGGAAAACTCAGCCTGGGTGGATTCTTCGGGGTTGTGCTGGGAGGTTGGATTTTCAAGATGGTGGCTTTTTTGGCCTTCGTATACTTCCTTCGCCAGGCCGATTTCATCAATGGTCCCGTGCTGTTTGGCACCCTTGTTGTGTCGATTCTCGGCTCTCTGGCACTCGACAGTTGGGTGTTTTTATCCGCCCGAATTCCAATCGGTGAATAAAGTCGATTCGGTTCCAGAATATTTCCAGTCGGATACCAAAAAACCCTTAGTTCGAAGCGTTCTCAACCGATAGACTTTTGCCTAGTCGCAGGTCATTTGGGCTGCACGAAACCACACTGTAAATCGCCGCAAGGCTTTCAAGCCTTGCCCTTTCACAGGAGTTCACGAGTTGGCTAATGCGCTCAACCTGCTGCTGGCAGCTACCGAAGAGTCGGGCGGTGGTTTCCACGCTCCATCCATCATGGAGTTTTACCCAGAGATCGTGGCCTTCGAGGGAACCCCTTTTGCGCTAAACCGAATCATGCTGATTCGCCTGCTGGTTGTGACCATCCTTATCGTGCTGTTTAGCCTGTGGGCCGCCAAGTTCAAAAAGTCGGCTGCGACCGGCGCTCTGGTTCCAAGCCGCTTCCAGCTCATGGGTGAGATCTCGCTCGACTTCGTTCGCAAGTCAATCGCACACGAACAGCTTGGAAAGGCTGACGGAGACCGCTTCCTTCCGCTGCTGACCACAATCTTCTTCACGGTTTTCGGAATGAACATCACCGGAATCATTCCCGGTCTGAACATTGCGGGTACCTCGGTAATCGGGCTTCCGATTGTGCTGGCTGTAGCAGCCTACGTGACCTTCATCTACGCGGGTGTTCGCAAGCACGGCGGGCACTTCTTCACCTCGGCACTTTTCCCAGCCGGCGTGCCTAAGGCGTTCTACGTGCTGGTCACCCCGATCGAGTTGCTCTCGACCTTCATCCTTCGCCCGGTAACCCTGGCTCTTCGTTTGACCATGAACATGATCGCCGGCCACCTGCTGCTGGTGCTCTGCTTCTCGGCCACCCAATTCTTCCTGTTCAACTCCGAAGGCTTCTTCAAGCTTTTCGGTGCAGGAACATTCCTGTTCGGATTCGCCTTCACTCTCTTCGAGATTTTGGTTGCATTCCTGCAGGCCTATGTATTTACTCTTCTGACCACTGTGTACATTCAGTTGGCACTGTCAGATGAGCACTAAGAGAACTAACAACCGTTAGTTCTCAAACCACGGAAGGGAAACAAAAAGTGGACGTAACTACCCTCGCAGAAGTCAGCGGTAACCTCGGCGTTATCGGCTACGGCCTCGCAGCCATCGGCCCAGGTGTCGGTGTAGGTCTGGTTGTAAGCAAGACCATCGAGTCGATTGCTCGTCAGCCTGAGCTGGCCGCAAAGCTCCAGGTAACCATGTGGCTCGGTATTGCATTTACCGAAGCACTGGCCCTGATCGGTCTCGCAACCCCATTCATCTTCGGCAACTAAGCCAGTCAGGTAGCTAAACCATGATCTCCAGAATTCTTGCGGCCGCCGCAGAAGAGGGTTCCAAGAACCCGCTTCTGCCGGAGTCGTACGACTTGCTGTGGTCGTCGGTTGTCTTTGCAATCCTGCTGGTCTTCTTCTGGTTCAGGGTCCTCCCTAACTTCAAGAAGAACCTGGATGCCCGCACCGAAGCCATCGAGGGTCGCCTAGAGGCGGCAGAGAAGGCCCAGGCTGAGGCAGCAGCTAAGACCGCGAACATTGAAGCCGAGCAGGCAGCAGCCCGCGCCGAAGCTTCGCAGATTCGTGAGGCAGCCCGTGCCGAAGGAGCCGCCATCTTGGCTGAGCTCAAGGAACAGGCCTCCGCCGAAGCAGCTCGACTAACCGCCACCGCCAAGGCCCAAATTGAGGCCGAGCGTCAAGCGGCTCTCATCTCGCTGCGTGCCGAGGTTGGCGCAATCGCCATCGACCTCGCCAGCAACGTTGTAGGTGCCAGCTTGAAGAACGACAAGATTGCCGCCGGCGTGGTTGACCAGTTCCTGGCCGACCTCGAAAAAGGCAGCAAGGCAGGCAAGTAAGCAATGGCAAGTTCAACCAGGCAGTCACTAGCAAGCGCCAGCAAGGCCCTCGAGCCAATGCTGGGCAAGGTCGATCTCGTATTCGCCAAGCAGCTGTTCGCAGTTGCCGGTGCAGTAAGCGAATCGGCTCAGCTACGTAACCTCCTCTCGGACCCTTCCGCCGAGGCGGGCGCAAAATCCGGTGCGGCAAAAGCCGTATTCGGCAAGACCATCGCAGCAGATGCTCTTGAGTTTGTGACTAGCCTGGTTGCACTTCGATGGAGCCGCGGCTCCGACCTAGTGTCAGCCATTCAAGACCTCGCCGTTCAGGTGGTCGCCAACCTGGCAGCCAAGAACGGTTCACTCGAGGCTCTGGAAGGGGAACTATTCACCTTCCAGCAGGCCGTAGAGGGAGAGTCCGCGCTGCAGTTTGCGTTGGCAAACCAGCAGGCAACTCTCGAGGCTCGTACCGCACTTGTGAACAAGCTCCTCTCCGGAAACGCCACCGCCGAAGGTCAGCTCCTCATCACCGAAGCCCTTGGCGCTACCAAACACGAGCGTTACTCGCACGTTTTGGAACGCTTCGGAAAGCTGGTTTCCGCCGTTGCTAAGCGCAGCGTGGCCAAGGTGACCGTGGCAAGCGAACTTTCCCCAGCTCAGCAGGAACGCCTCACTCAGGCTCTGTCGAAGCAGTACGGAGTTCAAATCAAGCTCAACCTCGAAATCGACCCATCAATCGTGGGTGGAGTTCGAGTTCAGATCGCCGATGAAATCATCGATGGCAGCCTAGTAAGCCGCCTGCAGCAAGCAAAACTTCAGCTGGCGTAAGCCCGCTACAGACCAACCGGACCCCACAAGGCCCAGAAGAAGAGGAACGAGATGGCAGATTTGAAGATCAGCCCGAACGAGATTCGCGACGCGCTCAAGGACTTCGCCGAGTCGTATAAGCCAGCCGCAGCTTCGCGTGACGAGGTAGGTTACGTGATCGATGCCGGTGACGGTATCGCTCACGTTGAAGGCCTTCCAAGCGCTATGGCCAACGAGCTGCTGCGCTTCGCCGACGGCACTCTGGGTCTGGCTCTAAACCTCGACGAGCGCGAAATCGGTGTTGTTGTCCTCGGTAACTTCGAGGGCATCCAGGAGGGTATGGAGGTTCGCCGCACCGGTGAAGTTCTCTCCGTGCCAGTTGGCGACGCCTACCTCGGTCGCGTGGTTGACCCGCTGGGTAACCCAATCGACGGACTTGGCGACATCAAGTCGGAGGGCCGTCGCGCCCTCGAGCTTCAAGCTCCTGGCGTTATGGCACGTAAGTCGGTGCACGAGCCACTGCAGACCGGCATCAAGGCAATCGACGCCATGATTCCAGTTGGTCGCGGACAGCGTCAGCTCATCATCGGTGACCGCCAGACCGGTAAGACCGCCATCGCGGTTGACACCATCATCAACCAGAAGGCCAACTGGGCTTCGGGCGACCCAAAGAAGCAGGTTCGCTGCATCTACGTTGCAATCGGTCAGAAGGGTTCGACCATCGCAGCCGTGAAAGGCGCATTGGAAGAGGCCGGAGCTCTCGAGTACACCACGATCGTGGCTTCCCCAGCTTCCGACCCAGCCGGCTTCAAGTACCTGGCTCCTTACACCGGTTCGGCTATCGGCCAGCACTGGATGTACGGTGGCAAGCACGTCCTAATCATTTTCGATGACCTCTCCAAGCAGGCAGAGGCCTACCGCGCAGTTTCACTGCTGCTGCGTCGCCCACCAGGCCGTGAGGCCTACCCTGGTGACGTGTTCTACCTGCACAGCCGTCTTCTGGAGCGTTGCGCCAAACTGAACGACGAGCTCGGCGGTGGCTCGATGACCGGCCTACCAATCATCGAAACCAAGGCGAACGACGTTTCGGCATACATTCCAACCAACGTGATTTCGATCACCGATGGCCAGATCTTCCTCCAGTCCGACCTCTTCAACGCTAACCAGCGCCCAGCTATCGATGTGGGTATCTCGGTTTCGCGTGTGGGTGGTGCCGCTCAGGTAAAGGGCATCAAGAAGGTTTCGGGAACCCTGAAGCTTGAGCTTGCTCAGTACCGCGCTCTGGAGGCGTTCGCAATGTTCGCATCCGACCTCGATGCCGCTAGCCGCAAGCAGCTGGAGCGTGGTGCCCGTCTGATGGAGCTGCTCAAGCAGCCTCAGTACTCGCCATACCCAGTTGAGGAGCAGACCGTCTCGGTTTGGGCCGGTACCGCTGGCAAGCTGGACGAGGTTCCGGTTCAGGACGTCTTGCGTTTCGAGGCCGAATTCCTTGACCACCTGCGTCGCAACACCGGCATCTTGACCACCATCCGTGAGACCAACAACCTCGACGATGACACCGCCGCCGCGCTTGACGCCGAGGTATCGAAGTTCAAGAAGTCGTTCGCAACCCACGACGGTGGCCAGTTGGCATCGGTGTCTACCGAACCAATCGCAGCCGAAGAAGTTCACCAGGAGAAGATCGTCAAGGGTCGCTAAGCGATCACTAACGATCAGTCATTTAGGGAACTAGGAGAGACATGGGAGCGCAACTTCGGGTCTACAGGCAGAAAATTAAATCTGCCAAGACGACCAAGAAGATCACTCGCGCCATGGAGCTGATCTCGGCTTCGCGCATTTACAAGGCTCAGCAGCGAGTTGCCGCCTCGGCACCTTACTCGCGCGCTGTGACTCGCGCGGTCTCGGCAGTCGCCACCTACAGCAACGTCGATCACCCGCTGACCACCGAGCCAGCAGTGATTCGTCGGGCGGCAGTTGTCATCTTTACCTCGGACCGCGGTCTGGCTGGCGCCTTCTCGAGCAACGTGCTCAAGGAAGCCGAGGCTCTCGAGGCCTTGCTCAAGGAGCAGGGCAAAGAGGTTGTGTTCTTCTTGGTTGGCCGCAAGGCACTGACCTACTTCAACTTCCGTCGCCGTAGCTCGCTCAGAAGCTGGACCGGTGGCACCGATCTTCCACAGGTGGAGACCGCAAAGGAAGTCGCCGACGCAGTTCTCGAGGCCTTTAGCACCGATTACGAGCAGGGTGGCGTGGATGAAATCCACTTCATCTACAACCGCTTTGTCAGCATGGTCGCTCAGGTTCCAGAGGTAGTTCGTTTGCTACCTCTCGAGTTTGTTGAAGCCGAAACCGGCAAGGGCGAGGTATACCCGCTTTACGAGTTTGAGCCAGACCCAAGCAAGGTGCTCGATGCCCTGCTGCCGGTCTACGTTGAAACTCGTCTCTTCAACGCAATGCTGCAGTCGGCTGCATCCGAGCACGCGGCCCGCCAGAAGGCGATGAAGAGTGCGACCGACAACGCTGAAAAGCTGATCCAGAACTACACCAGACTGAGCAACCAAGCTCGTCAGTCCGAAATTACCCAGCAGATTTCCGAAATCGTTGGTGGCGCCGACGCAATGGCCGCCGTCAAGGAAGACTAAGAGAAAGAAAGAGACATGGCCGAGAAGAACATTCCGGGTCGTATTGCTCGAGTTACCGGTCCAGTTGTGGACATCGAGTTCCCTCACGACGCAATTCCCGAGATCTACAACGCTCTCACCACCGAGATCGACCTGAATGGCGAGAAGACCACTCTGACTCTCGAGGTTGCCCAGCACCTCGGTGATGACCTGGTTCGCGCAATCGCGCTGAAGCCAACCGATGGTCTGGTTCGCGGCGGTTCCGTGACCGACACCGGAGCACCGATTTCGGTACCAGTCGGCGACGTCACCAAGGGACACGTCTTCAACGTGACCGGCGACGTGCTGAACGCTGCCAAGGGCGAGAAGATCGAGGTCAAGGAGCGCTGGCCAATTCACCGCTCGGCCCCAGCCTTCGACCAGCTCGAAAGCAAGACCCAGATGTTCGAGACCGGAATCAAGGTCATCGACCTCCTGACCCCGTATGTGCAGGGTGGAAAGATTGGTCTGTTCGGTGGTGCCGGTGTTGGTAAGACCGTTCTGATCCAGGAAATGATTTACCGCGTGGCCGAAAACCACGATGGTGTGTCCGTATTCGCCGGTGTTGGTGAGCGTACCCGTGAGGGTAACGACCTGATCGACGAGATGACCGAGTCTGGTGTTATCGACAAGACCGCCCTCGTGTTCGGTCAGATGGACGAGCCACCTGGCACCCGTCTCCGCGTTGCGCTTTCGGCTCTGACCATGGCGGAGTACTTCCGCGATGTTCAGAAGCAGGACGTGCTGTTGTTCATCGACAACATCTTCCGCTTCACCCAGGCTGGTTCCGAGGTGTCGACCCTGCTGGGCCGCATGCCTTCCGCAGTGGGTTACCAGCCGAACCTGGCAGACGAGATGGGTCTCCTTCAGGAGCGCATCACCTCGACCCGTGGCCACTCGATTACGTCGCTGCAGGCAATTTATGTGCCGGCTGACGACTACACCGACCCGGCCCCAGCAACCACCTTCGCCCACCTCGATGCCACTACCGAGCTTTCGCGTGAGATCGCATCGCAGGGTCTGTACCCGGCTGTGGACCCTCTGGCATCTACCTCGCGCATTCTGGACCCTCGCTTCGTGAGCAAGGACCACTACGAGACCGCGACCATGGTGAAGGCCATCCTGCAGAAGAACAAGGAACTTCAGGAAATCATCGCCATCCTCGGTGTCGACGAGCTTTCCGAAGAAGACAAGATCACCGTTTCGCGTGCTCGCCGCATCCAGCGTTTCCTCTCGCAGAACACCTACATGGCAACCAAGTTCACCGGTGTGCCTGGATCGACCGTTCCACTCAAGGAGACCATCGAAGCCTTCAGCAAGTTGGCAACCGGTGAGTTCGACCACATTCCGGAGCAGGCCTTCTTCAACATTGGTGGCATCGATGACATCATGCAGGCCTACGACAAGCTGCAGAAGGAAAGTAAGTAAGCATGTCTGAAAAGACTTTGCACGTCGACCTGGTTTCGGCCGAGAAGCAGATTTGGTCTGGAGAGGCCAAGTTGGTAATCGCCAAAACCGTCGAGGGTGAGATTGGTCTCATGCCAGACCACGAGCCGCTGCTGGCAGTTTTGGCTGCGGGCGAGGTTCGCATCACCCTGCCGCAGGGCGAGAGCCTGAAGGCGAGTGCCGAAGACGGCTTTCTTTCGGTCGAGCACAACACGGTGACCATCGTGGCTCGTTATGCCGCGTTAATCTAACAAACCTAAGAAAAACCCCGCCTCCTGGAGGCGGGGTTTTTCGTTTGCGTCTAAGGTCTAGGCTCGCTCTGACCGACTAGCTCTTGCCGGATGGTCGAGCGGTTCGCTCGGGACGTGACCGACGGTTTGCGGCCGGAACCCACTTCACATCGCCGCCGTGACGAAGGTTTGCGTAGCGAGCGAGAACGAAAAGCAGATCGCTGAGACGGTTCAGGTAGCGAGCAGCTAGAACATTGACCCCACCGTTGTGATTGCCCTTCTTTGCCGGCTCGGTTCCGTAGGTTTCGATTGCATGCCAGGTGGCGCGCTCTGCGCGACGCACCACGGTGCGGGCAAGGTGAAGTCCAGCAGCTAGACCAGACCCGCCAGGCAGGATGAACGAGTCAAGTTTGCCAAGCTGGGAGTTGTATTTATCGATTTCAGCCTCAAGCGCTTCAATCCAAATTGCGTCCACCCGCAGTGGCTCGTATTCGTAGTGTTCATTGAGCGGGTTAGAAAGATCCGCGCCCAGGTCGAAGAGATCGTTCTGGATTTGAGAGAGCAAACTGAGTGTGGTCTCGTCGAATTCATTTTGAGCCAAGGAAACCGCAACACCGATGGCCGAGTTGGCCTCATCTACGTCAGCGTAGGCTTCGATTCGTGGGTCGGTCTTTCTGGTGCGACTAAAGTCGCTTAGTCCCGTCATGCCCTCGTCGCCGGTGCGGGTGTAAATCTTGGTGAGTTTGACCATTGCTCAAGTCTAGGCTTGACTCATGCTATTTCTGCTTCCGCCGTCCGAGTCGAAACAAACCGGTGGTGGAGCGCTCACAATTTCTCAGGTTGCATTGAGTTTCGGAGCGCTGAATCCGGCGCGGGAAGTGGTTTTGACCGCGCTCGAGAAACTGTGTGCCAAGCCTCGTGTTGCGGCTAAGGCGCTCAAACTTGGACCCAAGCAGCTCGACCAACTTGCGGTGAATCGATCGATACGAACCGCACCCACGATGCCCGCCTTCGAACGCTACACGGGCACCCTCTACGATGCGCTTTCGGCAGTGACCCTTTCGCCAGAGGCTAGGGCACGCGCCAAAGAAACCGTGCTTATCCAGACTGCGCTCTTTGGACTAATCCCGGTCACTGATTTGATTCCCGACTATCGCCTTTCTGCAAATACTGCGTTGCCTAGGGTGAATCTTCGGCAGGTCTGGAGCGAAGCACATGCCGCGGTATTCGAGCGCCTCAATCAGGGGCTGATTGTCGATCTTCGGTCGAAGGCATACGTGGACCTCGGTCCGATTCCGAGCCACCTTCCGAGCGTCTGGGTAGAGGTGGTGCAGCGGGGCCCTGCTGGGGAGCTGCGAGCCTTGAACCACTTCAATAAAAAGTCGAAGGGTGAGTTTATTCGAGCAGTTCTCGAAGCCAAGAGCGCTCCGGACTCCTGGGCTGACCTGTCTAAAATTGCGAAGTCCGCTGGCTTCGAACTGAAACCAGCGGACTCGCAGGGTGTTGCCTATTTGGTCATCGGCTGAGGCATTTGACTGTAGTCAGGCAGCTTGAGAACTCCGTCTGCCACCGCGAATGCGTTACCTACGTAACCAGTTGAGTCGTAGAACAGGTAGCCCGGCACCAACCAGATCCGCTGATCCGCGTCCCAGACTCCAAGCAGAGTCGGGGTGGCACGGGAGACCGCGATGTTTACGACCTTGACAGTGGGAGTGGGTTCAGGCATTGGTGACGAGAGATCATCGGGAGCTGGGACAGCTGCTGGCTCGGTTGCAACCACTGAGTTGTCGCGAACCATATCATCGGTAAGCATGACCCCACCCTGCGTTGCCGTAGACCATTGGAAGCTATTCCAGTCGGCCCAGAAGTCTCCCGACCAGCGATAGTCGGAAAGTCTCGCCATAGCCTGCTTTGGCGATTGTAGATCGAACGTTCCCATGTCCTTGGCCTTCGCAACCATTCCGCTCACCCAGGCAAGCTTTCCTGTTGCCACACTCCACTGCAGACTGATTGATTGGTTCACCACAGATCCGGCGACCACCAGGTAGCCGGTGATGGTTAGGTTCCACTCGTCTTGCTGCACCTGGAGCCAGAGGTAGTCGGAATCTGTTTTCTTTACCGAGGTGCCAACCTGATACCCGAGAGCTTCTAATAGCGCGATGGCCTTTGCCTTGGCTGCGCTTTGGTTGAGTGGAACTGCATCAGCTGGGATGACTGGCTCACAGGGCTCGACAATCCCAGGATCAATTACCGAAGTATCCGATGGTTTAGGTTCAACCACCGAGCCCGACTCTCCTCCAGCAGTACCTGCTTCTCCTGTTCCACCGCGGCAGTTCCAAGTCGGCTGGGCGCTGTTGTCGTTGTAGCTGAAGTACGGGATGGAATTGCTGCCCTCCGCGGGATTAATCGTCACGACCGGCTTACTCCAGACAGCCGCATTTTCAGCCTCATCCATTGGTGCGTATGGGTCTGAACTTCCAATGAAGTAGTAAGGCCAGTCCGGGGTGCCTCCGCGCTGGAGCGATCCCTTAGCGCCTAGTTGATCTCTCAGGGCATCGGCAATCTGAGAAATTGGGAGCTTCGGAACCAGCTGGTAAATGTGGCCCGATCCAGATTGAGCGCTCAAACCAGCATCGGTGTACTGGTACTCATACTGAACCCAAGGGTAGAGTGCGATTTTCGCCTGATCCGCATTGATGCCTGCCGACTGACCGCGGCTCAGGGATTCAGCCCCTGCTGCAGCACCCTGCGAAGCTTGCCCACCAGCGGCCGATAGCTGAATCAGCGGCGCGGTTCCGGAGCCACCGAGCACGCTCGGAATAACAAATGCCGTTGCGGCTGCTGCGGCAACCCCAACGGTTGCCAGACGTTGCAGGCGAGATTGGAACTGCCAGCGCCAGGATGGCTTGTTTGGCTCGCGGGTTGCTTTTTCTACAAGGCTTGAGTCCGGCTCGGAATCGAAACGTTTTGCAGGATCGGCAGACTTCAATCGCTCATCGAGGGGTTCAAAGTTTTCGTTCATACTCTGTTTCTGTCTTGTGGGGTAAAAGTATTACTCACCAATTTCAAGCAGTTTGGAGAGTGCCGCTCTCGCGCGGTTGAGCCGAACGCTTGCGGCATTTGCGCTGATGCCAAGCAATTTCGCCGCCTGACCAGCAGTCAGGTCATCGAGTACAACCAGTGAAAGTATCTCGCGGTCGATGGTTCTTAGCTTGCTCCAAGCCTCAGCCAGGCTCAGATCGGCGATTGCGATTTGTTCAGCAGAGGGAGAGTAGGTGACTACGGCAAACCTGCTCAGCCAGTTAGCTGCAGTGGCTTCGCGGCGTCTCCAATTGGCAACAAGGTTGCCGGCAATCTTGTACAGCCACGCCAGTTCGTATCCCTTTGGTGCAGAGTGCCTCTTACGCCAGGCAACCTCAAAGACATCAGAGCAGAGGTCATCTACAGCGTCGAATGGAACGCGACGTGCAAGAAATCTAGCAACCGCCGGAAGGTGTTCACGGTACTGCTCGACGAATTCAGTGGCTTCCATGCCCGCGCTTTCTGTGACTGATAGCAACCTATCTTGCTTTTGTTGCGGAGCGACCAGTTCTTACCGAGAACTTTTGGTTTCACCCTTCAGCCAAGTTCAGTTCGGCGAAAACACTGCGGTGCGTGATCGTTGAACATACCGGTGGCTTGCATGAGTGCGTGCATAGTGGTTGGTCCAACAAAGCCAAACCCCAGTTTTCGCAGAGCTTTACTCATCGCCTCTGACTCGACACTGGTGGCTTGCCAGGTGAAGTCTGAGACTTTCGTACTGTGGGACCCTCGCTCTGGGGCAAACTGCCACATGAATTCACTGAGGCCCTCGGA
>JACCDQ010136819.1_pt1 | contig 12472 bp, 12 predicted proteins | sample 7446031 | NCBI WGS metagenome assembly JACCDQ01 (sample SAMN15323442, study PRJNA562643) | freshwater metagenome | isolation source: river surface water | place: USA:Blue River Watershed | collected 2017-08-17
AACGCCCGACCTACGGATTAAAAGTCCGCTGCTCTACCAACTGAGCTAACGACCCAACCTTTAACTTTTTGCAATCAACTTCGTTGCTTGCTGAGCCTCAAATTATATGGTGTTTTTCGGGATTTTTGAAGACTTGGCGATTTTTCTTGAAAAAAGTTTGCCGGCCGCCAAACTGTCCATGATCCAGCCCGCTGCACACAAGCCAAACGTGGCCGTCACCGCCACGGACGAACCGTAGCCATGGCAGTTCAACGAGCCATCGCCGGCGCCGTCCACCACACACGAGGCATCCGGCCCGGCCACGGCTTCGCGGCTGAACACGGTTTGCACACCCATCTGCCCTTCACGAGCCGCGCCGTGGTGTTTGCGCAAGCGGTAACGCAGCTGCGCCAGCAAGGGATCGTGGGTGGTCACACTCAGGTCGCCCATTTCCACCTTGTCGCCTCTGCGCTTGCCGCCGGCCGCACCGGCCGACACGAACAACGTCCCCGTCGCCATGGCCCACGCGGCCATCGCCACTTTGGCGGACATTTGATCGCACGCATCCACCACCGCCAGCACCCGATCGCCCGCACACGCTTGAGCTTGGTGCACCAGGTCTGCCCAGTTCTCGGGCGTGACGAAATCATCCACGGTGCGCACCACCGCTGCGGGGTGAATGTCCAGAATGCGGTCGCGCATCGCATCCACCTTGGCCCGCCCAAATTGGCTGCTCAGCGCATGGATCTGCCGGTTGGTGTTGCTTTCGCCCACATGGTCCATGTCCACCAGCGTCAGGTGGCCCACACCGCTGCGGGCAAATGCCTCGGCCACCCACGAACCGACGCCACCGATGCCGACGACCAGCACGTGCGCATCGAACACCCGCTGCGCACCCTCCACGCCATAGAGGCGCCGCAAGCCGCCAAAGCGCCGCTCAAAATCACTCACGCTCAAGCAACCACATCTGGAAACGGAAGCCGCCCAACGCCCCCAGAGCAATGCCCACCACCGCAAAAATGCTGGTCAAGCTCAACGTGGAAAGACCGGACAGGCCTTGACCCACGGTGCAGCCCATGGCCGTGACACCCCCCACGCCCATGCAAACGGCGCCCACCAGGTGCAGCGCGGTGTCCTGGGTGTCGCGGAACCCTTCCCAACGGAAGGTTTTGCTGACCAGCGCATCCACCAGCGCGCCCACCACCACGCCAAACACCGACACCACCGCCAAGGTCAACACCTTGGATGCATCGCTGAAATAGATCAGCCAGTCCAACGCGTAGGCCATGGGTGCGGTGAACGTCAGCGACTCCATGCGGCCGGAATTGGTCGCCAAGTAGACCGATTCCAACGTTTCCGGGTGCTCCGCCACAAAACCCAACCGGCCGGACACCCACCACATGGCCGCCACCGTGGCACCGATGCCCACGCCCGCCAGCCAGTTGTGCCAGTGGGCACGGAAACCGCGCGCCGCCAGAGCCCATCCCACCAACAGCAAGCCCAACAGTGCGCCGATCCACCAGCCTGTCGCAGCCTCGCCACCCCACTGCACAGCGAACCAGGCCGGCAATGCGCTGCCTGGGCTCATGTCAAACGCCAATTGGTCCACGGTGTTGACCCGCAGCACCGCGGTGATGCCACGCATGGTCGCAAACGCGGCCAAGCCCATGACAAAAAACACAACCAGAGATTTCAGGCTGCCCGCCCCCACACGCACCAGCGTTTTGCTGCCACAGCCGGAGGCCAACACCATGCCAAAACCAAACAAGGCCCCACCGACCACGGCCGACAACCAGATCACCCGGCCACTGGCGTAAATGGTCTGGGTAGGGTCGATCCAGCCCTGCCAAGCCATCAGGTGGAAAGCCAGCATGGCCACCCCCACCGCCATGCCCCACATGCGCATGCGGGTCCAGTCGCCCATGTTGACGATGTCGCTGATGGCACCCATGGTGCAAAAATGGGTGCGCTGGGCGATCAAGCCAAACGCGGCAGACACCGCGAACGCGGCCCACAAGATTTGGGTGTAAAGGGATTGAAGCTCGGCCATTTCCATGGCGCGAATTGTAAGTGGCCACACCCCGCCCTACCGGGCCGGGGGTCAGCGCAGGCGCGCGAGGCGGTCTTTGGCGGCCGAAGCGGCTTCAGAATTCGGGTACTTGGCCACCACTTGCTGCAAGGTGGCCCGAGCCGCCTTGGCGTCCTTGAGTTCAAGGTGACAATTGGCGATGGCCAGCAGCGCCTCGGCCGCACGGGGGTGGTTCGGGGCCTTGTCCAGCAAGCGCTGGTAAGCATCGATCGCGGGCTTGTAGCTGCGCACCGCGTACAAAGCATTGCCCTGCCAGTACAAGGCCATGGGCACATAACCGCTGTCCGGGTAACGTTCCAGCAATTGGCCATACTGGCGCGCAGCGGCCGCGAACTCGGTGGCGCGCAAGCTGGTCATCGCCGCGTCGAAAGCGGCCTTTTCTTCGGGGCGGGCAGAAAACTCCTGCCCTTCGAGGTTGACCTTCACCGGCTCCAGCGGGCGCAAACGAACGTCCACCGCTTCCTGAACGTCGCGTTGGGCACGTTGCATTTCGGCCAAGTCGCGGGCCAATTTTTCGTTCTGCCCGCGCACGTCGGCCAACTCCCGGCGCAAGGCCTCGATCTGGTTGACCAGATCGAGCATGCTGCGCCGCGTGGCGGCCAATCCACTTTCGGACAGGTCTTTGAGCTCCTCCGCGAGCTTGCGATCCGCTTCTTCCGCCGACTGGCGGTTGGCCTCCACCCGGTTGCGCAAGTCCAGAATGGCACGACGGGCTTCGTCGTCCCCAAACAGCGCGTGCGCAGGGGTGGCCAGCAAAACCACGGCGGGCAGCAAAGCCAGCCTGGCCCAGCGGGTAGCGGTCATCGGCACAATCAAGCGGAGGTTGAACATGCGGATCAGCGGTAGTTCAGTTCAACACGGCGGTTCTGACGATAAGCTTCTTCGTCGGTACCGGGGTTGGCGGGCTTTTCCTTGCCGAAGCTGACCGACTCCAGTTGCGCATCGGCCACGCCCAGCAGGCCCAAGGTGCGGCGAACCGCATCGGCGCGCTTCTGACCCAGCGCCAGGTTGTACTCACGGCCACCACGCTCGTCGGTGTGTCCTTCCAGCACCACACGGCGCTGACGATCGGCGTTCAGGAACCGGGCGTGACCTTCCAGCACGGCGGTGAACTCACCACGCACGGCAAAGTCGTCGTAGTCAAAGTAAATCACGCGCGACAGGTTTTGCGGCGGCTGACCGACGGTCTGCGCACCGGCTTCCACACCCACAACACCGCGTTGCCCCACACCACCAGCGTTGGCGCCAGCGCCTTGTGCGCCACCCACGGCCCCGGCCGGCACGCCGGTGCGGTCAGACACAGGCGCGTTGTCATCGAGCTTCACGCTGGAGCCACACCCCGCCAGCAAGGCGGCCACCAGCAGACCGGCGAGGCCGGCGCGCACAGGAGCCTGGCCCAAACGGCCAGCAGTGATGGAAAACGGAACGTTGGATTTCGAGCTCATGGAATCAGACAGCGGGTTGAAACAAGACAGAAAAGGACAGGTATCTTAATTCAGCGCACGAAGGGGCCCCAGTCGGGCTCGCGAATGCTGCCCGGCACGCTGGCCAGCCGGGTTTTGATGCGGCCATCCAGCGTGGTCGTCATCAACGCTTCCCGACCTTGCACCTTGGTGGCGTAAATGATGAGACGCCCGTTGGGCGCGAAGCTGGGGCTTTCGTCGGCGGTGGTGTCGGTCAGGGTCGTCAACGTACCGGTGGCCAACTCCATCACGCGCAACTTGAAGGCCCCCGACACCCGGGCCACGTGGGCCATCCACCGCCCGTCGGGACTGATGGCGGGCGAAATGTTGTAGTTGCCGTCAAACGTGACGCGGCTGACATCGCGACCGTTGGCTGCCATGCGGTAGATCTGGGGCGAACCGCCACGGTCACTGACGAAGTACACCTGCTTGCCATCGGGCGAGAACGCGGGTTCGGTGTCGATGCCGGCGGTCTGGGTGAGGCGCTGCGGCTGGCCACCGTTCGCGTCCAGCGCGTAAATCTGGGAACTGCCGCCCAGCGTCAAGGTGGCGAGCACCTGCCGGCCATCCGGCGACCAGGCGGGCGCGCTGTTGGACCCGCGGAAGCTGGCCAGCAGGCGGCGGCGGCCGGTGGTCACTTCATGGGTGTAGATCACCGGTTTGCGCGATTCGAACGACACGTAGGCCAGTTGCGCACCGTTGGGTGACCAGGCCGGCGAAATGATGGGCTCCGGGCTGGCCAAGGCGGCCTGCGCGTTCTCGCCGTCGGCATCGGCGACCCAGAGTTGGTGGCGGTCGCCCTGTTTGGACACATAGGCGATGCGGGTAGAGAACACACCGGGATCACCAATGAGCTTTTCGTAGACGTAATCGGCCACGCGGTGCGCTGCCAAGCGCAGATCGCCCGCCGCCACCGGGTAGCTGACACCCCCCAGGTCTTGCGCGCGCACCACGTCCCAAAGGCGAAATCGCACGTCGAAGCGACCATCGGCCAAACGGGACACGCTGCCCGTTACCAGCGCATCGGCGCCGCGTTCGCGCCAGGGCGCCAGATCGGGCCGAGCCATTTCGTCCAACACCGCGCTGCTGCCGGTGACGTGGCGCAACTGGCCGCTGCGCTCCAAGTCGGCACGCACAATGGCGGGCACATCCTGCGGCGCGCCCGCGACCACCCGGAAGGGCGCCACGGCGAACGGAATCTGCTGCATCCCGACGCCCGACACCTCGACCCGGAACTGAGCCCAAGCGGAGGCCAGCGGCGCAGCGCTCAATGCCACCCCTCCCAGCCCTGCCAGGCATTGGCGGCGATTCAGTGCATACGGAGAAACAACGGACGAAACAATCGGCATGGGGGCGATCTGTGGATAAAGCAGGGCAAGAAGGAACGCGACGACGGCGTTGATAATACCGGACAGCCGTTGGCCCTCAGTGTCCTTTTGGTTTCAAAAGGTTTCCCGGTCAGCACAGATTATTTTCCACGGCCGCCCTGCCCTTGAGTTCGTCCACGCCCACCCCACCTCTGCCCCTGCGCCGCCGGATCGGGCGACTCTGGCCGTACTTTCGCCACGCGCAAGGCGGGCTGCTGCTGGCGTTCCTGGGCACCATCGTGGCTGCGCTCACCGAGCCGGCCATTCCCGCGCTGCTCAAGGCCTTGCTGGACAAGGGCTTTTCGGCCGAGGCTTTCCCGCTGTGGATGGTGCCTGCCGCGTTGATGGGCTTGTTTGGACTGCGCGGCTTGGCCACGTTTCTGAGCAACTATGGCCTCAACCACACCGCCACCCACGGCATGGTGGCGCTGCGCCGCGCCATGTTTGAGCGGCTCAACGTTGCCGACCTGACCCTGTTCGCCGAACAGAGCGCGAGCAAGCTGTCCAACACCCTCGTCTATGAAGTCCAATCGGGTACCACGGTGCTGGTGGGCGCGCTGCTGACCACGGTGCGCACAGCACTCACCATCGTGGCCCTGCTGGGCTACCTGCTCTACCTCAACTGGCAGCTCACGCTGATCGTGCTGTTGCTGTTCCCGCCATTGGCGTGGGTGATGCGACTGCTCTCCAAACGGCTGTACCACATCGCACGCAGCAGCCAGCACGCCACCGACGAGCTGGCCTATGTGGTGGAAGAGAACGTGCTGGCCCACAAAATGGTGCGGCTGCACGGGGCGCAGCAACAACAGGCCGAGCGCTTCGAGCAGCTCAGCACCTCGCTGCGCCGTTTGGCGATGAAAGCCACCATCGCGGGCTCGGCCATGACGCCGTTGAGCCAGTTGCTGGCCGCCGCCGCGCTGTCGGCCGTGATCATGGTGGCGCTGTGGCAAAGCGGCTCTGGCGCGACGGTGGGGGGCTTCGTCGGTTTCGTCACCGCCATGCTGATGTTGATCACGCCGATCCGGCAGTTGGCGGACATTGCGGGCACCATCACCCGCGGACTGGTGGCCCTGGAGCGCGGGCTGGACCTGATCGAGCAGACGCCCGCCCAACGCGACGGCACGCACCGCGCTGAACGCACGCAAGGGCGAATCGAGTTCGACCAGGTGAGCGTGCGGTACGCCGGCAAAGACGGCTTCGCGCTGAACCAGGTGACGCTGGCGGTTCGTCCCGGCGAGGTGCTGGCGCTTGTAGGCCCCTCGGGGTCGGGCAAAACCACGCTGGTGAACCTGCTGCCCCGCTTTGTGGAGCCCCACAGCGGCGAAGTGCGGCTGGATGGCGTGCCCTTGCCACAATGGACCTTGCCGGCCTTGCGTGCCCAGTTCGCCATGGTGAGCCAGGATGTGGTGATGCTCAACGGCACCTTGGCCGACAACGTGGCGCTGGGTCAATCGCTGGACGAAGCACGGGTGCTGGCTGCACTGCAATCGGCCAACCTGGGGGATTTGGTGGAGAAACTGCCCCAAGGCGTGCACAGCTTGGTCGGCCACAACGCGACCGAACTGTCGGGTGGCCAGCGGCAGCGGCTGGCCATTGCGCGCGCCATTTACAAGAACGCCCCCATCTTGATCCTGGACGAGGCCACCTCGGCCCTGGACAACGAATCGGAGCGCTTGGTGCAAGACGCGCTGGCGCGGCTGATGGTGGGGCGGACCACGCTGATCATCGCGCACCGCCTGTCCACCATCGAACACGCCGACCGGGTGGTGGTGCTAGCCGACGGGCACATCGTGGAGCAAGGCAGCCACGCCGACCTGCTGGCGGCCAACGGGCTGTTCGCGCGGCTCAAGGCCCAAGCTCAGGGCCGCGACAGCCTGGGCGAATAAGCCACCCGCCGATCAGAGCAGCACGATGTCGTACTGCTCCTGCGTCATGGAGCTTTCGCTTTGCAGCGAAATCGGCTTGCCGATGAAGTCGCTCAAACCGGCTAAGTGGGCGCTTTCCTCGTCAAGGAACAATTCCACCACCTGCGGCGGCGCCACCACGCGGAACTCACGCGGATTGAAGGCGCGCGCCTCGCGCAAGATTTCGCGCAGGATGTCGTAACACACGCTGCGCGCGGTTTTCACGTCGCCTTTGCCAGCGCAGGCCGGGCAAGGCTCACACAGCATGTGGGCCAGCGACTCGCGGGTGCGCTTGCGCGTCATCTCCACCAGCCCCAATTGGGAGAAGCCGCCGATCATGGTCTTGACCCGATCGCGCGCCACCTGCTTGCGGAACTCGGCCAGCACCGCATCGCGGTGGTCATCGCGCACCATGTCGATGAAATCGACGATGACGATGCCCCCCAGGTTGCGCAGGCGCAGTTGGCGCGCGATGGCCTGCGCCGCTTCTAGGTTGGTGCGAAACACCGTGTCGTCGAAATTGCGCGCGCCCACAAAACCACCGGTGTTCACGTCCACGGTGGTCAACGCCTCGGTCTGGTCGATCACCAGGTAACCGCCGGATTTGAGGTCCACCCGCCGGCCCAGCGCCCGTGCGATGTCTTCATCGATGTTGTAGAGGTCAAAAATCGGGCGCTCGCCGCTGTAGCGGGTCAGGCGGTCCAACGTGCCAGGCATGTACTCGCGAGCAAAGGTTTGCAGCAGGTCAAACTGCTCTTTCGAATCCACCTGGATCGACTGCGTCTGCGCGCTGACCAGATCGCGCAGCACGCGCTGCATCAGCGTCAAGTCCTGGTGCAACAAGGTGCCGGGCGGTTGCCGCGTGGCGCCGGTCTTGATGGCTGCCCAGGTTTTGCGCAGGTAGGCGATGTCCTCCGCCAGTTCCTCGTCGGTCGAATCTTCGGCGTTGGTGCGCAAAATGAAGCCGCCACCGCCTTCTGCCGTCAACGCCACCAGGCGCTGGCGCAAGGCCTCGCGCTGGGCGTAGGGGATCTTCTGCGACACACCGATGTGCTTGTCCTGCGGCAGAAACACCAGCAGGCGCCCAGCGATGCTGATCTGCGCCGTCAGCCGAGCGCCTTTGGTGCCGATCGGATCTTTCAGCACCTGCACCATCAGGGCCTGGCCTTCGAAAATCTGCCGCTCGATCGGCAGCACCGCCGCCGTGGCGGACGCCGTTACGGTGGGCGCGCCATCGGCTGCGGGCTGACCGCTGGCCACCAACGGCGCTTTGTCCTTGCCCGCGTGGCGGGCGGTGATGTTGGGCAACAGATCGGCCACGTGCAAAAACGCCGCCCGGTCCAGCCCCACATCGATGAACGCGGACTGCATGCCCGGCAACACACGCGACACCTTGCCCAGGTAGATGTTGCCCACCAAGCCACGTTCCAGCGTGCGTTCAATGTGCACTTCTTGCACGGCGCCCTGCTCCACCACCGCGACGCGGGTTTCCTGCGGGGACCAGTTGATGAGGATGTCTTGAGCCATGGTGCGATTACAGCAGACGCAGCCCGGCGGCGCGCAGCACCTGCGCCGTCTCGTAGGCGGGTAACCCCATGATGCCGGTGTAACTGCCGCTGATGCGCTTGACCCACAACCCCGCCAACCCCTGGATGCCATAGGCGCCCGCCTTGCCCATGGGTTCGCCGGTGTCCACGTAGCGCTGGATGTCGGCCGCCGGCCAATCGCCAAACTCCACCTGCGACCGGCTCAGGGCCTGAAAAACCTCACCCCGGTGGGCCACAGCCACGGCCGTCAACACCTGGTGGCGCCGACCAGCCAGCGCTTGCAACATACGGCGCGCGTCCGCCTTGGAGGCCGGCTTGCCCAAAATCTCCCGTCCCAAGGCCACCGTGGTGTCCGCGCACAGCACGGGGCCCACCGGCAGGCCTCGGCGCTGCCAACGCGCCATGGCGGCTTCCAGTTTGTGGCGCGTCACACGCTGCACATAGCGGGCAGGCGCCTCGTTCGGCCGCACGGCCTCCAGTGCTTCGGCGTCTTCGTCCGCATCGGGCAGCAGCAGTTCGCTGCGCACGCCCCATTGGGCCAGCAAATCGCGGCGGCGGGGGCTTTGGGAGGCGAGGTAAACCCAAGGAGCTTCGTGCTTTTCAGCCATGCAGCGTCATTCCCGGTGGTAAGGGTGGTTGGCATTGACCGACCACGCGCGGTACAACTGCTCAATCAGCAGCACGCGCGCCAGGGCATGCGGCAAAGTCATGTCGGACAAGCGGATGCGCAGGTGCGCGGCGGCCTTGAACGCGGGGTCCAGCCCATCGGGCCCGCCGATGACCAAGGCCACGTCATCGCCGCCCATCTGCCAGTCGCGCAGGTGTTTGGCCAGCGCCACGGTGGTCAACTGGGTGCCACGCTCGTCGAGCGCCACCACGCGCGCGCCCTTGGGTATCGCAGCCTCTATGCGGGCACGCTCGGCCGCCAGCAAGGTTTCGAGCGTTTTGGAGCCGCGCGGCTCGGTTTTGACGGTCTTGACCTCCACCCGGCAATCGGGTGGAAAGCGCTTGGCGTAATCGTCGTAGGCGGTCTGGGCCCAGTCGGGCATGCGCTGCCCGACCGCGACGATGATCAACTTCATGCCTGGGGCTTGGCGGCCTTGGCCGGCGCTTTGCGAGCCGGGGCCTTGGCTGCAACTTTCTTGGCGACCGGTTTTTTGGCTTCGCCACCCACTTTCACCACCTTCACTGGAGCGGCTCGGGTGGACTTGGCGGCGGGTTTGGCTGCCGAGCGGGATGTCGCCGGACGAGCTGCACCGGTGCCCGCAACGGTTTTGCGAGCGGGCGCCTTCTTGGCGGGTGCCTGTGCCACCGCAGCGGCCGCCGCCTGGGTTTTACGCACCCGTTTGGCGGGCACCGCTGGCACCTCGGCCACCGTCGCGGCCTTGCGGGGTTTGGCCGTTTTGCGGGCCGGCTCTGTGTCTGCTTCGCTCGGCTGGGCAAATTTGGCCTTGGCCGCATGTTTGATCCGCACCGGCTTGTCACCCCAAATCTCTTCCAGACGGTAGTACTGGCGGATGCTCGGCTGCATCACATGCACCACCGCCGCACCACAGTCCACGATGATCCACTCGCCGTTTTCCTCGCCTTCGGTGCGGGGCTTCTCGAACCCGGCCTCACGCACGGCATCGCGCACGCTGGCCGCCAAGGCCTTGGTCTGGCGGTTGGACGTGCCACTGGCCACAATGACGCGCTCAAACAACGGCGACAGCAGCTCGGTGTTGAACACCTGAATGTCCTGCGCTTTGACGTCTTCCAGGCCATCGACGATGGCACGCTGGAGTTTTTGAATGTTTTTCTTGGCGGCGGTATCGCTCATGTAGGTGATTCGTAGAGGTGGTGTTCGGAAATATAACGCGCTACGCCTTCGGGCACCAGCACATCCAGATCGGGGTATCGCCGGCTCTGGCCATGCACATGGGCCCGGATGGCGGTGGAACTGGTGGCCTGCAAGGGCATGTCCAGGCGCACAAAGGGGAGATCGACCGCGCTCAAGTCGATTTCGACCGCAGGAGTCGAGGCGTTGTTGGCACCGAGGTTGATCGGCCGATTGGCCACGGCCAACCGAGCCAGGCGCAGCACTTCGTCCCAGCGCACCCAGGAACGAAACGCCAGCAACTGGTCGGCACCCAACATCAAAAACAGCTCGGCACCGGGGTGCTCCGCACTCAGTTCAGCCAAGGTGTCGGCCGTGTACGACGGGCCGGCGCGATGGATTTCGCGCAGGTCGATGCGCACCCCAGGCAGGTCAGCGAAGGCCCGCTCGCACATCGCCACCCGGTGCTCAGCGGCGCTCAAGGTACGGGACTTGTGCCAAGCCAAGCCGGTGGGCAGGATGTGCAACACATCGAGCCGCAGTTGCTGCAACGCGGCTTGCGCCAGCGCACGATGGGCAGAGTGCGGCGGATCGAACGCGCCGCCGAACATGCCCACACGCTGGGCGGATGGTTGTTGGTTCACAACCAGTCCCGGCGCACCAGGAATTCATGCACCAGTCGGTGCTCGGGCGTGCCGGGCGCGGGTTGTTCGTTGTAAGCCCAACGCACCAGCGGCGGCATGGAGAGCAGAATCGACTCGCTGCGCCCGCCCGACTGCAGGCCGAAGTGCGTGCCCCGGTCCCAGACCAGGTTGAACTCGACGTAGCGACCACGCCGGTACAGCTGGAACTGACGTTCGCGCTCGCCGTAGTGGGTGGCCACGCGACGCTGCACGATGGGCAGGTAGGCGTGCAGGAAGGCGTCGCCCACGGCTTGCGTCATGGCCAAGCCACCGTCAAAGCCCAGCTCGGAAAAGTCGTCGTAGAACACGCCACCGATGCCGCGCTGCTCGTTGCGGTGCTTGTTGCAGAAGTAGTCGTCGCACCACGTCTTGAAGCGCGGGTACTTGTCGGCGCCAAAGGGCTGCAAGGCGTGGGCACAGGTGCGGTGGAAATGCACCGCATCCTCCTCGAAGCCGTAGTACGGCGTCAGGTCCATCCCACCGCCAAACCAGCTCACAGGCTCCCCGCCGTTGACCGGAGTGGCGGTGATCATCCGCACGTTCATGTGCACCGTGGGCACGTAAGGGTTGCGCGGGTGAAACACCAGCGACACGCCCAGCGCCTCGAACGGAGCCCCGGACAGTTCGGGGCGGTGCTGGGTCGCCGACGGCGGCAGCTTGGGGCCGCTGACGTGCGAAAAACCACACCCCGCGCGCTCGAACACCGGGCCATCCTCCAGGATCTGGGTGATGCCATTGCCTTGCAGGGCCTCGCCCGGCGCCTTTTCCCAGCCATCGGACACAAAGGCCTTGCCATCGATCTCGGAAATGGCCGAGGTGATGCGCTGCTGCAAACCCAGCAGGTATTCGCGCATTGCGGTCGTCGGGGCGCGACTCATGACCTGAGGGCTCGGTAGCCGATGTCGGTGCGGTACTGCATGCCGTCAAAGGCCACGCCATTGACCAGTTCGTAGGCCCGGCGCTGCGCGTCGGCCACCGTCGCGCCCAGGGCCGTGGCGCACAGCACGCGCCCCCCGGACGTGAGTACCTGACCGTCCTTCATGACCGTGCCGGCGTGGAACACCACCGCGTCGGCCTGGTCGGCCGGCAGGCGGGTGATGGCATCGCCCTTGCGCGGCTGCATCGGGTAGCCGTGGGCCGCCAGCACCACGCCCAAAGCGCAACGCTCGTCCCACTGCAAAGTGATCTCGCTCAGGCGCTGTTCGGCCGCGGCCAGCATCACTTCGGCCAGGTCGCTTTGCAGCCGCATCATGATGGGTTGGGTTTCGGGGTCGCCCATGCGGCAGTTGAACTCCAGCGTCTTGACCGAACCGTTGGGCTCGATCATCAAGCCGGCATACAGGAAGCCGGTGTACGGAATGCCATCAGCTTCCATGCCGCGCACCGTGGGCAGGATGATGTCTTCCATGGCGCGGCGGTGCACTTCGGGGGTCACCACCGGCGCGGGCGAATACGCGCCCATGCCACCGGTGTTGGGGCCCTGGTCGGCGTCCAGCAGCCGCTTGTGGTCCTGGCTGGTGGCCAGAGCGGTCACGGTTTTGCCATCGCACAGCACGATGAAGCTGGCCTCTTCCCCTTGCAAGAAAGACTCGATCACCACCCGGGCGCCACCGGCGTTGTGGGC
>JACCDQ010467827.1_pt1 | contig 12471 bp, 15 predicted proteins | sample 7446031 | NCBI WGS metagenome assembly JACCDQ01 (sample SAMN15323442, study PRJNA562643) | freshwater metagenome | isolation source: river surface water | place: USA:Blue River Watershed | collected 2017-08-17
CGCGCCGCCACGGACCCAGGCCAACACCTTCGAGCGGTTGCTGGTCGCCAGGTAGTCCTGGCTGGTTGTGACGGTGCCGATGTTGCCGTTAGCGGCCATGAACAGATAACGGCCAACCGAGGTGATGGCGCTGATACCGTTAGCCCGGGCTGCCTGGTACACGGTATCGCTACCGGCGGACAGGACGTTCACCGGGATACGCGCTTTCGTGTTCTGGTTAATCAGCAGCATCAGCTCCATAGAGGCGCTGATGGGGTCATTCTTGGCCTTATACGATACCTGCAGAGGCGCGCCTGCTGAGCCGGGATTCCATTTATGAGTGCGGTACTTCTGCACTGCAACAATGTCGGCTGCGGTCATGCGGTAGGCCAGCTGCGCCTGCGCCTGGAATCGTGTACCACGGCGGCGTACCAGCCCTTCAACTGGGTCTGACAGGAAGTTGTCCTGCGCGGTGTGCTGGCCGGAGAAGCGGTTGTGCGGCACCTGCTGTGAGACGCCGCGAGTAACCGACTCATAGCTGCCGTTGGTCTTAGCCATAGTTATCTCGCATAGCGGTTACGACCGCCGAAGTGTCGGGTGGATGGATACGCCACCTGGGCCAGCTTGGTAGCCGCTGAGCCATTAAGCAGGAAGTTCGTATCGCGGTTCTTGATGTCCAGAGCCTTCACCTGGTTGCGGCTGTTGGCCCACATACCGGTTACCTGCTGGACGCGCTGTGCGTCAGCGTCAAACGCTTTACAGAAGTCCAGGACTGCAGAGTACATGACGAACATCTGCATTGGCACCGGCAGGTCATCGAACGGGATGTCCATATAGAGGCGCACAGGGATGGAGGTGCCGACCGCGAACTTATCCGTGGCGTTGGCTGCGTCGTAGAACGCACGGCCGCGTTGCACCAGGCTGCTGGAAGTGTCCAGCGGGTCCACGTTCAGCGCGTCGGTGGGAATCATGATTTTGAAGGTCAGGGAATCGGCCACTAAGGTCCGATATTCGATATTGAACCACCACCCGTCTGTCAGCTCACGAATGCGCGCCAGGTCGAGGGAAGACAACGCAGCCGCGATATACGGATGGTCCTCGTTGTCCAGTGAGTTTACTGGTGGCTCTGCCATGACCTTCAGGCATTCGTTTACTACTGTAAGACGGGTGATAGCCATAGCGAATATACCTTTATGAGCTGGCGTACATCCACACGGTGTTGAGGTTCTGAATCTCCGTGACGAGGCGGTACGCTTCGGTGTGCGAGCCGTGGAATTCCCACGTAATGGTGCCGGACGAGTCCTTGATGACGATATCAATGGTGTCGGCTACCTCGTCAACAACGACCTCTTTAGAGCCGCCGGACGCTGTGGGAACGAGAAAGGATTTGGTTGGCATAAAATCTCCAGGAAAAATACCCCCAATCCGTTGGGAAAGGGGGTAGGCTGACTTATGGAGTCAGGATGACGCCTGCGTACTCGTTGCGGTCCGGGGCCACACCGAAGCTCACGTCGGAGTCGATGTACCAGGATTTGCGCAGCTTGTCGTAGAACAGGTCGCTTGAGACCGGGATGGTCTGGCCGGCCATCAGCGCTTTCGGAGACAGCATCACGCCAACGACTTTGGTGAAGTCGCCATCGTATGCGTTGCCGTTCGCGGTGTTGGACAGCAGGTGGCCAGAGACCACAGTGGTCGGGATGTTGTTGCTCTTCACAACAGGCACGCCGAAGGCTTTGAAAATCATGCCTGAGACGCTGGTGCCATCCGCAGTAACGTAGTTACCGTTGATGATTTGCTCAGCATCCAGCAGCGCGTAGAACGCTGAAGGTTTCAGAGCCAGGACCATGCCGTCCATGTTCGGCTGCACGTCTTTCGCTTCGAACTTCACGCACAGGTTGCTGATTGCTTTGTACAGCTTGGTGCCGTCCAGCGCGTCAGCAGTTGCGCCCAGCGTCTCAACGTTACCGCCAGAGAAGCCAGAAGGCTTACCTGCAGTGCCGCCAGAGTAGCTGGAGTTCGTCGCCTGAGCTGCTTTCACAGCCTGGATGAAGAACGCCTGGTCCATGAATTTGGACAGGAAGGTGCCGTGCTCCACCGCGATTTCGCGACGGATGTCGATGGTGCTCTGGAACACTTCCAGCACCGCGATGCTGTTACGTGCGTAGACGTGGGTATCCACGACCAGAGTGTTACGGCTGACGTCTGGACCAGCCTGTGAATCTGGCTCAGAGCCGGCAGTGACTTTGCCCAGCGAGGTCTGACCGACAGCGTAGTTGGTCAGGGTGTTGGTGCCGCGCACAGTCTTCATCGGGATGAATGGTGCGAGAACCTGTTTACGGGCAATGGTGTGCTGCACGATGCCGGTAAACTCAGGGATAATCAGCGCATTGATGTCACCAGTCTGGTTCTGCTGGTTAGGATGCGTGACGGTAAAGGTTGGCAATGCCATTGATGTTTCCTTCTGAAAGGGTTACGAGCGGACGACTGGCAAGTATATTAGCCGCGATACGCCGCACGACGTTGTTTCAAGCTTTGGTACTCAGGCAGCGAATCCAGCTTAGAGAAGCCGTGCTGACTAATCAGCTTAGACATCTCCACGTTGAACGTTGCCTGGTCAATCGCACCACCACTAACGCCAGAGGCCGGGGTCGCGCCGGGATTAACCGCCGGAGCCGGAACCGTGTTAGGCTGTTGTGACTGCCAATGCTGATGGAGGGTTACCAGGTAGTGAGCCTGGTTAATAGCACGCTGCCCACCCGCTTCCAGTTCGGTGCGGATAGCAGCAATCTCTTGCGGGTCGCCATGCTGGCTAACCCACGCTGTTAACTTATCCCAGCCTTCTTTACCACCGGCCATCTCGTGGACTTTAGCAATGGTCGCGCCATGCTGGGCCTGGTGTGCCTGGGAGATACTGGCCTGAGCCTCTTTGGCGAGGTTCACAAAGCGAGGGTCGATACCCTTCTCTTTAGCGAACGCCTCCAGTTGGGTGAAATCACCACTGACAGCAGCTGCATACGCCGGGTGGTCAGGGTTGAAGCCTTTACCGACGAATGCTTCCATCGCCATATCGTAGGCGGTGTTGCCAGTCGGTTCGTGCTTCCATACCTGCTGTTCCGGGATGGTCAGGCCACTGTCTTGCGCGGCGGGTGCCGCAGGTGCAGCAGGCTCGGCAGGGGCTACCGGCGCTGCAGGTTGTGCTGGTGCAGCGGGAGCTGCTGGAGCTGCTGGTGCAGCAGGCACTTCTGGAGCGCCTGGCTGACCAACGGAGGGCTGATTACTGTACTGAGCAGGAATCATGTAAACGACTTGGGGTTGCGCAGCTGGAGCCGCTGGCGCTACCGGTGCCGGTGCTGCTGGTACAGCAGGTGCGCCGGCTGCAGCTGGATTAACTCCGTCCATCTAATACCCTCTTAACCATTAGGTGGTTGTGGTGTGGTGGCCGAATCGACCACGTTCATCGCGCCCTGGGCGGCGAGTTGCTGCTGCTGTGCCTGCTGTGCTTCAGCTGCCATCTCTGCCTGCGTCTTCACGTAGCGGGATGACATCAGGCCACGGCCTGAGAAGATGTCCGACACGATGGCATCCATTTTGAACGTCTGAAGTACAGCCGGATTCTGCTGATAGAGCACGCCGACATCTGTGATGGCAGCTTTCAAGTTGTCCAGGTCGCCGTTACGAGACAGCGCGTTAAGACCGGTGACGATGGAGATGTTGACCTTGACGCCCTTGATGGACAGGTCTTGCATCTCCAGCAGCCAGTTCGCCATAGGCAGCTGCATATCGATAGCCAGGCGAGAGTACGCACCACCCAGGCTGTTCTCCAGCTCCTGGGCCTGCATACGGATTTCCTCGGCCGTTACGCGCTCTGCATCACGAGTGACGCCGCCGAACATGAGGAATCCCTGGCTGATGCGCCGGGTATACATATCCATACCCTGCATCATGGTCTGTAACGTTTGGCCCATACCCTGACCGGCGCTGATAAGCTCCAGGTCTCCCTTGACACCAGGGACGACAGCGCCGTTAAGCGACTGCTCGATATCTTTCGGGTTGGTAAGGCCGGATGGGTTAGCCAGCCAGCGGAACTCCGAGGCCAGCACGTTACCCTGAACGAAGGCGGTTGACATGGTTGAGAGGGCGCTGAAATCGCCGGCGTAGTCTTCCACCAGCCCGGTGCCGTAGTCGGCATCGCTGGTCAGAATCCAGGTGAGTGGGCGGCAAGGGCATTCCTCGCGCTTCCAGTCGCCGGTGAATTTCTTCTCCCGCAGCTCAATATCATCGACCCATTGCGCCATTTTCATGCGCTTACCGGTCTCGTCAACACGATACCAGTGGAACAGTTCGACCTTCGCATCGTCGGTGTAATGTTTGGTTGCTACTTGGGTGACATAATCCCGGACCTCCTGCGTCAGCTGGCAATACTGGTAGCACTGGCGCGTCATAATCTCGCACACCTTGCCATCAGAGTCGCGCTTCACGACGTAGTTGGTCACGCGGACGAACCGCACATCCTCGCCCAGCACCATCAACGCGTTTCCGGTGACGATGAGGGATTTGATGATTTCGAACATCACGGGGCGGATGTTCTTGCTGTCGAGCAGCTTCACGCTGTCAAGCTCGCGGGAGGCGAACACTTCCTTGAGCTTGTCGGAGTCAACCCCCACAGCCGCCAGCGCGTCTTTGGTCTCATGGTCCGGGTCCATTTTGAAGAACGGGCGGGACGGGGCAAAGAGCGCCAGCATGATTTTGTTCGACAGCGAGTTCACTGCCTGAGCGCCCACGGCCTGGTAGTCATGGGTCAGCTCGTCGGTGTCCTGGGAGTAGTTGCGGTCAGGACAGACAGAGGGGATGGTGTACAGCGCATAGTTCTCCCAGCGGCGGCGCAGAGACTCCCGACCATTGTCGAGTTCGCTCCAGCGGCTGGATGCGCCGACGGTATTTGGATAACCGGTCATAGGATTCCTTAGATGTTAGCGCCACCACCACCGGCGGCAGGCGTACGGGTCGCCAGCCAGCGCTGGGTACGTGAGTTGTTCTTCGCGGATTTGGCCGTCGAAGCGGTTGCGGTCTGAACAGTCGGGCCAGCCTGCAGGGTCGTTGCGCGAGTCTCCAGGTTCTGCACAGCCAGTGAAGCCTGCTGCTTGGCAGACGTGGAAGCGTTCTGCAACGCGGTGGCCTCAGCAGTTTCGTTCAGCATCTGCTGCTGCTCCTGCGCCGCCTTCTCAGCTGCTGCCTGGGCCTCGGCGTACGCCTTGTCCTGAGCTGCCTGCTGCGCGGCCAGCTGCTGCTGGTTCTGCGCTGCCTGCTGGTTGAGCTGCGCCTGACCTGCCGCGTACTGCTGGTTCAGCTTGTCCTGAGCGGCTTTCTGCTCAGCGGCCATCTTAGCCTGGGTCGCGGTTTGCGTCAGGCCGGTCACGCCGGAGAGGAAAGTCTGCTCGCGGCCAAACTGCGCCGTCAGCTCGTTCGACAGATTGCGGGACTCCTGATTCAGCGCTGTGCCGCCGGACTGCATACTGAGCCACATCTCCTGGATACGGTTCTCGGACAGCGAGCTGCCCTGAGCACCCATGTCCAGCGTCAGGCCTTTGTCGTCCACCATGTTGATACCACCGATGCCGCGATACCAGTTTGCGAACTGGTTGTAATCGCCCATCAGGTTGTAGAACCGGGAGTTGTCGGCCTGCAGCGCGCTGATGCGTTTCAGGATGGTGTCACTCGACGTGGCACCGAGACCAGCCACGAGTTGGGTGTACCGGTTGTTGTCGTAGTAGCCGGCGTACTGGCGCAGCTGGCTCGACTTCTGGTTGGCGTAGTCGGCGGTGGATTGGCCCTGGGCGTATCGCCAGTTATCACTCAACAATCCGACCTGACGCCACAAGTCGAGACCCATAGCGTTAGCCTGGCTCTCGTTGATGTTGAACAGATTGCTGACGCCGAAGCGCCGCATCTGGTCCTGAAAGTTGATGTTGTAAGCCATTAGAGACGCAGCCCCTGGCCTAAGCCAGTCGTGGTTGATGTGCCGGTGGTCGCGCCACCCTTGTACAGTTCGGATACGTTACGGCGGCGGCGCTGGTCGTCCAGGTAGGTCGAGCTGTCGTCCGCCAGCACCACGTCCACCTGCTCTTGCGGCATCCAGGTCGCGTCTTGCGCTTCCTGAAGTGCCTGCTGGCGCGCTGAATCAGCTGCCGACTGCAGGAGGGACTGAGTATACTGGAACTGCTGCTGCTGGTTCGCCTGCGCCTGGAGGTCGTTAGCCTGCTGGGCAATGGCGGCGTTCTGCTGGTTAGCCTGCTCCTGCAGCGCGGCCATCCGGTCCTGGTACGCCTTGTTGATGGCGTTGGTCTGGTTGGTCAGCTGCGCCTGCTGGGCGAGCTGCTGCTGCTGGAGCTGAGTCTGGTACTGCTGGGTCTGAGTGGCGACCTGCTGCTGGAACGCCTGAGACTGCGCCGCCTGCTGCTGGGCGAACGCCTGCTGCTGGGCGACCTGTTTATTCTGCGCATCAATCTGCAATTGAGCAGCGGCCATAGTGGCCTGCGCCTGCTCACGGGCAGCTCGGGCAATGGCGTCTGCCTGTGCCTTACCGCTGCCACTTCCGAAGAGACTACCCATGAGTTACCTCACATGACGTAGAGAGTGTTGGCCTTCCTCAGTCCCAACCGCATGAGCATACGCCCATACTTCTCCTGGTCAGGATGCATGAGGTCGCCTACCATCACATACGACGCGCCGGAGTGAACTTTCTCCATAGCCAGGAACCTGAAAACATTCAGGAGTGAGCCTGGGCCATCTGGATAGATTCTGGCGATGAGCCGTTCAGTGAGGACTTTGTGCTGCGTGGTCGAAGGAAGGTCGGAAATCTGGTAAATCACGAGGTACGTATCGTCGATTACCAGGGCGTGTCCCAGTCTGGCCATCGTGATGAAATAGGCCAGGCTGTCCTGTACATTCGCATCCGCCTGTAATGGGCTGGTTGCGTTGGCGATGGATTGTTCGATTACCGGGATTAACATCTCCCAGTCTGTATCACTGACTTCTCGAAATAACATACCCATCCCTCAGTTTCTGTAAAACATGCTGAGCACCTAACTTAAAGCCAGCTTCAATGTCAGAAGTAGTTGATGTAACAAGTACATTACCTACTAACTTTTCTAACTGGATATAAGTATCATGTTCTAATCTCTGTACTACAGAAGTATGTGTAACCTCTTTAACTACGATTTTATTATTATTAACTAATAACTTATCATAGTCAGATTGTTTAAGTAGTTTATATCCGAACATATAGATTCACCCTCGGTTGAAGTATAATCCACCACGTTTTGGCCTCGCTATATACTATGTGTCCGAAACTCCAAACAGGAAAAATACCCCAGCCAGCGGGAGGGGCCGCAAGGGAGGCTGGGGTGTGACCAATCCGGTCAAGAGGTATAGTCGAAGCGCAGTGTGGTTGTCTGCTACTTGGGTGACGAAAAGAAAGCCCCCGAAGGGGCTACAGGAAGAAGTATTTGGATTGGATAACTTGGGAGAGGTCGAAGTCGCCGTAAGCGGGCCGCCCAGGCAGCTTCTTGCCGTTGGTCTGTGCTTCCAGCTCATCGGCAATTTTATCGAAGGGACGTGAGAGGTAGAGCTTGACGAAGTTCTCGCGGATGAGCCTGGAGAGCTTCGCAGTCTGTGCTGCAGTGGTGCCGTAGTCATCGTGAATCATCGCGAATGACCGCAGGCCGGCGTCGTATGCGTCCAGCGTGGTAAACGTCAGGTGACTGGCGTCAAATGAGTGAATCACGTTGGGGGCCACACCGTTGGCATGGCCCAGCTTATCGACGCGTTCCGACTCCTTCAGGATTTTGAGTCGGGTGTTTCCGGCCTGTCTGGCGCGGAATTGGACGTACTCCGTGGCGTAGTAGGTCTGCACGATTGGCAGGCCCGATGGCGCTGTCCAGCGGACAACCTCCACGTTTTTGCCACGGGTGATGGCGCGACATACGCCCTGGAAGTAGGCCATGCCCTGGGCTGCTTTGACTACGACTTCCAGGATGGCTTCCCACACGAAGTCGCCCAGGAACGACGCTGCGTCCCGGTACTCCTCCGGCTGAAACTCCACCGGGTGGTACTCCATCATGTAGTCGCTGCGGATGAACTTGCCCATGCTGAATTTCTTCGAGCCGTAGGGCAGAGTCATCACGCAGCGTTTGGTCAGCTTACGGTTAATGCCGTGTGCGAGCCACAGGCGGCGATACCTATCTTGCGCCCGTGCAGTGATAGGCTCTCTTTCGTCTGAAAAAACTCGGTCCACGAAAGTGGCCGCGCGAAGATTTCGTTCAACGACGAGTGCAACTTGCGCATAAATATCATTGGGTCGCAGGGCAGGATATAGGTTCGTGGCAACTGCTCCTGCGGGGTCAGCGAACATACCGCTGTAATGTTGTAATCCATTACATGTGCCGTCAAGACTGCAAGGAAGTCGGCTGACGAAAGCTCCTGGATTGGCGCGCCATTCTGCGTATTCGAAACACCACGCCAGAAACTGGTAGGGCTTGTCGGCCTCTTTAAGCCACCAGTCGGTATGCTCCACTGGCTCATTTGCGCAAGCGAGGATGATTTCGTGGTTTCCTCTAACCCATTCAATACGTTCATCAATCGACCCCTTATCAAAGCCAAATTTGGTTGAGCCGAGCAGCAGGAAGAACTCCACCGCCTCTGGCGTGTCCAGCGGGTCGCCGTGGGCAAACTGCAGCAGCGCCTTCTGGTAGTCCTGACCCTGCGGCGATACGCCGGTGGTCATCGGGTAGTACCGGCCGCGCCAGTCGGCGAAGTACATAAAGTAAATCTTTTCATAGTCTTGAAACTCACGAGCCACCGACAGCGACATCGCGGTTTTGGCGGCAGCGTACCGGTCGGCCTTAGCCTTGCTGTACCACTTCGCCATCATCGTCTTCCATGCCTTGTGCTGCTCCTGCTGCGCCGGCGTCCACAGCTCCTGGTCGCGTGAGTGGAACTCCAGCGGCTCCGGCTTGCCGGTCTCGACAAAGCCACGGTAGAGCGACTGCTGCACCGCCAGGATGCGCTTATTGATTTGCCACTCAACGCTCTGCAGGATGTTGATGGTGCGCACCACGGTGTCTTTGAACTGCGCCTGACGCGGTATCATGTAGTCGAGCTGAGTTGGCGAGACACGCAGGCAGCGCGGGAATGTGTTCTGCATACGCTGGGTGTGGTAGCCGCCGCCGAACAGGCCGTCCCAGTCACGCGGCTGCTCAATGAACGGCAGGCGTTGCGGGCGGAAGTACGACACGATGCGCTTGGTGTCCACAATCAAATCAAGAGCTTCGTCGCTAAGCTGCACGATGTGCTTTGTCTTGTTTCTGTGATGGACTGTGACGACTTCCAGCAGCCCAACTGCCGCCATCATGTCGATGCCCCAGGCACCAATCTGGTGGATGTTGGTATCGCTCCAGTCGTCCCAGTGCACGTCGTTCTTTCTGGCCTGCATTTTAAGAACTGCCATGCGGTGATTGGCTGACTCCGAGCGGCGTTTGTTCAGGTCAGTGCTCAGCGTGTAAAACAGGTCGGGGTTGGCTTCGTCGAACGCACGGCAAAAGTGCTCGTTGTAGATTGCCTTGCCGATGTGGCGGCGAAGCAACGCGGCAGAGAGACCAGCGGTGCCATCAAAGCCACCTTCTCCAATCTCCATGACCGCGTTCAGTGACGTGGCAACGCACAGGTAAGCTACCAGAGCAGGCTCTAGTGTCGTCTTAGCCATGAGTGCAACGTCCGCCATACGACGGCCTGGCTTGCCTGAACGTGCGTCGGCCATCTCGGTCTCCACGAGTTCCTTAGCACGGCTGACATACTTTTCCAGAATCTGCTTGGCGTAGAACGAGCCAGAGGCACGGCCTTTGCTCTCAGCTTCCTGGCACTCGGCCATGAGCTTCGCTAAGCCGTTCTCTGCGCTACTATTCTCCAGCTCCACCTGTGATTTCCACGTCATCGCAATACCCTCTATGTTCCATAAAATCAATGATTACATCGGCTTGGTCCTGCAGGAATTCCTGCCAGTCTTCGCGCTCTTCGTTGTAGACCACAAACTCTGCAGCATCCGCCAGGAGGTCCAGCGACTTCTCCGATGCGTCGTTATACTCAACGCGCAGCGGATTGTCGCGGCGGACGATGTGGATGCCGGTATCGGCCACTTCGCGCTCGTTAATGAACCGGCCGTCGGTCACGATGAACACCGTGCCAGGCTTGCACCCGGTGTGCTGGCGCAGGTGGTGGATGAAGTAGTCATGGCGGATTTCACGAGCATCCATCCCCAGCCATTGCTGAAACTGTCGTGAGCTGAATTTGAAGCTGCACTGCACAATCTTGGTCCACAGACCATCGCAGAGCTTCTGACAGTCTTCCAGCGGCATGTACTGAAAAACGGCCTCAACGGCCCATCTGAGCGCGTCACGGTGCATATGGTAGGGTTGCACCACTTCTTTGAGTTCGCGGCTGTCAGGGATTTCCAGGAGCGCCATGACCTCTTTCAGAGGCTGTGCGAACTTCACCAGCTCGACATCATAGCCGGCGAAGCCAAAACGGTCCGCCAGGATGTCACCAAACGTGTCTTTGCCGGCACCGATTTCGCCGGAGAGTGCAATCAGGGTCATTCGTCATCTCCCACTTCTTGATAGGCTTCCCACTTGATGGAAGACTTGTTTTTGTCGAACACGAAACCATCCAGGCCCAGCCGGTTAACCATTGCGCGGCACATGTCAATCAGCATGTCGTCCACCACGCGGAGTGGCCGTTTACCTTCACAGTAGCGCTCAAAGTTGTGGTGGTCCTGGATGAAGAACTCCACGCCAGGCCGCTTCATGGCCGTAGCCAGGTAATCCAGAGCCTGAGCAGTGGAACGCCCCGTGCACCGGGGCGGAATCAGACCGGCAGCTGCTGCTGCGCGGCTATGCAAAATGTGACGCTTCATTTGACAGCCTCCGGGCTGATGGTCAGTCGAGCAACTTCGCCAAACGCTTTATGGTACGTGATAACCGGCGCTGAACGTCCGGATAACCAGCCGCCGCGAGAAGCATACGCATCCTTAGCTGCCAGAGTTCTGTGTTGTTCCACCACCATAAGAGCTGACTCTTTGAGGTAAGCGTGATGTAAGTGTCCGAGATGAGCATAACAGTTTTCACTGTTACCGAAGGCTGACTTGAATTTAGCAGCGAACACCGCATCAACCTGACCGGGCCGAACTTTATGGCCGTGGTGGAAAAACAGCGTGGTCTTCCCGTGGACGTAGCAGTAATACGGGTCCGGGTTACGGTCAATCGTGATACGAGGTTCGTTTTCATACAGCACCGTCAGCATTTCGCGAAGCCAAATTGACGAAGCCATGTCATGATTACCTTCGGCGCAGATGACATGGACCAGCTCGTGTTTTTCGAGCATTGATGCAATAATTGAGCGAATAACACGGATGGCAACTCGGGTGAGCTTCTGGAATCGAGTGTCTGCATCAAGGACGTGATGCGATGAAGGCGTAACCGCGTCGAGTCCGTCCCAGTGCAGGAAATCACCCAGTTGACATAGTACGCCAGTACGTGCTGCTGGTGCAGTGGCGAGGGCTTTGGCAAACCAGGCTCTCGCCAAATCCTCGGCAATCTTGAGGTCGTAGTCGTCGCCACTCTCTTCTCCCCAGCTGAGCATCCCCAGGTGGAAGTCAGTCAGCACATACAGGTTGGCCAGCTCGTCAGGCCCGCCGACGTAGCTCGGTACTACCGGCAGCGGCAGGACTTCTTCGGTCAGCGCCGCCACGGCTTCGCGGATAATCTCCTGCTGGCGCTCCGGGTCAACCGCCGACTTAACCCACTGCGCGGACAGGTTGCCGTCTTTGTCATAGAGCGTCGATACGCCCTTGACCAGATAGCCATCAGGCACCTGGTGTCGCCAGTCGTGTTCCGGCGAGAAGCCTGCACGGGCCAGGGCGCGGCGGCGAACACCGACCGTAATCGGGGAGCAGTCGAATTGCTCAGCGATTTGGGTGTCGGTCAGGCCGTCACGCAGTGACTGCAGCAGGTCTTGTTTGGTGAGTTTGGTCATTGCTTATCCTTTGAATGCGTCGTAAATGGTGACAGGTTTATATTTCAGGGCGTGCTCTTTGAGCGCGTCACGGAGAGAATCTTCGAAGTGACGAACCAGGCGGCGCACAGCGTCATCCACCCCGACGCGGTACGCTTCATCCTGAGCCTTGAGCATGTACCCAGGCGCATAGGTAGGAGTCGAGTAACGCAGCTGGTCCATTATCAGCCCCAGGTCCACGCTCACGCCCATAGTTTCCGGCTTGAGGTCAATCTCCAGGAATACCCGAGGTGTCGGGCCGCGATGTGTGCTTACGTCAATTTCGGCGCGGCGGATTTTGATAATGTTAGACATCTTCTGACCCCTTCACTTTTGGACGGTTACGGTTGGCGCGTACAGCGCGCAGTGCAGCAGCTCGTGCTTTCAGCG
>JACCDQ011459926.1_pt1 | contig 12470 bp, 13 predicted proteins | sample 7446031 | NCBI WGS metagenome assembly JACCDQ01 (sample SAMN15323442, study PRJNA562643) | freshwater metagenome | isolation source: river surface water | place: USA:Blue River Watershed | collected 2017-08-17
CCACGGGCAGCAAACCGCTTTTCCAGCGGAACAGCAAGTCGTTCAAACAGTGACCTTCTTTGCTCACCATCAGCACGGTGCGCATGGGCTGGGTGGTGTCGTGCAGCGACCACTTCATGTCAAAGCCCGTGGCGAATGTGGCCAGCTGTGTGCGTAACTCGTCTTGGCTCACGGCGCTGCAGGCGAATTGCACGCGCATGAAGAACAAGCCCGTGTCAGGGTCGTTGTACTGGGCGGCTTCTTCGATGTTGCCTTTGCGTTCCAGCAAAAAGCCAGACACGGCGTGCACGATGCCCTGGCGGTCGGGGCAAGACAAATTAAGGATGTATGCAGTCATGTGCGCAATTGTAGGTAGGAGTGGGCATGAAAAAGGGCGCATCAAGCGCCCTGGTGTCGTGTGCGGAGCAGGCTCAGTGCACCACGACCGGGTTTTGAGCCAGTTCGGCATAGCCCGCCAAGGTGTCTTCGACCTCTTCTTGGGTGGGGGCGTTTTCCTGCCAAGCGCGCAAATGGGCTTGGAATTGCTCGGCCCATGAGCCTTCAAGGTAAATCTCTTTGCCTGAGCGCTTGTCCACAATCTCAAAGCCGTGGCGCGCCAAAGCAGGCACGTCGGGGCGGACAGGCGTGACGGCATCATCCACCTGCAGGTGCATGACCGAGAACGTGTCGGAGTTGTAGAGCATGTCCATAGGGATCTTTCGGCGGAAAACGAATTGCATCTAAGCATATCGGATTCAAAAAGCCAAATTCAAGAGCTGGGTTTTTCGGCTTTGCTTAAAAGTTGGTCCACAAAGTCGCCATTGGCGTTGGTGATGCGCAAACGCACGGGCAAATAGCCGAGCGTGGGGGCAAACCAAAGCTCAATCTGCTGATCAAACTCTCGGCGGGGTTTGCGGTTGAGCTTGATGGCGTTGATTTCACCAAACGGCAATGGCAAGAGTTCTTCTTTTTCCACCAAAAACTGCCAGACCTCCGCCTCGCGTTGCGACACGGTTTGGAAAGACAGCATCGTGCCCGTTGGAAAACGGGTGGGGTCTGCCGCCAACAAACTGCTGAGCTGCAGCACCACGCTCAAACGGTCTTGTGCACCTTTGAGCAGCGGTGCATCGGGCGAATTGGCGCTGAAGCTGATGATGCCCTTGTCGCGCTGAAAGTGGGCGGCCAACTCGCTGCGGGTTTTGTCGCCAAAGCGGGTGGGCATGAGACCTTCGACACCTAAGGCGCCTTTGCTGACCTGCACGCGTGAGCCCAGCAAGAATGCACTCACTTCCAAGCGTGCTTCGTAGGCAGAGCCGTCTTGTTGCCAGTTGAGTTCGGCAGATGCCCAGTAGTTCAGTCCTTTGGCTTGACCGTTCACCTGGTATTTCAGCTTGGCTGAGTCTGGGGCCTTGAAGGCGGATACATCGGTCAAGCCTTCGCTGCCTGCACGTTTGTACGGCGGCAAATCTACGCTGCTGGCGCTGCGTGCAGGCAGGCTCACAGAGGCGGCGAGGTCTTGTCCGAAGTCATCGAACTTCAATGGCTTGGCTTTTTCGCCCGCATCTGTGGCTAGGGCTGGCACTGGTGTTGGCTGGGGCTTTGCATCAGGCGGTTGGACCGTCTGCGGCACTTGCGGCGCACGCGGTGTCGCCACCTCAATTTGTCGCGTGATGAGCGCCTGCGTGTGCAGGGGCTTGCCTGCCTCTGGCGAAAACCACAGAGGCATCCCCGACAACACCCATACATGCATCAGCAACACGCCCGACACCAGCAGCAGCGCGTGTTTGCGTTGCAAATGGGGTGGATGGGCAGGCAAGGCAGTCACGCGCATGGCGGGGTGGCGTTCTTTCATAGAATCGTGGCATGAAATTAGCCACATACAAAGACGGTACACGCGATGGCCAATTGGTGGTTGTCTCGCGTGACCTGAGCACCGCGCATTATGCGACGGGCATCGCCACCCGCATGCAGCAAGCGCTAGACGATTGGGGCTTTATTGCACCTCAACTGCAAGACTTGTATGAAACCCTCAACAATGGCAAGGCGCGCCACGCTTTTCCGTTTGACCCAGCCCTATGCATGGCGCCACTGCCACGCGCCTATCAACGGTTGACGGGTACGGCGTACGCCAGTCACGCCAATTTGTTGGGCGATGCCGATGGTGCTCTGGCTGTGCATCAGTCGCCCAGCGACACCTTGCAAGGGGCGCACGAACACGTGGTCTGCGCCAACGAAAATTCAGGCGTTGATTTCTCTGCCGAAATTGCTGTCATCACCGACGATGTGCCGATGGGGGCCTCAGCCAATGCGGCTCTTGAAGAGGTGCGTCTGGTCATGTTGTCCAATGCCATCGCCTTGCGCCAAGTTGCTGCAGCTGTACAAAGTCAACCGGTTGCATCTTTCAGTCCTGTGGCTGTGACGCTGGATGAATTGGGCGATGCGTGGGCCGACGGTACTGTGCACCTCACCGTGCAAGTGACGTGGAACGGTCGCAAGGTCGGCATGTGTGATGCGGGGACGGATATGACGTACCCCTTTGGGAAGCTCTTGGCACACGCCTGCAAAACACGCGCCTTGCGCGCTGGAACTTTGCTCAGCAGCGGCTGCATCAGCAATGCAGGGTTTGAAAAAAATGGTCAAACCGAATGGCCCAAAGGCTACAGCTGCATCGCCGAAAAACGCGCCATGGAAACGGCACGTGATGGCAAAGCCACCACCGACTACATGAAGTTTGCTGACACCGTTCGCATCGAAGCCAAAGGTAAAGATGGGCAGAGCGTGTTTGGTGCGATTGACCAAGAGCTGGCCCCGCTTCACGCTTAATTCACACGTTTCTCAAACAAAAAGCCCGCTTGGCATTCAAGCGGGCTTTTTTGTGGGCGAGACCAAGTTCGCCGCAGGCTTTACTTCAGGTGCGCAGGGTCAGCGCCCATGGCGTCAAACTTCTTGAAGTACTGGCGGGCCATGGCCACCACCTGTGCATCGGTGGGGTGGTCGCTGGGCACGCTGTCGACCACATTGACGTGGGCATGGTGTTGTTGGCACCAGTCGCGGAACTCATCGCGTGCTTTGCCTGGGCCTGTCACCAACACCTCGTGTGTGCCTTCCAAGGCCTTGGCAATGTCCGCATACAAGTGAGCGGTTTCGTTGGGCTTGCCTTGGTGCTTGTGGTGTGTGCGTGATTTGACGCGTTGGCTCTCAACGTGTTCGCGGTCAAACATCAGCACGTGGGCTTCGTGGTGGTCCATCCAAACAACGGCGTGAAAAGTGCTCATGTGTTTTCTCTTTCTTTCTTAGTGGTGGTTGTGTTCGGCTTTTTCTTGGCAGCCAATGCAGCGAGCTGCTTCGGGTGCTGCGTTCAGGCGCGCTTCGGGAATGGTGGCATCGCAATTGATGCAGTGGCCATACGTGCCGGCACTCAAACGGGCGAGGGCTTCATCAATCGCGGCCAGTTCGGCGGTTTCGTGTTCGTTGATGGCGAACTCCAAATCGCGCGCGGTGTTGACCTGTGCGTCTGAGTCTTCGCTGTGTGCAAAGTGCTCGGCAGCCACTTCGACGCGGCTGGTTTTACCTCCGCGTTGCTCGGCAATTTGTGCCAACAACTCGGTGCGTTGTGTCTCGAGCTTTTGCTTGAAGACGGTGGCGTGTTGGGCGTCCATGTGTGCTCCTTTTTTGATGAGTTCATCATGCGCTTATTGATATGGCTTGTGTTTGATGCGGGTCAAGCTTCGGCGTGAAGTTGCGTGCGTGGCGACAAACATTGAGCTAGGTCAGTGTTTACGTGAGTGAGAAGAGGTGTCATTTGGTCGATAGAATTTCCGCCATGCAATCGCTTCGCCACTCGCTCCAACTCGCCCGCTTCGTGCTGGTGTGGTTTGCGCTGTCTGTGGGCGTGGCCATTGCATCGCCCGTGGTCAACCCCAAAGGGGTGGACATGGTGTGTTCAAGCGCTGGTGTGATGAAGCTGGTGGTGCAGGGGGATGATGATGGTGCGGCCTCCAGCCTCACCATGGACTGCCCCTTGTGCGCTGGCATTGGCGCGCCGCCCCCTGTGTTCAACACCACGTTGACCCAGCCTTCACCTCTCTCGTTTGCGCTGCAGCCCATTGAGGCTGCACGCCTTGCCTCGGCCACTGCGCCACCTTTGCCCTCTCGCGGGCCGCCTACTTCGATTCGTTAATCCATCGCCAAAGCTTTGCTTTGGCTGCATTGCATGGTTTTGCGCTCAGCGCAATAGGCCATGCAGGTTTGATTGACTTTCGAAGAGGTGCACATGCAAAACACCCCCCGTTTTAACCATGGTCAGCTACTGGCTTCAGCCGGTGAGTCGGCCACGCTGTGGCGCGTCAAAGAAGGCGTGCTTCGCTTAGACCAAGTCACCCACGATGCCACCATTTTGGTGCTGCTGGTTTTTCCAGGTGACTTGGTGGGCGTAGAGGCTTTGTGTGCAGAGCCTTATGCCTACACCATCACCGCCTTGACCACCTGCACATTGGCCGCTGAGTCGGTGGAATACGACTTCAACCGATTTGCCGCTGTGGCCCAAGGCTTCATGCAACAGCAAGACCGCACGCGCGACATGATGCGCATGCGCACAGGCCCCGTGCGCGATCGCTTGGCCTACTTTTTAAAACTCTTGTCGCAAAACGCTGATGGCTCTAGCCGCCAGTTGGAGCGCTGCGACCTGCCAACGCTCAAGCAAATTGCTTGCATCTTAGATGTCGCCAGTGAAACCATTTGTCGTGAGCTCAATGCGTTTATGCCAGCCAAGGTTTACAAGCGTGCGCCTCGCGGCGAGGTCGTGCTTGGCTTGGCGATGGCAGTTTGATTAATTAATTTCAGTTCAACATTTAACAAAGAAGAAAAAGTGAAACAAAGTAAATTTGTATTGACCCCGATTGCTATAGCAATCGCATTTTCAGGTTTGGCAATGGCTCAAAGCCAAAACGTCAGCGACCTCAACACTGTTGTGATCATGGGCAAGTCAGACTCTATGACTCAAGGCTCGATTGAAAGCGCGAAGGACAACGTCAAAACCATACCGGGTGGCGCATCCATCGTGGATTTGAACCAAGTCCGTGAAGGCCGTCAGTCAACGTGGAGTGACAGCCTTGGCATGGCCCCAGGCGTGTTCATTCAAGATCGCTTTGGGTCAGAAGAAGCACGCTTGGCCATTCGTGGTTCAGGCTTGAGCCGTACTTATCACGGCTTTGGTACGAAGGTGATGCAAGACGGTGTACCGATCAACTACGCCGACGGCATGTTTGATATGCAAACACTTGGCCCCAATGCCTCGCGTTATGTCGAAGTGTTGCGTGGTCCAAACGCCACGACTTACGGCGCAACCACTCTGGGTGGCGCGATCAACTTTGTGGCTCCTACGGGTTACACAAGCCCTTCATTTGTAGGCAAGGCTGAAGCGGGTAGCTTTGGGTACAACAAAGTCGTTGGTAGCACTGCTGGCCTTGGCAAGCCTACCGAACCGGGTGCCAATGTGTGGGACTACTACGTTGCAGGATCGCAAACCAAACAAGACGGGTTTCGACAACACGCTGAAATGGAAAACCAAAAGTTGTTGGCCAACTTTGGCTTCAAGGTGAACAAAGACGTTGAGTCACGTTTTTATGTGGCCGCCGTTCGTAGTCGCACGCAATTGCCTGGCTATTTGACAAAAGCGCAATTGGAATCAACGCCCAATATCCGTAATTCTGGTACGGCCTATGTCAACGACAACAACCAACGCCGTGATGTGGACTCGCAACGTTTGGCTAATAAGACAACGGTGCGTGATGGCAACAATGTGTATGAGTTTGCAGCCTATGCGATGAACTACAACCTCTGGCATCCGATTGCCTTCGGCATCATTCAGCAAAATGTGGACACGCAAGGGGGGCATCTCAAGCTCACCAACACATCAGGCGCAAACCAGTTCACGGCGGCCTATCTACCAAGCGTAGGAACGACCAAAGGTACGTCACACGCACCAAATACCAGTGGTTTGGTAACAGGTAATCCAACCTCTGACTACGTACAGAAATCGACAAACCATACATTTTTTATAGAAGATAAATACCGCATCACTGAGAAGACAACTTTGGTGGGCGCTTTGCAATATGACAAGGCAAATCGTAGAGTTTCTGATGTGGTTTCAGCATCCAACAACTACGACCATGACTTTAGTCAATGGAGCCCCCGAGTTGGCGTGACGCATGACTTAACACCTAAGAATCAAGTTTTTGCCAGCGTGAGCCGTAACTTTGAAGCGCCCATTCATGGTTTGGCAGGCTCCACAACATTGGCTAACAAAGCCCAGCGTGGGACAACGTTTGAAGTGGGCACCCGTGGAGATGCCATCGATGGCAACAGCCAATATGGTTGGGATGCAACCTACTATCGCTCTAATTTGCGCAATGAGTTCTTGAGCGCTTGTGTCGTACCTGGTTGCTCACCAGCACCCACAATCAATGTGCCTAAATCAATGCATCAAGGCATTGAGTTGGGCTTGAGTCATTTGTATGCCCGTCAAATCGATAGCCGCATGGCATTGCTTTACAGCGACTTTAAATTTGTGGATAACTCCGCTTATGGCAACAACCAGCTGCCAGGCTTCCCACCCTTGATTGTTCGTGCCGAAAGCCTGTATCGCTTCGGCGCAGAAGTCAACGGCAAACCTAGCTTCTATGCCGGACCAAAAATTGAATGGGTCCCACGCAAAGCACCCATGGATAACACCAACAGCGTTTACCGCGATGGTTACACCTTGGTCGGCTTCAAGGCGGGCCAGGCCATTGACAAAAAATGGTCGTGGTTTGCAGACGCCCGTAACTTGACTAACAAAAAATACGCGGCTGATAGCAGCATCTCTGCCAATTTAGCTGGTGTCAATACAGCAGCGATGTATTACCCAGGTGATGGCCGTGCCATTTACTTTGGCATCGAAGCAAAGATCGACTAACTTCAACCCTGAAACGCTTGACGAAACATTTACCTATGAAAAAACACATCCAACTCTTCTTGTTGAGCGCTGCTTTTCTTCCGCTGGCGCAGGCGCACATCGTGTTGTCCGAACCCAAAGCGATTGCTGGCAGCTACTACAAAGCCACGCTGCGCGTGGGCCACGGCTGTGGCGGTTCAGCCACCACAGGCCTGATTGTGCAAGTGCCAGCAGGGTTTCAAGGGGCCAAGCCTCAACCGAAGTTTGGTTGGACTGTAGCCACACGAAAAGCCAAGCTCGCCACGCCCTACAGCAGTCACGGCAAAACTGTGACCGACGATGTGGTGGAGTTGCGTTGGACCGCTGCCAACAAAGAGGCGGCTTTATCCGATGACCAATTTGACGAGTTCGCTTTCATGGGCCGTTTGCCAGATAGCGCCGGTCCAATGTGGGTCAAGGTTTTGCAGACCTGCGAGAACGGTCAAAATGACTGGTCTGATATCCCCGCGAGCGGCTCGTCCACGCGTGGCTTGAAATCTCCCGCCGCTTTGCTCGATGTGCAAAGCGCACCTAAACACGAACATCACCATTAATTCCAAGGAGTACATATGAAATTTTCAAAACACATCATCGCTGCCGCACTCACCACTGTGTGCGCTGTTAGCGTGTTTGCACAAAACGTGACTGTGACCGACGCATGGGCACGCGCCACCGTGCAGGGCCAAAAGGCCACTGGTGCGTTCATGAAAATCACGGCCAAAGACAACGCCAAGTTGGTGTCGGCCAGCAGTCCTGTGGCTGGCGTGGTGGAAATCCACGAAATGAAAATGGAAAAAGACGTGATGAAGATGGCGGCCTTGCCCAACGGTCTTGATCTGCCCGCAGGAAAAGCGGTTGAACTCAAGCCTGGTGGCTACCACGTCATGCTGATGGATTTGAAAGCCCCATTAGCGAAAGACACCTCCGTTCCAATGACTTTGACGTTTCAAGACGCCAAAGGTGTCAAGTCCAACGTGGAGCTGAAAGTACAAGTGGGTATGCAGGCGCCCATGATGCAGCATCAAAAACAAATGGAACATCATCACGGCGATCACAAGCACTGAGTTGTCAGCGAGTTGCGGGCTGGGTTTTGGTTTAATGTGATTCATACATACAGGAGACAGACATGACCAATCCAGCCGGTTTTGATTTCACCAAGTTCGTTCCGGGCTTTGATTTTTTAAAGAACCTCACACCAGGTGGTGGGGCTTCTGCCTCATCGGCAGCGCCGGGTTGGGTTGCCCCTACGCTTGACCCTGAGGAGTTAGACAAGCGGATTCAAGAGCTTAAAACTGTGCAGTTTTGGTTGGAACAAAACACCAAGGCTGTTGGGGCCACCATTCAAGCCCTCGAAGTGCAACGCATGACGTTGAACACTTTGAAGGGCATGAATATGAGCTTCAACGACTTGGCTGATTCACTCAAGGTCAAGCCGCAAGAGGCTGCGGCAGCGGAAACTGCCGAGTCCAAGTATTCATTCACCCAAGCTTCCTCCGCGCAGGAGAAAGCGGAGCCCGAAACGCCAAAGGCCAGCAAGCCGCGTGGCAAAAAAACAGCGACAGCGGGTGGCGTAGACCCCTCGCATTGGTGGGGTGCATTGACCGATCAGTTTCAACACATTGCCACGCACGCCATGAACGACATGGCGCACCGTGCGCAAGCGCATGCGACCACTGCGACGGCCAAGCCTTCGGCCAAATCAGGATCTGCCAAAGTGCAAGCTAAACCTGCGACTCGCAAGCCAGCTGCTAAAAAGACGCCTGCGCGTAAAACCACAGCCAAATCCAAGCGATGAAACTCTTTCCCTACGGCCATGCCACTCATCCCAAGTGGGAGATGGCCGCAGGTTTGGTGCTGGCGCAGCTGCGTGCGCACATGGCCTTGCCCGACTATGCCCAGACGCCTACGCTCGGATTGCTCTACATCACCGACCACTACGCTGCAGACGCACAAGACATCTTGCAGCATCTGAGCGATGAGTTGCCCGAGGTGCCCGATTGGGCAGGTACGGTCGGTGTAGGTATTGCTGCCAACAACGTCGAGTACTTTGACGAGCCAGCGTTAACTGTGATGTTGTGTGATATTTCGTCCGAGCACTACCGCGTCTTTAGCGGTGTGGCACCGTTGATGTCAGCAGGTACGGGGATGACGCGTGGCAGTCATTTCGTGCCCCACACAGCGCTGTTGCATGCCGATGCGCAAACCCCAGACGTCCCCGAGTTGATTGCCGAATTGGCACAACGCACCGCCAGTGGCTATGTGTTTGGAGGCTTATCAGCCAGCCGAACAGAGGTGGTGCAATTTGCCTTTAACGGCGATGGCAACATGGCGGGGCAGGGGCGCGCGACAGGGGTGTTTCATGGTGGGTTGAGCGGCGTGGCCTTTGATGCCGATGTGGCTATGGTGTCGCGCGTGACGCAAGGGTGTTTGCCCATCGCTCAAACGCACACCATCACGAGCGCTGATCACAATGTGGTGCTCACCTTAGACCACGAACCCGCGTTGCACGTGTTAGAGCGTGATTTAAAAATCAATTTGGCTGACAAGCAACCTGCGATTGCCAAGGTGCGCGCTACCTTGGTGGGCTTGTCGGCCGAGCATGACCCCTCGGTGAAGCGCACGGGTGAATTTGATGAGGCAGTGTTGGTGCGTCACATCATTGGCATCGACCCCACGCGTGAGGCTGTGGCGGTGGCTCAGCCTGTAGAGGTGGGTATGCGCCTCACGTTTTGTCAGCGTCATGCGGCGGCGGCACGCGCTGATTTGACGCGCATTTGTGCTGAAATTCGTGAGGCCCTGGAGCCCGAGGAAATGACAGCCGATTTGGCCGGTGCATTGAGTGAAGACACCAACATCAACCCACATCCTGCACGTCGAATGGCTGGCGCTATTTATGTGAGCTGTGCGGGGCGCGGTGGCCCTCACTTTGGTGGGGAGAGTGCCGAGATGCACATCGTTCGCCGCGCTTTGGGCGATGTGCCTTTGGTGGGCTTTTTTGCTGGCGGCGAGATTGCCCACCAAGAGTTGCATGGCTACACCGGCGTGTTGACGGTGTTCACCTCCGAGGCTTGATTGCGCTTCTGCCTAGCAGCGTGGCTCACACCCCGCGCGCTCGGTCTTGTTTGAACTTTGCGCGGAAGGCGCCAAAGCGGCCTGCATCCAAAGCCTCGCGCACTTCGCGCATGAGGTTCAGGTAGTAATGCAGGTTGTGAATGGTGGTGAGCATCGGGCCCAACATTTCGCCGCAGCGGTCGAGGTGGTGCAAATAGGCGCGGCTAAAACCGCCGCTGGTGGTGCCGTCGGGGCGGGTGTGGCCCGCACAGGTGTAGCAGGTGCACGTGCTGTCGAGCGGTCCGTGGTCTGACTTGTGGCGTGCGTTGCGCAGTTTCAAGTCGCCGTAGCGGGTGAAGATGGTGCCATTGCGTGCATTGCGTGTGGGCATGACGCAGTCAAACATGTCTACGCCATCGGCTACGCCTTGTACCAAATCTTCAGGTGTGCCCACACCCATCAAGTAACGTGGTTTGTTTTCTGGCAGGCGATGTGGCGTGTGCGCCATGATCTCCAGCATTTGGTCTTTGGGTTCGCCCACACTCACGCCGCCCACGGCGTAGCCGGGGAAGTCCATCTCTACCAAGGCATCGAGGGACTCCTGGCGCAGGTTGGTGAACATGCCGCCTTGTACGATGCCAAAGAGTGCGTTGGGGTTTTCTAAACGGGCAAACTCATCTTTGCTGCGTTGCGCCCAGCGGCGACTCATCTCCATGCTCTTGCGTGCCTCAGCCTCCGTGGTGAGGTGACCGTTGGTTTCGTACGGCGTGCATTCGTCGAGCTGCATCACGATGTCGCTGTTGAGCGTGGTTTGAATTTGCATGCTCACCTCGGGCGACATGAACAGTTTGTCGCCGTTGACGGGCGAGGCAAACGTCACACCTTCTTCGGTGATCTTGCGCATGGCGCCGAGTGACCACACCTGAAAACCACCGCTGTCAGTGAGGATGGGTTTGTTCCAACGTTCGAAGTCGTGCAAGCCACCAAAGCTTTGCATGATGTCTAGGCCCGGGCGCATCCACAAATGAAAGGTGTTGCCCAAGATGATTTGCGCACCCATGTCTTCCAAGCTGCGCGGCATCACGCCTTTGACGGTGCCGTAGGTGCCCACAGGCATGAAGATGGGCGTTTGCACCGCGCCATGGTTGAGCGTGAGTGTGCCGCGTCGTGCGTGGGTGCCTGCGTGTTGGGTGTCACCGGCGTCGGTTTTTAAAACTTCAAACTTCAACATGGGTCAGGTCTTTCAAGCAGATGTTTTTTCCAGCAGCATGGCGTCGCCATAGCTGAAGAAACGGTATTGGTGGGCAATGGCGTGGCGGTACAGCGCGTGCATGTGGTCGAACCCCGCAAACGCGCTGACCAACATGAGCAGCGTGCTCTTAGGTAAATGAAAGTTGGTGATGAGCACATCGACTACTTGGAACGCAAAGCCCGGCGTGATGAAGATTTGCGTGTCACCTTGGGGCTGGCCGCTTTGCGCCCAGCTCTCCAGCGTGCGCACGCTGGTGGTGCCCACGGCCACCACGCGGCCACCGCGTGCGCGACAGTCGGCAATGGCTTGCACGGTGTCGGGCGGGATGTTGTACCACTCGCTGTGCATGCGGTGTTCGGCCAAGTTTTCGGTCTTCACAGGCTGAAATGTGCCCGCGCCTACATGCAAGGTAACGCTGGCGGTATGCACACCTTGTGCTTGCAGTGCCGCCAATACGCCTTCGTCAAAGTGCAGCGCCGCGGTGGGCGCCGCAGCGGCGCCGGGGTGTTTGGCAAACACAGTTTGGTAGCGGCGCTCGTCCTCGGCTTTGTCTTCCTCGGTTTCGTGCTGTGGGTCGGCCGTGTTTTGATGGCGTTCAATGTAGGGCGGCAGCGGCATGTGGCCGTGCTGTTGCATGAGTGTGTGCGGCTCGTCACTGAACTGAAAGCGAAACAGTTGCCCGTCTTCGTTGGGCCAGCGCCCCAACAACGTGGCGGTAAAGCCGCCGTGGTCGGGCCCGCCCGCCATGTGCAGCACGCCGCCCACGGGTGGCTTTTTACTCACCTTCATGTGGGCCACGACTTCGTGGTGGGTGAGCACGCGCTCGACCAAGAGCTCGGCTTTGCCGCCCGTGGTTTTCTCGCCAAACAAACGGGCTTTGACCACTTGGGTGTCGTTGAAGACGAGCAAGTCACCCGCTTTGAGCAGCGAGGGCAGGTCTTTGAAAATGCGGTCTTGGGCTGGGAGGCTGCGGCCATCCAACAAGCGCGAGGCACTGCGCTCTGTGGCGGGATGTTGGGCAATCAGCGACTCGGGGAGTTCGAAATCAAAGTCGCTAAGCGTGTAGGTGTGTGACATGTGCTTGAGGGCCGGACGGGCCCGTTCCAAGTAAAAAGTGACGTTATTTTAAGTTGACGACATCCGAAGTAACTTGGTTCAGTCGTGGGTGGGCTCAATCGCGTTGTCCATGTTCATGAAAATCGGACGCCCATCAGG
>JACCDQ012152710.1_pt1 | contig 12467 bp, 9 predicted proteins | sample 7446031 | NCBI WGS metagenome assembly JACCDQ01 (sample SAMN15323442, study PRJNA562643) | freshwater metagenome | isolation source: river surface water | place: USA:Blue River Watershed | collected 2017-08-17
GAAAGGGGGTGGTATCCGACCTCCCTCCCTGGTATAAAAGTAAAATCATTATATGGGGGGTACTACCCTTTTTCAATGCCGACCCATTTTTTCTAGAAAATGAGAAAACCCCATTTGTGGTGGGGGTAATTCGGTTTTAAAAATTTTAGAAAAAAATCGGGAAAATTAGGAAGTGGTGTTACTCAATCGGTCGAACATGTTCAAGATAGATTCATTGAAGTCCGGATTTGAATTGTTCTCGTCCAAAATACGTTTGAAGTTTATGATGTAATTCCTTTGTGCATTTTTTGGAAGTTTAATTTCCACTTCGTACTCATCATTCTCCTTATCAATAAACCTTTCTGAAAACAACACTTCTTCATCAGTAATATCGGTCGGTTCAATGAAGAGAGATAGAGTGTTGAGATTTAACACTGTTAAATCATCAATTGAATTGTACTTAATCCTTTGGATTTCATATATGGTTTGTTCAACTACCTTGTAAACTAATTCGAACAACTCAAAATGATTAATCCTCAGGTTTTTTTCCTCATATATTTTCAGGACAGAATTGAAAATGGTAAACACTCTTTCCGAAATCTCATAAACATCCCTATTAGTTTGCCTAACTGGTTCGAACAAATCGTAAATTCGAATAAATTCAGTTTTATCTTCTAATCTCTTGAATGGGTTCGTTTCTTTATAGTTTCCATGGGGTACAAAATCCCCCTGGTTTTCTTGATTTCGATACTGTGACATAAAATTCTAACGGTTATTTTTCGTTTTTGAACTTATGTCTGACGTACGACTAATTCTGCTCTTAATTGACTCTCGTATTAATTCAGATTGATTCTTAAATTCGTTCGGATTGTCTTTTATGTGCCGAACTATTGCGGATAACTGATTCTCGGTAATTCTAATCCGTAATTGGTGAGTTTTGTTTTGTTTCATATAATACCTTTATAATAAGTATCACACTAATTCAAAAAAGTATCACAATTACAAATAAATTTTATTTCGAATTCAATGCAAACTCTTCAACGTCATCCATACCACTTGCGACAATCATTTCACTACCGATTGCCTTGAAGTGTTTTTTACCACAGTCAATTTTTGATTTTTCTTTCCCTCTCAAATCAAACAGTCCTGTACTTCCTTTTGACTCTACCACAAAGAATAACTTCTCATCCTCGTTGTCTTTCCACAGTACCGCCCAATCGGGATTATATGTTCCAAGTGGGGTTTCAATCTTAAACCAATCAGGAAGTTTTGCGTACACTGAGATATTACTACTTTCCTCGAATTTAGTCGCCATTGTTGATTCTATATTAGAATCGTAAACCACGTAATCGTAAGGAGATTTCTCACTTGACTTCAAATTACTTTGAAGGTATCCAAAGAGTTCTTGGTTTTCAAAGAGTTCTTGACTGTAATACTCTTCATCCCCAATCTTCTTATACTTGATACCATCAATGATATGATGTCTCATTTGTTCGTTAATGATATCAATTGTTCCTTCTATAAATTTCTGAGGGTTAATCTTAAAGTAAGGTAGTTTAACGGTACCAGTCAAAATTTTAACAATAGACTTTCTTGTCAGTTGAGTCTCATTCTGGAGATAACTTACAATATCAGGAAGTCTTTCAGATTGACTATGAAGATTCTCAGTTTCATTAACAACATTTCCAATATCTACTCCACCTGCATTCATTGTTAAAGTCCCTTTAGAGTAGGTCAACTTTCCTCTTGATATCTTTAGTCTGTCGTCTAATGCAGATATACATTCCTTAACCAATTTATCTGAATCAAAGTCAACTGAAAAGGTAGTTCTATACTTTACTCGTTCCCAAAGAGACTTAAACTCAGGACTGTCTAAAACTCGTTTATTGACTCTTACTAATTCCTTTTTAGAACTGTCCTTAATCTCAAGTTTACCTGAAGTTTCTTTAAGTGTATTAATGATTTGATTCAGTACGTTTGGATTCTCTGTAAATTCCTCAGGGATTTCTACCTTGTCCTCTTTCAATGCAATTCTTAACGAATCCTGAACTTTTCCTCTTTCATCGATATATCCCTTTTCAATCAAATGGGTAAATAATTCTCCTGACTTGTCTTGACCGAGGTAGGTAATCTCTTCATCGATAATTTCAACAACCACGTCACTAAAACTATGATGAGATATCACACCGAACTTAATACCTGTTTCCGATTCTATCTCCTTTTGGAAATTATCAACAAAGTCAACGTAAGACTCTGTTGCCATTACAGTCAGAGTATTCACCTCGTGACCATATACACGGTCTCCATGTTGATTCACACACAATCTTAAACCCCTACCAATTTCTTGACGTCTTCTTGTTTCAGAGTTTCCCGCCTCTTTGAGTGTACATATTTGAAAGACGTTGGGATTGTCCCATCCTTCTTTCAATGCAGAGTGAGAAAAGATGAATCTTAATTTTGAATCAAAACTCAGTAACTTCTCTTTATCTCTCATAATAAGATTATAGGTATCCTCATCTGCACTGGTACTTCCCGAAGTATCTTTAAAGTATTCAAATTTGTCTTTTGAGTTACTTCTTTTTGACTTCTTATCAATAGAGAAGTAACCATTATGTACTTCTGACTTATTAACTTCAATATCCTTCAACTCTCCAAAAAGACTTGAGTATTTCGGTTTTCGAATCAATCGTTCATATTCTTTTTCAAATATCTCCGCATATTCTCCATTAGATTGATTCCCATCCTCATCGTAAGTTCTGTACTTAGATACGGAGTCTATAAAGAACAAACTTAAAACCTTAATTCCTTGAGGGTTTAGTATTAATTCTTTGTTTAAATGTTCTTCAATTGTTTTACCGATTAATGCTGTCTTGATTTGATTATCGTCTACATTACCAATTGATTCTCCTAATTTTATAACTTCATCTTTACTGGTAAAATCGATATATTCATTACCAGGAATTGCGTAGATGTCTTTGATGATATACCCTTCGTATTCTGTTCTATCGGTAAGTTGTTCCAAGTCATCATTCTGTTTAACAGTGATAGTTTTTCTTGAAATGCTTCCACCTTTGAAAATATCCAATTCAACCTTAGCAACTGGATATCCTTTACTTACCTTAATGTCAACTAATCGGATGTATGCTTGGTTATTTGAACCTGAGGTTTGAACCGAACCAACCTCAATTTGTTTTACCAATTTCTTTTCATAGGCGTCCACCGCATCCAACTTATACATCAAGTTAATTTTCTCTTTGTGAGTTGCAGAATATCGAACTATCGACAATGGAGTTAAACTCTGAACCGCCTTCTTTCTAAGAGGAGTACTCATTGTTGTCTGAGGTTCATCAATTATGATGAATGGGTTTGTGTTTTTGATAAGGTCAAGTGGTTTGTACCCTAAACTATCATTGTAACGATGGATAATGTTAACCGTTTTCTTTTCATCTAAAGGATTCTCAAAACTCTTGGAGAAGGCATCAATGTTAATGACCATTATTTCTAAACGGTCGTTCGTGGCAAAGTCTCTAACCTCGTTTAACTTACTACTGTCGTAAATAAAGAAGTTATAGTTTATGTTATCGTAAAGTTCTCTAAGGTGTTCACGGGTGATTTGTAACGACTTGTATACTCCCTCTTTAATTGGAATAGAAGGTACTACAATGATATGTTTAGAAAAACCATACTTTACATAAAGGTCTAAAATTGTTCTTAAGTACACATAGGTTTTACCAGTGCCAGTTTCCATTTCAACTGTAAAGTCCAATTCCTTTCTGTCAACCTCATTTCTTGTACTTGGTTTTAATCCGTTACTCAATTGAATACTTTGGACATTTTCAAGGATTTTACCCTCATTCAACGTTAATCTGTTTCCGTATCCAATTTCATTAAACCCAATATTTTGTTGTTTGGATATAAATTCAGGTGAGTATACTGTAAAGTTAGACTCACACATCTCTTGACCTTTGAATATGTCAACGATGGAGTCTATTGCATCCTGTTGGTATGATAATGAACTATCAAATTGTATTTTCATAATCTAATAGTTTATATACTTTTGATTTCTTGAATTCCGAAACGTTTTAGAGTCTGAACCGAGTTGGTTTTTTCTACGTCTGTAAAACCTCCGTCTTTGAAAATTACTCTACAAGTTTCAGGTTTTAAGGTTTCTTTCCATTGTCCAATACCTTCTGCAACCTTTGATGTTAAATCGTTACCCAAACAAATAAACAAGGCACCAAATCCAACATTGAACACTTTTTTCCCTTCTATTATTTTCTCCTCAATTGGAAGTGTTAAATCAAGACCATATTTCAATAAGATTTCAAATAATACGTCATCCTCTTTACGGTCTGATTTGATATTGTCTTGAGATTCGAACAAACTATTTTCTAAATTTTCAGGTTGTCCATCCCATCCTTTAATATTGGAACTATCTAATTTGAATACTTTGAATCCTAAATCAATTTCAGAAGAAAAAATACTTTGTTTTAACTCTTCATTAATCTTCGATGACGCCCTTCTGATTCTTTCCTTTCCTATATCTGCAATATTTTTATATCCTGATTTAAATGCTTCACTACTTTTTTCTGTTGGTTCTGGAAGTTGAATTACCATATATCTAATTTTCGATTGATTCTCTTTGTTTACCTCCATTACCGCATGTGCAGTAGTTCCAGAACCTGAAAATAAATCAACTACTAAATCATCATCCTTTAAAATTAATTTTAAAGTGTCTATGATTAATGGTAGTGATTTTGGAAAATCAAAAGTTTTCGCGTCAAGTAAAGAGTCAACAACTTTTGTCCCAAAATGGTAAGCGTGATATTTTTTATGAATCCAATGAGTTTTAATAACTTGGTCTTCTCTTAATTTTTCATATATGGAAATTGAACCATTTTCAAGAACAGGAAAAAGAGTACCATCGTCTATTCTTACTTTAGCGGTATCGATTGTAGTCTTCCATGTGCGTTCTTGTCCCCCTTGTGTAATTGGAAAGACTATGTGTGAATCATCTATTACATCTATAGACATTGTTTTCAAATCCTTACTTACGTAGATGGGATAATAAAAATCGGGTTTATTTTCCCGAAGACTGTACTTACCATCTGATAATCTTATAAAATTTTTCCGTTTAAAAGTACCCTTCTCATCTTTTTCGTTGAATTCATCTCTTTTTTCTTCATCTAACGCTACTTTATTAAAAAAACAATTTGGTTTACTTTTGGAATAGAATAACATGTATTCATGACTTTCTCCAAAAAATTTAGATTGGTTTCTACCTTCCGGTTTATGTACTACCGCAATAATTCCTAATTTATTCTCTTCACCGAAAATTTCATCACAAATTTTTATCAGGTTCTGTAATTCATAATGGTCAATAGCGATACAAAAAACTCCATCTTGTGTTAATAGATTCTTAGATAATCTAATTCTGGAATACATCATTGTTAACCAGTTAGAATGGTATCTACCACTACTGTCAGTATTTGTTATCAGAATATTACCGATATCATCAGTCTGATTCGTTAGTTTTAAATAATTACCTAGGTTATCTGAAAAATCATTTTTATACAAAATATCCCTTCCTGTATTATAAGGTGGGTCAGCATAAACCATCTTAACTTTACCAGAATAACTTTTTTGAAGAAGTTTTAAAACTTCTAAATTATCTCCTTCAATATATACATTGCGTGTTTTATCCCAATCTACACTTTCTTCTTTACAAGGTCTTAACGTCCCTGTACTCGGTTTGTGTGCCTCACGTCTAGCCTGAGATTTTCCTGCCCAGGTAAAACGATAGACTTCATCATCTTCTTCAATCTCATTTCCTAAAATGTCTTGAAGTACTTTAAAATCAATTTTACCTTCGGTTAATACCTCAGGGAAAAGTTCTTTTAATTTTGAAATATTGTCAGATACAATATCCAAACTTTGAGTTAAATCGTCTCCTGCTTTAATTTTATCAATACTCATGGTGTACTCAGTTTATTTTTAATAATTTCTATTTCGTTCCTTTGTTTTTGAATTTCCATATTAATGGAAACCTTGGAACTCATTTGGGTTTCTTTTTTTAATTGATTGGATAATCGAGTCACTTCTTTTTCAATCATATTCATTGATTCCAATAGTTTCAAATCCACCTCCGTTCTAGTTCTTGTTCTTTTACTAAAACTTCCTGTTACCAATGAACTTTGAAGTTGAATTATGGAATTTGTATACCCCTGATAAAGTCGTTGTAAAGATATTTTATCTTGAGTAATAAAGTCTAATGAATCAAGAAAACTTGAGGTAACCTCATTTTTATACAGTTTAGAGATGACTGAGGTTGAAATTTGTCTTTCAATGGTTCTTTTAGACTTATCATTCAGGTTAATTCTCTTATCACAGGTATTCAATACAAACCCATTGTCATCTTCAACAATCAATACTATTTGATAAGGAATGTATTTCTGAAACAGGTTAATACACTTATCTGAGTTTACAGATAAGGTGTTGTCGTATAGGGTGCAGACGATAAATTGAATTTCCTCGAATACGTAATTATCATCTCTATACTCAGGTATATTACTGTTAAAGGGTTTAATACTTGCCAACCAATCCATACTTTGAATGGTGTTATTTAAAACCTTTTTCTCAGTTGAAGAAAGTTCGAAATTTTTCAAAAAGAAGGACTTCGTAATCTTTTTGTTTAAAAGACTTCGTTCAGGTATGTTTAATATGTTATTGTAATTGAAACTCAACTTACTTAATGATTAGATAACTGATTAACTCTAAATTCTCCTCCTGACTTATTGAATTACTCATCATCACTGTTCCTCCTGGGGTTGCCAATGAATCTAAACCTACTTCTTCTTGAACCCCTACAACTTCCTTCATCGTAGTATGGAGTAATTTAGTGTATAGTTCCATTCTCTTATTACCCTTCGTTTCTTTCTCAAATTCGTCAATTAGTTCAGGGAGAACTTTATGATTCCCCATACATAATTTACGGAAATAGTCTAATGAGGTTTTAGTCTGAGATGCCTTGATTATTTCATTTCCATCTAAACTGATATAAACTAAAAAGAAGGGATATAGGATGTTATTTTTCAATTTGGATGCAAAGTCTTCACTCGAACCTTTTAAACAAAATATGACCCCTTTCTGTAAGTTTGGGAGGTTAGATTTAACAACTGAATAAGACGCACGTGGTATTTTTCCTAATTCTAATAATTCCTCATCAGAACTTTTCTCCAAGTCAATTTTGAAATCATTAAAAGTAAGGTCGGTAATTGAGATATTCCCTTGAACATCTTCTAAGTCGATTACTTGATTTTGGAGTTGTTTCAATTGACGTTTACGATAATCCAAGTCTTGCATCTCTCTACTGTTTTGAGAAATGATATTATCCTCACCAGTTGCCGAAACATCCAACATAATCATTTTTCCCTGAACCCTTGCCACCAAGTCTATAAAACTATCCAATTCCATACTTGGGAAGAAGTTGACCAATTGAATGTTCTCATTAATAGACCCTATACGGTCAATCCTACCAAAACGTTGTATAATCCTTACCGGGTTCCAGTGTATATCATAATTGATAAGGTAGTCACAATCTTGTAAGTTCTGTCCTTCGGAGATACAATCCGTACAGAAAAGAACACTTATTTCATTTTCTTCGTTGGGATTAAGTTCACTTCTCTTTTTAGAACGTGGGGAGAAGTTGGTGAGAATTGAACTAAGGTCTGACTTACAATGAGGCATATTCGTCTTGTTGGTATCAGACCCAGTAACCAATGCACTATACAATCCATGTTCATTTTTCAACCACTGATTCATTTCCTTATGAATGTATTTTGCAGTGTCTGCAAACGCAGTGAAAACAATAATTTTTTTATTATCAGGGTTAATTGGATTCTTTAATTTGTTCTCAATAATTTTCTTTAAATCAAGTAACTTGGCATCCCTTTCAACATCTATTAACTCGATGTTACTCATTAAGGTCATTAATACAGACTTGTCTTGTTTTAAGTCCTGTTTCCAACGAATGACATCAATATCTTGAATCAGTATTTTCGTTTTTCCACCAACCAATAAGTCTTCTAATTCGGTATCATCAATATCAATATCTGTGATATTCATGTCAAAGTCAATATCACCGGTTCTATGCTCTTCTATTTGATTTAGATTTAAATCAATGGTATGGATTAACTTCTCTACCGTTAGTTTGAATGAATGTATAGAACTTTCAAGTCGTTTTAAAAGATTGATTCTCATCAAATAAATCAAACTCTGTTCACGGTCAACCTGTTTGAATATACTTCCCGTTTGGGTCAACATATCATACTTCTGTTCGTAGAATTCCCTTTTATCTGACCTTACATAACCTAAAGGAGAATAGGATGCTAATGTAAGTGTACTAATATCATCATAGATTACTCCAATATCCTTGAACTGATTTTTAGTATCAATCTCAGGGTAAATTGTTTTAGGTTTTAATCTGTTTGGAAATTTTCCAATATCAGTTGTGTCATAGTACTTCTCAATATGTTTTCTCGACCTTGCGATGGTTAACATATCCAATATCCTAAAGTAAGAACCGTCTAGGTGTTCCATTAAGTTGTTTACGTCAAGATTATTGGGGTCTCCATTTCTGAACCAACTTGTAAACTTCCTTTGTGCATCCCTCATTACCTGAGTAATACTTTCAATACCGTAAGTTGAAAAATATCTATCATCTCCTTCTGTTATAAATGAAATTTGATTTTTCAAATCATTCATTTTGTTGTTCACAGGAGTTGCAGACAACATTAAGACCTTGGTTCTAATGTTAGATTTAATGACATCATTCATCAATCTCTTATATCGTGTCATTCCTTCTCTGCGATTGGGATTGTTCCTGAAATTATGAGATTCATCAATGACTACTAAGTCGTAATTCCCCCAATTAATTGTTTCTAGGTTCATATCCCCTGACTTTCCCTTGTCTCTTGATAAGTCAGTATGATTCAGTACATCGTAGTTTAATCTGTCCTCTGAAAGTATATTGTAGATGTCGTTCTGTTGGTAAACTGTCCAGTTATCTCTCAATTTTTTGGGTGCCAACAATAAAATTCTATCATTACGAAGTTGATAGTATTTCATTACCGCAAGTGCCTCGAATGTTTTCCCTAAACCAACTGAATCCGCAATAATACATCCTCCGTAGGTTTCAATCTTTTCAATTGCCCCAATAACCGCATCCTTTTGGAAATTGTATAACATACTCCAAATCTTGGAGTTCTTGAATCCTACTTTCTCTAATTTCTCGTCTGCCCTTTCACTTATAGTTGAATATTGGAAAATCTCTCTAATACTGTACTTGTATATTGACTCACCCGAGTAGTTTTTAGTTCCCTTCTTCAATAATTCAGATATAGTATCATTCATCGAACGATTACTATGATTCCAAACGTTATTGAAGAGTCCCAAGTATTGATTATTGGTATCTTCAAATGAATTAATGAATATTGGTGTTTCAGAATTTAGAAGACCTAAACAGACTGAGTCTAAATCTAATGGAGTTAAGGTATAACAGGTTGAAATCCCATTATTTTCTAAAATTAGAACGTTTTGATTTCCTAAACTTCCATTCCTGATTTGTACTTTATTATGTAATAGGTCTAGAACCTTATTAATCTTGAACTTACGGTCTAATAACAAGTTCAGTTTACCTTCTGGACCGTTATGTATAAATCTAAAGTCATCCTCATCAGTTGGATTGTAAGAAAGTAGAATGGAAACTTGTTTGGCAACAGATAAAGTCTCAATCATCTCAAACAATGAGAATGCCGTGAAGTGATTACAAGTCAAGTAAATCTTAGAATCTTTACTGACACTTTTCTTTATCTCGTCAATTAACCTTATGTCTTGATTATTGATAATTCTCATAACTCTTTCAGTGGGTTTGAGTCAATTAATTGGTTCACTTCAACTTTGAGAATTCTACCTATTAATATTAGTGTAGTTAATTTTGGTTGTCGTTTGTTTGACGAATAAAGACTAACCATAACTGTGGACATCCCCAATTGGTCTGCCAACCACTTTTGTTTAAGACCCTTATCTTTCAAGACTTCACCAATTCGATTCATGTTTTTAAGTTTTCTAAGGTCAAAGATACTTAAAAATTAAATTTTTATTTAAATTCTTGCTAACTTTCGACCATGAAAGTACCAGTTTCCAAATTGAGACATCATCCATTGAATTCAAGAATCTACTCTCTGTCTGGGATTGAGTCGTTGATGGAGTCCATTAAAATGGTGGGATTGTTAGAACCACTAACAGTTAACATGAATTGGGAAGTGGTAAGTGGAAACCGTCGATTCGAATCCGTAAAAAGATTAGGATGGAAGGAAATTGATGTGCATCAAATTAATGTCAAAGAAGGAGATGAAGTATTAACGCTAATTCATTTTAACAGGCAGAGGATTAAGACTACACAGGAGTTATTGAATGAGTACTTTGAATTGGAGAGTTACCATAAAACCAAAGGAATTGAGAAGGGTAAGAAAGTAAGGAACATCGTTTCTGATGAGATTAAAGTTACCGATGGTCAGTTGGCAAGAATACTTTACATCCATAAGAGAAACCCAAAGTACATTGAACTCATAGACCAAGGAATATTGACGGTCAATCAGGCATACCTTAATATTCGTAGGGAAGAGGACGAACGAATTTCAAGGGAAAGTTTGAAGAGAGAATCGAGGTTTCAACACCCTGAAAAAAGAAATGAATTTACTTTTTATGAAAAGTCATCTCGACATTTAAAAGAAATTGATGATGATAGTATTCAATGTATTTTCACGAGTCCACCATTCGGATTAGGTATCCGGACGTACTCTGATAAGGTAATAATTGGTTCTGAGAAAACTATTGAAGAGTACTCAGAGAACCTCAGTGAACACCTAATTTCTTGTTACAGGGTGTTAAATGTTCGGGGGAGTTTCTATTTAAACTTGGGAGATGTATACCATGATGGGGAACAACAGAACTCCCCTCACAAAGTACTTTTCAAACTCCTTGAGAAAACAAAATTCAAACTGAGGTCAACGATTATATATAGAAAAACGAACCCAAAACCACTCTCTTATAAAACGAGAAGGAACACGGTAAGTACAGAGTTCATTTTTCACCTGGTGAAAGATATGACTTACGACTTTGAACAGACATTACTTCCACTTTCAGAGAATACCAAACCATCCCATCCACCTCGTCACCGAACAAAAAAAGGTGATAACTCTGTTGTTATTGGGACACCGTTCATACCGAGTTCGAAAGGTAAAAACCTACCTGATTACTGGGACGACGAATTGATAGTTACCTCCGTTGCCAATCAAAGTTTGAACTATGGGACTGACCATCCTGCAATGTACCATCCGTCCTTAGTGACCATCCCACTTTTACAAACTTGTGTGTTACCATTCTTGCATTCCTTTGAACGATGTGAGATATCACATCGGATATTAGACCCATTTGCTGGTGGTTTGAACACTTACAAATCGATGAAATGGATTAACGAAACCTACGGTACCAATCTTGAATTTATCGGGTATGACCTAAAAAAGTACTTCTGATTTTTTTTTACAATTCTTTTTTCTTATATTTTTTATACTCCTCTTCGGAGAGAGTATAAATTGTTATTAATGAAAAAAACATGAGTGAAAAATTAAGTTTTCTATTTTACTACAACTGGGAGGAACAATTTTTAGAATTGGATAATGATTCTGAAAGATGGAATTTACTCCATAACATTATCAAGTTCGAAACTCAGAGAGAATTAGATTTTGAATCAAAAGGGGTTAAACACGCATTTCTCGGGATGAAACATGGATTGGTATCTAATCAAAGAAAATATCTCGAACGAGCGGAGAGAAGTAGAATCAATGGGAAAAAACACACTGGGAAAAATAAGATTATAAATGAAATAACCCAACAGGTTATTTTAGAACCCAAAGAACCTGATAATAGTGAAAAGGTAATAGTTAATATTAAAGAGGTAAATGAAAACAGGAAAGAGGAAATAGAAAACGGAAAAGTTATAAATGATAATATTGAATTGTCATCTTATAATAATGAAGTAGTTTTTAAAACAGAATTGGAAGTTCTAGTTGATAAATTGAATTCTATTGATAATTGGGAAGATAAATTAGTTAACAATGGTACCGGTTGGGTTATTGACGAATTAATTAAATCCTTTCAACTTTCAATGGAGGATAGGTATGCAATTATTAAGATTTATGATGAAATGACCTCCCAACGTAATAGTGAGTGAAACGAACGTTGACGAAGTCTTCGACTTCAATCCCTCCCCCCAATTCCGCTCACCCCCCTCCCAAACAGAACCCCCACCACAAATGGGGTTTTCTCATTTTCTAGAAAAAATGGGTCGGCATTGAAAAAGGGTAGTACCCCCCATATAATGATTTTACTTTTATACCAGGGAGGGAGGTCGGATACCACCCCCTTTC
>JACCDQ010812884.1_pt1 | contig 12466 bp, 11 predicted proteins | sample 7446031 | NCBI WGS metagenome assembly JACCDQ01 (sample SAMN15323442, study PRJNA562643) | freshwater metagenome | isolation source: river surface water | place: USA:Blue River Watershed | collected 2017-08-17
ATTCCGCCGGGAGTAGCAAAGCCTCCCCCAAAATTATAACTAAGACCGCCACCGCCACCACCAGAAGTATTGCCGAAAGGATTCCAATTCATGAAGCCAGAATTGCCAGCCAATTGCTGACCCATGTTCGAAAGGCCGCTGCCCAAAGCTCCCCACCCACCAGAAGGCGATTGGCCGGGGGTCCAGGTTAGCATTCTAGAATAGTTTCCAAACTGATTCATTGCATTGTTAGCGTAACCAAGAAATCCGCTGTTAATGCCCCCCAGTGTTCCGGTACCCAAAGTAGCAAGCCCGAGCATTGGATTCCAGGAAGCGTTGTTCATGCCCGCGTAATCGCGGAACATCCCCGCCGCCCCGGTGCGATTGGCAAGGTCGGTGGCCGAAAGAGAGCCGAAAGCATTGATAAGGTCATTGCCCATTCCGCGCTGCCCCGACAGAAAATCGTTGCCCAACCTACCGGAATCAATGCCAAATCGAAGCATATCATTGCCGGAAGTATTAGCCAGTCCTGCCCAATTGTACATCTGGCTCAGACCGTTGTTGACCTGCCCCGCTCCCAGGTTCATGCGATTAAACGAATCGTTCAATCCGGTGCGAAGCAAATCGGTATACGCCGCGAGGGTATTGTTGGCGGAATTAAGGGAGTTCCCAACTCCGCTCGTGGCCGAGCCAAAGCGGTTAGCGGAAGAATTTTCCATGCCACCGTAGAGGCTTGCCCCGGTATTTGCAAAATTACCACCCCCCGAGATAAGGCTGTTCAGAATATTGGAGTAGTTGCCAGCGCGGGCCGTTCCGGTGTTTTGTCCGGCCACCAAAGGCTGGATAATCGTATTCCAGCGGTTAATATCCAGGCCAGCCGAATCGTTGAGTTGCGGAACGGTACCGAGGGTTGCCCCGAAGCGCTGATTGCCGCGAACTCCGGCGGAGTTAATAGCATCACTGAGCAAAGCCTGACGCTGCGTCATAGCATTTTGGAGTCCGATAGTACCCTGAAGTCCGGCGTTAGAAGCGTCCACATTCTGCCCGCGCAACCCGGTAGCCGAATTGAGCATAGACTGGAATACCTGAGCTTTAAGCTGCGCCTGGGCCAAGGCATTTTGCTGCGCGGCCATAGCGGCCTGGAAGCTGCGGTTCGCCGCCGAATCTGCATTTTGGGCCGACGCGATAGAGGCGCGGGTTTGGTTGTCGGCGTCGGCAATGTTCATATTAGTGAGCAAACCTTGCCGCTGAAGATCCGCCGATTGCATCGCTTTCGCGAGATCCGCCCCCATATTGGCGCGGGACAAACTCAATCCCTGCTGCTGTACAACCGCATCTTGGATAGCCTTTGCTTCTGCCTCTAATGCCTGATCGGCAAAATCGGCATAGGCTTGGTTTCGCCCACCGTAGCCAGAAGCTCCAATTCCGCCAAGATTTACTGCCCGCCGAGCGACGGCTTCGGCTTGCTGTTTCGCGGAGGTAGCGGCACGGTCACGAGCCATATTGGCGGCTTGATTCAGTGTGAGAAGTTCTGCCCCATCGAAAGCCGCCATGCCCTTATTAAGCATTTCGAGAACTTTGGGGTCCATACTGCCGAGATCGCGGGAAACACTCCCCGCGCTAGCACCACCACCTCCGCCGCCTGCGGCGGCTAACAAAGCCGAAAGCCCGCCGCCTCCGATCTCATTTCCGTTGAAGCCGGGGGCACTGAGCGCGAAAGTATTAAACCAATCGGGCAACTGATCGAGGTTCATACCTCCGCGAGACATTGCCAAATCCCACGCATCACCCATCTGACGATTCGAGCTATCCACCGAATTAAAAAATCGGGGCATCGAACCATTAATCATTTGCGTATCATACGGGGACATCCCATAATTCGAGGTGCCGGATCGCAAAAGATTTTGGACAGTATTGTACGTCTGCCCAATAAAGGGGGAAGCGGCCAAAGAGTCGAGCGCTCCGCTGCCGCGCAGGCCAAGAAAACTCTCGGGGTCGGCAGTGGAGAACCGATCTACATTGAGAAGCTGTTCAAGCCCGCGACTCGAAAGGTCTCTCCCGTAGCCCATAAGCCCCCCGGCCATATCCTGGCCGCGCATAATAGAGGAGGTATACGGATTGGCGGCAATTCCACCAAACATGTCGAACGCTTGTGAATTTTGGGGCGACCAACCCCCGGAACTAACTCCGTAGTTGCCCACGTCAATAGCATTTCGGTTGTAGTCGTACAGGCCGCCGTTTCGGAAGCCGTAGTTGCCGTAATCCAACAGCGAGGATAGGTAATCGTTGCCCCCGTTTGCCATGCGGGTGGCCATATCAAACGTCGAGGCATTGTAGGGATTCCAGCCACGAGCATTAAAATCTGTTAATGCGGTGTCCAGCCCGAAATTATAGCGGGGATCAAGCTGATTTTGGCGGTCAATAAAACTAGAAAATGCGGGAGTACCGTAAGGATCGGTGGGCGACATCAATCCGGGCAGAGTATTTGCGTAGTAGCTGCCAAGCTGCCCCTGATTTTGGGCAATCCACGCCCGCATTTCAGGTGCCATCCCGGAAAGAGAGTCAGTACCAAAGCCCATCAACGGCCAGAGGGACTGGTCGATAACTCCGGGGGCATACCCAGCGCCGAGGGTCGCGCCATTAATGAAGTCAAGAATAGTGCCCGCTCCGCCGCGAGCAGTATTTAGAGCGTCGGTAAATTGTCTGCCTTGGTTTCTCCCGCCGAGAATTGACCCCAGCAGTCCACCAATTTGCATTCCACCACTAATGAGAGCACCGATAGGGACCATGTTATAATTCCTATCTAATTATAACAGTTAGTTAGACTTTGCCCGGAGTACCCCGGCAGCCCCCTCACCTGTGGTGGCGGCAGAACTGACGGTAAAATCTACCTTAAGTGATGTGCGGTATGGAATTCCTAAAAGAATGGTAACGCGATCCCACTGGGTTGCCCCGTCGCCCGAAAAAATAAACATCTTAGTCGAACTTACCCACCCGGCAGAACCCTGGTAAATGTAGATATCGTCCCCGGCAGTGCCGTCAGATGTGATTCTGAAGTACGCCGTAGGAGTTCCGGTAATCCCGGCGCTAATTAGCTGAAAAGAAACCTGTTCCAGAATGCCGGATTCCGTAACATTTACAATTGTAGAAGTAGCGGCGGAAGTTAAATCAATTGAAGAATCTAGCGTCCACTTTGGGATAGCAGAAGTAACTCCGGTAGAGACAGCAGGTGCGTAGCTCATATGATATACCAGTTCCTTGTTCCAGACCCGTCGGTAGTGGCTAGGTACCTGTGCGCGGTGTACCTAGTGGAGATTGTATCGCTGGCGGAACCGTCGATGTTTGAGCCGCCAGAAACGGTAATTACTCCGGTACCAATGTTTTTGACTTCGAGTTCGTACCCTTCGGGGACTTCGCTTATGTTGGGCAACGTAACGGTGTAGGTGCCGGAATCGATAGAAACGTACCCAGGTTTATCGATGGGCAGCGTGTGGGCGGCGCTAAAAATTCCATAATAGCACGCGACCGGATCTACCAAAGTGGAAACGCCGGATTGGGAATCCTGTTCCGATACTATTCCACCCGGAGTACGGGTTGTAACAGTAATGTAACATGGGACGCGAATTTCGGATTGTACAAAAATAGTAGCTGGCGAGCCGTACACAATATACGGACCTTGAATACTTTTAACCTCTCGTAAAGTGCTCGTAGAGGGGTTGTTGCCGATCCATTTAAAACCGTCACCCACAAAAGCCATCACATAATAAAGGGTTTTGTTTTCGGTATTGTCTTCAGAAAAAGTAAGAACAATCTCGGAACCTCCGAGCATATTTCGCTGACGAGCAATCTGTAGATTATCGATAGCCTTGACGCGGAACCCCTCGCGAACCGCCGGGGGCAGGGCGGCACCCTCAAAGGATTTTCCGGTATTGAGTAATCTCTGAAGATTATCGTCTTGCATTACGGATTGGCCTTGGGATCAAAAATAAAAGTAACACCCTTTATTGTGCATTTTTTGTCTTGCGTGTTTGCGGTGAGTTGAAGCTGGACATTGCGGCATTCCTTTTGGACAGGAAAAAACAAGATTTCGTAGTTGTTGTTGTCGTTGGCAGTTCTCCAAATATTTTCTAAAGTAAGAGATTCGCTAGATGATTTATTGTCTACGCTCAGAGAAAGCCCTGGAAGCTGATAAACACCAGAATCATCGCTCTCGGCGTATATTACAACACCGTAAAGATTTACATCCTTTTCAGGAATATTTAATGCGTTGACATGGTTTCCTGCCGGAGTCCTCACCCTACCAAATAAAACTGCTGTGGGTATGTAGGTGGCAGTCATAACTCCAGAGTTATTTAAGTAATAGTCGCTGCCTCCATCGGTTGAGTACTGCACTCCACTTTTGGCTGCAATAGAATTATAACTGCTGAAATATACCTTTACTGGATTGTGCGGAAGTCCAGAAAAAGAAGGATACTGCCCAACAGTAATAGCACTCCAGCTTCCACGCCAGGGGGGCATCCAGAAGTTTATGTTTAGCTTTTCAGATTTATCGATATCATAGACACATATAGTTGATTCTGTACTAGTGGCAGCATTACCCTTACCAGCAAAGAATAGAAGCCAGTTGCGTAAATAGTCACTGTAGAATTCTATAGAGAATCCATTGTTGACTCCGTTTAGATAGTTATTGGTAAATGAAAAAATTTCAGTACCTATGATCTTTATGGAATTGCCGTTTATGATTCCTGGCACCCCAGAATTGGAGACGAACGCTACTTTGTTTTGGAACGACTTCATGGGAGAATCAATAGTAGCAACGCCGATGTCGGCGAATTGCTTATTGATTACAAACGAGTCCAACGTGCTTCCTTCCAGCTTCCAAATATCTCTGGAGGTTCCTACATACAAAGCCTGATCGGTAGCCCCCAAGCCTTTAATGCCCGCGTCGAGAATAAAGAAATTTCCCAAATTACCAGAAGGAAAACACTCCTCCCCGATGCCATCCCTAGTTTCTTCGCGGGAAGAAAAAAACAAATAGTTGGAAATACCAATCCAAATTCTTCCGGCAAAAGTGGCCATAGACCAGCAGTCTTGCGATGGTTGGGTTGTTCCTATAATTCCGGGGGGTATTACAGGAGTAGGAGGAGTATTACTAGTTAGCGACGGCGCATACCGAGCCGTGTCCAGTTTTGAATCGGGCACCGGATCGTTGTACGTGCTGGAGCTTGCCCCAGTTCCAAAAGAATCGTCTTCGTACTCCAGAGTGGAGGTACCGGGATTAGCCACTTGTTCCAGAAAATAAAAAGTACCACCACCGTCGGTAGTGCGATACATATTTAGATACGGATACGTAGTGGTGTCGCCATAGAAAAAGGAATCCAATGTCAAATTCATCACCGGGCACAAATCCGCAAACGGCCCGGTATTAGACGGCATTAAGTCGGGGTTGCGCTGAATGTCGCTGCGATTTGAAACCTGCCCAGTGATAGAAACATAAGCAAATGCGTATTGCCAGCCGTATTTGACCTCTACCTGATGATCTGACGCCGAAAATTCTAAATTACGAACCGCCTCGCCAATGTCATACGCTTCGGCTTTGCTTCCAGAAGCCCCACGAGTACAACCAGTAAACGTGGTAGCAGTTGTTCCGGCGTAGGTAATTTTTTCATAGCCCACCCACAAAGTACCACTAGCCGGAAATCCAGTAGTGGAGGAAACGGTAAGCGTTGTATCCGTAGCAGTGGCGGCGGCAGTAAGTTTAGTGACATCTCCTTTAAGGGAAATTGGCGTAGCTGGACCGGGGATACCCCAGGGATAGACATTCATGGTCCCCGTAGCTTCTCCTTTGAGAATTACGGTACCATATTTGTCCTGACCGGAATCAGGAAAACATTTTACATAGGCCTGACCTTTGGAGAATGTAACGAGATGCGGCTTTTTGGAAGTGTTCATATTCCGCAAATCTGTGCCGGACGAAGACCAGCCGGGGTCAGCTTCTGCCCCTACCGGGATATACTTCCAATAAAGTTTGTAGTCACTACCTGACAGGACAGAAGCCAAAATGAAAAAGCTAGGAGATGGGGGAGTGTAGGCGCTCTGGGGCAGGGTTTCGTACACCCACATACGCATAACCTTTCCCGTAAGCACAGCCCCCAGCCCAGCCGATGTGCCGAAGCGTTTAACTATTTCCCCAAATTCATTGACATACGCATTTGTGCTGCCCTGCGACAAGCAGGGGTCGTAGTTAAGACTTCCTCGATTTTCCCTATACGGCAACTCTGGAGGAGTATACTCCACACAGTCCCAACGAGTTTCTTTCATTCATCTACCCCCAGAAATTAGTCCTACCGCCCAATGCGCCGGGACGACCAGTCATGCTCCCAAAGGGGGAAGAATACGTAATCGGAGACGGAGTACTACCACTACCGGAACTCCCACTACTGCTAGAACCCCCGCCCGAAGGGGTATACGACGGGAAAGTGAAATTGGGCAAGGAAGACCCTATAATCGGGGCAGAATTTTGATTGCTGGTCTGCGCTGGCTTCCAGGTGGGGTAATTCGGATTAACCGAGAAATTCCACGCATTGTTATTTTGGGTTGCGTTGAACATCGGGGTTCCGTTATTGCTGGCGAACATAAGTTTGCTGGCATTGGGGTTTGTCTGATACGCATTGATTCGCCCCGCGAAATCAGTAGCTTCCTGCAAATTGCTAGGGTTAAACACCTGCTGCTGCATCCACGTATTTTGCGTAAGCGGGCCGCTTCCATCGGGATCGGACCAGATCCATTTGAAGCCTTCCAGGGGGGCTTCCGTAGGTCTAAAAGGAGTGTTCGCGGTGTTGCCCAAAAACCAATTTTGATTGCTCGCGGGGGAGGTATTTCCGGTGTATCCAACCGATCCGTAACCGGGCTGTGACCTTAAAGCATTTAACTGCTGAATGGCTCCCAAAACGCTGTTCTGGTCGGTGGGGTCGTAGATATCAGAAAGCGAAGCTCCGTTGAAGTTGTTTAAGAATTGGGAATTAACCCGCGTGTCGTAGAGAAGCTGATTGGGATTTTGGAAACCTTTATTGTACCCAAACAAAGCCTCAGCCACCGGGGAGTATTGCCCGTTTTTCATCTGGAAGGGATTGATCTGATTGTTGGTACCAAACAACCCTAAAAGTGCCGAACCGATAATGGGGGTTTTATTACCCTCAGTCAAAAACTTATTAGCTTGCCCGATCTGGTCAAGGTACTGCTGGTAGTCGTTTGCTTGCGTGGCTTTGCGATACCACTGCCCCGGTCGATTTGCGGTGCCCGGAATCCAGTCCCACTGAAAACCCGGCCCCGGATCTTCAGTAGGCCGAAAAGGCGAACTGGCTAAGTCTTCCTGATCTGCAAACCAATTCTGGTTGGGGGCCTGGGAGCCAGTAGCCAATTGCGCTACATTACTGTAAGCCGGAATACCAAAATTTTGGCGGGCGCGATCCAAGGCAGTGCGAAGTTGCTGGAGATACCCGTCGTTTTGCATTTGGGCGGGGGTAGGATTTCTAAACTGCCCTGGCAGTAGTCCCTGAGACAAAATCCATTGATCCACTTCATCGGACCACTGCTGGAAGTACTGCACATCCCCGGTGTTATCAGTACTAACATATCCAGGCCCCTGAGCGGAGTAATACCAGTCGCTGTAGTCCTGACCTTGCCCCGGAGCACCGGAATTCATAAACGAAGTTTCGGGAGTATTGGGAGTACTTCCCCCGCCGGAGGCGGGGGTAAGGCCAAAGAAATTGTTAAAGCGCCCGGCCCAGGCAGACATATTATCGAGCGGGGTACCCGCAGTTCCGCCGGGAATAATATTCTGGTGAAGCCACCGCTGCGCTGCTTGCTGCTCGTTTGCGTTGCCTGAATTAAGCAAATTTCTTAAATAAGCCGCCCGAGGATCGGAGCTATTCAAAAACGTCTGATGGGGCTGTGATAGGGAACCCCCTGCCGGGGTTCCATTACCAACCAAAGAAGCACTGCCAATCGCCGGGGATTGGCTAATGCCTGCCGGAGCATTACTCGCATTTCCAGTAGGGGACTGCATCCAATTAAGGCGGGGACCAGAAACATTGGATACTTGCGACCCATTGGCCCACTGCCCTCCGCCATCACGAGCCATCCCTTCCTGAATAATTCGGGTCATTTCGGGGATGTTGGTAATATCCCCGCCACGTTGCTGATACGGAAGGATGTATTTGTAGTAAGTTATTTGATCGAGATTGCGAACCCACGCCATAGGATCATTCGCGGCAGAGGGGTTGGTGGTATTCCACGGAGTAAGAAGCGGATTCCACTTGGGATCATACGGAACGTTTCCCCCGCCCAAAGTGCGGGTGGGATCAAACGAAGTGCCAGCGTATGCGCCGGGGTTGGCAGCTACTTGAGCAGCGGTAGGAGCAAGTCCAATACTACTACCGCCCCCTCCGGGGGCAGTTCCGGGACCACCAAACTGCGACGGAACAAACCCCGGATTTTGGCCGGGGTACGTAATGGTGGGGGCCGGGACACCCGGACCTCCGGGTTCGAGAAACCCCCCGCCAAAAGAATTTTCCGTATTAAACGGGTTGTAGTATCCCTGTCCCCCGGAGGGGTTTAGAATTCCTCCGGGGGTTTCAAAATCGTCGTAGCCGCCTCTGATCATTTATGCTCCTTTAGGTCTTCATCCACCAACGGGAAAACATACCGAAAGCCACCGCAGTAAAAGTTCCTTCGGGAGTAGAAAACTTAGAGCCGATCTCCGGAAACTTATCGCCCGCGTTGAAAAAATATTCCTTACCCTGCATAAGCGAGGAAGCCTGTACCATTTCCGCAGGAACCTTTGCACCGATGGGATTTTTGAACGGCACGTTCTGCATAACAGGTTTGTCCAAATCATCCCAGGCCACTTTGACTTCTACCTGAACGCCAAAAAACTTCTGCAACTCTTCCAAAACTCCCAAGGCCCCGGCTTCATTTTCTGGCACAATACCCAACGCAAGCGACAGCTTCAAGAAGCCACTTTTGAACCAAACCCAATGCTCGGAAGGAACAAAGCCTTCTACCATGGTATACTCAGATTTTGAAACCTCGGGGGCTTCTTCAATACCATTGGCTTTCAAAAACTTTAGCAATTTTTCCTTAAACAAGACAAATCTCCTTCTACTCTATTGTATCCCATGCAAAAGTTTTGAAGACCGGGGAAGGTTTAAGGCTGGAGTTTATTAAAATGGGTTGAAGGGAGCGCGATTCGGACCCCCCGTTATCAACAAAGCCTCGGCTGGGTGGATAAAAGGGTCGCCCTGGATAAGACCCTCTTCCGCCGCCGCCATCTGCATGGCCGCCATCGCTTCTCCCAAGGCCCCGTAGTAATTCGGTATACCGGAGGGCATTAGTTGAACTCCCCCCGCCTTCTGATCCTGGCTGTAACTGTAGTATGCCCAATTTGTAACTTGCCTCCACATATCTGCGTATTTATCAGTGAATTGGGACGGCCCAGGAATGGAGGAAGTTTGGTAATTCGCTAAGGTAACTGCCGTAGGAGTCTTCTTGTAGGTGCCGTCAATAAAATACCTGGGGGCCGCGCAAGAATCGTGGGGCCGGGGGTGTACGCGAAACGAAGAACTGTCGGCTTGATAGGAAATCGCGTTGGGCAGCCCCAAAACCCCGGTGGATTCCAAATCTCGCTGAACACTCAAAGGAACTTTTCGCGGCTCGGAACCCGGCGACCAAAAGCACAGCCTAGCCTGCCGCAGACCATCCCAATCGGAGGGCACCGCAATGATGGGCGATCCGTAGTCTTGTTTTCGCGGCACCAGATAAAACGGGGGCAATGTGTCGAGCGTCCACCGCCAATCAAACCGCCGCCAAATCATATTTTGGGCGGAGTTCAAAATCTGAATCTTGTAGGCTTCCTCGATATTGCGCGACTTGGAGACCGCAGTAGTATTCAACATTTCGGCGTAAGTCATGCTTTATCCTCTGGAATCCACCAAGTCATTGCGCACATCAAAAATTCGGGGCAGCGGAAGTTGCGCTCGCATCGCTTCTACTTCACTTTCAAAAACTGCCCGTTGCCCGGTGAAGCGATATCCATTTTTGGGTTCATAGACCGCACTGCCAGCCCGGTCGTCATCCGCATAAAGATAGGCGTAATATAGAACCGCCGCGCAATAAACCCGGAACCAATCGTCGTCCAACGAAAGAATTGAAGTAGAAGCGTAGTCGCTGGCGGTTAAATTGGGAACGTCCTTTTTGTAGTAGAGAAGAATTTTTTGGGTAGCAGACGGCAGAGACGAGGGCGATTTGGGGTAAGTGCGAATTTTACTTTGCCCCGCGACTTTGCCAACTTCCATTGTCTCCCCGGTTTTTACCGGATCGGCGGGCAACAAAGCGCGAACTCCGAGAGGCTTAAAGGTATTAGCATTATCGATAAGGATTGCGTACTTCAAATGGTTGAAGTCAGACGGAATTGTAACGTTGTAGTCTACCGTGGAAGTAGTAATTGCCAGCGGGGAATCGGGCATCTCCCCAATGGTCCACTCCCAAGGAGCCGCGTGCCACAGCAGACTCAAAGCATCGTAAAGAATCCTCAACTTGATATCATCAAGCCGCATATTCTTCACCATAGTCTTTGCGTAGCTGAAAGCGTCCCCCGGTGTGAAAACCGCCATTACTTATCCTCCAAATGCTTCTTAATGAATTTAAGTACCTTGGGTACAAGAATAACGACGAAGCCTACCGAAACCGCGAGCACAACTTCGTCGTTGATCATTAGAAACTAGGCCCCCCGAAGTGTTCTGCTTGGATTGTCCAACCATTAGGGAGGCCAGTGGTGTTATCAAACGCCTTGCCGCACAATTGGCAACGAACAATCCACTCGCGACGACCTTTATCGCGTGAAGGAATTCCGCTGCCGCGAGCCATGCGTTGTCCGCGAAGAGCGTGGTCGCCATTTTGGTGTGTATGGTTGCAGGTATCTTCGAGCTTTTTCTGAGCCGCCTCAGTTTGTCGCGCCGCTTCAGCCATTTGTCGCCGGGAATTCAACGCGGCTTGCCGGGCAGCTTCGATTTTCTGCTGGCTTTCGCGAGCATTCTCAAGTTGGATATCCAACAATTCGTTCTGCTTCCGCATATACTCCTGCCCCTCCTGGGTGGAGAGAAAGGAGAAAGCCATCAAAGACTTCGGATCAACTGTCGCCATAGGCGGTTGAATTGGTTTTTCGTTTGCCATATTGTCCTAACTTATTGTATCATTTAGAAAGGCGAGATAATTTTCTGCTTGCCCATATACTTCGCCCATTGGGGCGAGTCGCTGGAAGAGAACTCACGCTCAATTTCTTGCGGGGTCGGAAAAGGAACTCCTCGGGAAAGCCCGATGGCTACCCAGCGGCACAAGACCGTGCGCCACCCCCGCGCAGCGGGGTCGTCGGGGTTTTCTCCCCAGAGTTGATCTTCGTAGCGCCAGCCGGGTCGCAGTGATCCATCTTTTGTGGTCCAGCCTTTTTGGCGGTGAATATTATCCATGCCCACAACCAAGTCACCGTTCCAGACCATTTCTGGAAAATCCTTATGACTTAAATGCTTTAAGCTGAAATCTGGAACCACCTTTCGAATTACCTCCATTGTGGAGTATTCCGGCAGGAAAGTTCGACCATACCCAGAAATAGCAATTTCCTCCCCTCCGGGGAGGCGCAAACAAACTCCTCGAAAGGGACGAAGGGTTTGTTCACGAAATACTAACTTTTCTCCGTGGGGAAGTTTCCGTAGCTTCTGCTCAAACACCCGCCAATCAAGCGGGGTGCCCAATCGGGATACATTATCAACAGTGTTGATATACCCTTTTACGACAAAAACATTATGGGCAAATTGTTCGTCCAGATACGCCTTGGCGGCGAGACGCTGGCCTTCGGCCATATCGAGTTGTTTAATTATCTCAGCTTTTTCAGAATCAATAATACCCACATGAGGCATAAACTATTTCCTGGTGCTCCGAAGTTCTTCTTTAATAGTAGCGAGTTCCTGAAGTATAAGAATTTGATTATCAGTCGTTTTCTGTAGCACTTCAGTTAACTTAGACAAATGAATCTCAACAGTTTCCAGGCGATGCTTATAATATCCGGTAACGCTTGCCCCGCCCAGAAGTGGTAGCAACAAACAACAAAACCACACAACAGCCTGTGCCAGTGGAATTTGGATCTGCATGAATTTGGCCATAAACCTCCTCTAAAAATTAGGCGACGGGGCACTACCCGCCGAAGGAATGGTAGTCGTAAAGCTGGGCGGCGTAAACGGTGTCGATGTAATAGTAAACACTGAACTAATCGACCCTACCTGGGTATTGGTTTTATCATACAACCACGCATAATATTTTGTATTGGGCGGGGTAAGATCGGACGAATAGATAACCTCGGTGACTTGGTTGTACTCCCCGGCGGTAATTGGGATTACCGTAAAAATGGGGGGTTCCACTACCCCGTCGTATCCGG
>JACCDQ011372999.1_pt1 | contig 12457 bp, 8 predicted proteins | sample 7446031 | NCBI WGS metagenome assembly JACCDQ01 (sample SAMN15323442, study PRJNA562643) | freshwater metagenome | isolation source: river surface water | place: USA:Blue River Watershed | collected 2017-08-17
CAATTTTAATAAAAATATGAAAACCTTATTCTTTTTAGCAGTATTAATATAAAAAAAGCAGACCCTATTGAGATCTGCTTTAAAGAATTTGGTGGCTCCAGTGGGATTCGAACCCTTATATTAGGTCACAACCAAAATTATATATTAAAAACCTTAAATAATAGTGCTTATCAATACGCACCCAACTGCAAATTATTACTGCATATTTATTTCATTTTACTTTTTGGGTTTAATTCCAATGTTAACCACACCTTTAGTGTCCAATTCAATTTCAATTGAAACTTGAATATTGTCTCCAAATATCTCTAATTGATTTTTTAACCAATTCAATTGATCTTCCAATTGTTTTTCTGTTTTTTCTTGTTTGTCTTGGTGTATTTTTCTTTTAATTTCTTCTTTTATTTGTTTTCTAAAAAAATCAATTATTTCTGCTACTGTTTTTGGGTCTGTCCCAACATTAATACCCAAAACATTTGAATTTTCTAACACCGTATTAAATATTTTTGTCATTTTGTATCTCCTATGGTTATGACTATAGGAAAACTAAAACTCAATTTTATATTGCGAATTAGCGCTTTAGCTTTATTTTAATTCGTGCAAGTTGCCTATTATTGTTATTATTAAAACGAATAGAAATAAATTTCCTAATTTCATTATACTAAAAAAATATTACAAATCAAATATTTTATCCAACCAACATATTGATTTTATATTTTTTCTGTTATATAAGTTTTATAAAAAATAAAAAAATAAAATGGGAACTCAAATAAAATCTAAAGAAAGAGTTAAAGAACTCGCAGAAGTTTATACCAATGAAAGAGAAGTTAATGCCATGCTTAATCTCATAGAAGATGATAAAGCTGGTTTTACTTACGATATAAATACTACATTTTTAGAACCATCCTGCGGAAATGGTAATTTTCTTATAAAAATTTTACAAAGAAAACTAAAAACAATTAAAGAAAAATTTCATCAACCATATTTGTTTAAAATTTATACTTTAAAAGCACTAAGTACTATATATGGGATTGATATTTGCCAAGAAAATGTATCAGAAACTAGAGAAAGATTAAAAAAATTTTTAGAAAGCGAATTCTATTTACATTTAGGAAGCTATACACCAACAAAAGAATGGTTATTAGGAATAGAATATATTTTAAATAAAAACATTATTTGTGCTAATGCATTAGAGAATCAACAAAATATTTTAATAACTGAATTTAGTTGTCCAAAAAAAGGATACTTTAAAGAAAAAATATTTAGGTTTTCTGATTTATCTTCAGATGCTCCCATTCCAATAAAAATAACAACAGAAGTTCACTATGAAAGCTGGGGAGGGAGCAACCAATGAAAACTTTTAATCAAATTAAAAAAGAAAAAAATACTGGCATCACTCATTCATATGATGAAGTTCAACATTTAACAAAAGAAGAGTTATTTGATATTTTTGGGATGTGGCATGAATTTATTATCAAAAAAGTAGATAGTGAAACAAAAAAAGATGACTTATCTAGTCAAGATAAGTTATTTTGGGAATCAACAAAAACAATTAAAGATGAACAGAAAAAACAAACTACTGATATAAATCTAATTAATATAAACAAATTAGATCAAACCATTTTAAAAGATCAAAAGAACATTAATCATTCAGACAATAACATAAATGTTCCTAACAAAGTTCCTATCAAAAAAGGAAATGATGACACTAGAGATATTCTTGAATTATTTGAAAACCTAAATAATCATGAAATATTTACACCACCTAAAATCTCTAGACAAATTATTGATTTATTACCTCAAGAAGTATTTCAAAACCCAAACAATAAATTCTTAGATCCAGCAGTGAAAAGTGGTGTTTTTTTAAGAGAATTATTTCTTAAGCTATACGACTACTTGCCTAATGAAATTATAATAGGATTTGATGGAAACCGTTATGACCTATCAAAAAAACAAGAAAGAATTAATCATATTTTAAAAAACATGTTATTTGGTATCGCAATTAGTGAAACAACAGCATATATGTCAAGACGCACACTATATGGTGTTATGAAAGCCAACGGCGATAAAGACGAAGCAACAAGTAAAATACTTTTACCAAATCAACTAGGAAATAAAGAAGAAAAAATATTAAAACAAATAAGTAATTTAACACTTAATGAATATTATGATAAAAGAATATTTTTAAATGATGTAAATTATAATGGAAAAAATGAAATAGAGGGGAATATTTTTTATCCACATGAAGAACTTGAAGAGCTTATAAATTCAAGTGAAGATAAGGAAATTTCAGATAAGTTTTTTCCCTTTATTGATGATACAAATCATGTAAAAATCACTGAAGTTAAGAACGGAATAAGATTTAATAAAAAAACGAAAAGGGAAGAAGAAATGAAATTTGATGTAATAATAGGAAACCCCCCATATCAGAGGAATGACGGTGGCGGTGCTGAAAGCACTCAATCTGCTGTGCCACTTTATCATTACTTTGTATTGGATGCAATTAAATTAAATCCCGACTATGTTTCTTTAATTATTCCTAGTAGATGGTTTTGCACAGGTAGAGGACTTGATGATTTTCGTAAAACAATGTTAAACGACCATAGATTGCAAAACATAGTGGACTTTCCAAATGCTTCTGAATGTTTTCCAAGTGTCAAGATTGCGGGTGGGGTTAATTATTTTTTATGGAATAAAAATAAAACTTCTAAAGAGTGTGTTTTTACTAATATTATTAATGGTGAGTCTAACACTAAAAAAATTATTCTTTCTGAAAATGAAATCTTAGTTAGAGATATGAAGGGACTAGCCATTTTAGATAAAATAAAAAATAAAACTACCAATTTTATGATAGATTTTGTTTCTACAAGTAAGCCTTTTGGTTTAAGAACAAATTTCAAAGACTATCAAGATAATTTTACAAAAGGTACAGTTAAATTATATGGAAATAAGTTTACTGCTTATACAAAAATTCAAAACATATCTAAAAATATAGATAAAATTAATAAATGGAAAGTAATTGCTCCAAAAACAGGAATGGGAATAGAAGAAGCTCCTTATAAAGTTATTCACCCAGCAAAAGTTATTCAACCTAATGAAGTTTGCACAGAAACATATATAGTTATAGGCTTTTATGATACACAAATTGAAGCAGAAAATCTTCTTTCATATTACAAAACAAAATTTTTTAGATATTTAATTTCACTATCTAAAACAGGACAAGATACTGCTCCTAAAGTATATAGATTTGTTCCCTTACTTGATATGAGTATTAATTGGACAGATCAAAAACTCTATGAAGAATATGGTTTAACTAATGAAGAAATTAATTATATTAATAACACTATAGATGAAATGAGGTAATTATTATGAATAATCAAAATTCATATTTAGCACCATCAAATAAATTAAAAAAAAATTATATTTATGGATATATAAAACTACCTCTTTTAAATGAAAAAAATCCTATAATAAAAATAGGTCAAACAACTGATGAAGATATAAATAGATATATTGAGGGAATTATTAACCCTAGAAACACTTCAAATAATATAGAGTGGATTCATGCTTTTGAACCAATAGAGGCAACATATTCAGGAGGAAAGTTAAAAGGGGATTTTTTTTCCGATCATGATTTACGACCAGTTTTTAAGGAGCTTGGATTTCCCAGATTAAAAGGGCTAGACAATAGTTTAACAGAAGAACATCAAGTATCTCCAAACATAGCAGAGCATATTATCAAAGAATTTAAAAATGGCACTCCTAAAGAGTTAATAGATATTAATAGAACTCAAACATTTCCAATGAGAAATGAGCAAAAAGATGCTGTAAATAAAACACAAAATTATTTTAACAATCGTCCAAACGGAGCAGAAATGTTATGGAATGCTAAAATGAGGTTTGGAAAAACATTCACTGCTTACCAATTAGCTAAGTCAATGAATTTTAATAAAATACTTGTCATAACTTATAAACCAGCAGTTAAAGATGCATGGAAAAAAGATTTAAACAATCATAAAGATTTCAAAGAGTTTGTTTTTTTATCAGATGAAGCACTTTTAGATATTAATAACTACCAAAATAAAAAAAATGTTGTTGCTTTTGTATCATTTCAGGACATTTTACAAGAGGGAAAAAATAATCAAGTAAAAGAAAGACATAAATATTTATTTGGTGAAGAAAACAAATGGGATTTATTAATCATAGATGAATTTCACTATGGATCTGCTACTAAAAGAGCACAACAAACCATTTATGAAACAGAAGGACAAGAAATAACCGAAGATAAAATTAAAGAAGAATTATTACCTGATGAAAAAGATGAAGAAATTGATAATGAGATAGTTGAAGATTTAGAAAAAAACATTAAATCAAAATATAAACTTTTTCTATCTGGTACCCCCTTTAAAGCTTTAGCTGATGATAGATTTCTACCAGAAGCAATATTTAATTGGACTTATCAGGATGAACAAAAAGCAAAAGAAGAATGGATTCCAAATTATGTTGGTGAAAAAAATTTATACGAATCCTTACCAAAAATAAAACTTTATCTACTTGAATTATCTCAAGACTTAATTACAGCAGGTTGGCTGCAAGATAAAAATGAATTTAGTTTAAATGAATTTTTTAAAGTAGAGAAAGGTAAGCAGACATTTAAAAATGAAGAGTTTGTTATTAAATGGTTGGATTTATTAAGTGGTAGTTTTGAAAATCAAAATAAAGAAGAAGAAATTATTGAAGATAATGAAAAAAATACAACTAATTTTTTTCCATTTAGTAACCAATCAGATTTTATTAAAAAAGATTTAATAAATCATACTATGTGGTACTTAAATAGAACATCTTCAGCTAAAGCTTTAAAAAAATTATTGGAAGAACATCCAAAATTTAAGGATGAATATAAGATAATTCTAGTTGCAGGTAAAGATTCAAAATCTGGTGCCGATGCCTTACCACCTGTTGAAGAAGCAATTAAAAACAATAAAAAAACAATTATTTTAACAGTAGGAAAATTAACAACTGGTGTTTCAATACCAGAACTTAGTGCTATATTGTTTTTAAGAGATACTGAGTCACCCGAAAGCTATTTCCAAACAGCATTTAGAGCACAAACCCCTTATGTTGATAACTATGGAAAAGTACTTAAGCATGAATGTTATATATTTGATTTTTCTCCCAATAGAAGCTTAAAACTTTTAACAGAATATAGTGAAAAATTATCTGAAAAAAATAGCTTGGGATCTACCGATAAAATGGAAGAGTTTATTAAATATCTTCCAGTATTAAAATTCTCTGGCAATTCATTTATTGAAATGGATGCAAAAGATGTTTTAACCTTTAATTATCAATCAATTGGAGCCAGAACATTGGGTGAGTATTTTGGTTCTACTAAAAATGTTCATTTTCCCATTGAACAAGTTATTGCACTAAACAACGATCCAACCTTAAAACAAAAATGTGTTGATATTTTTGCAAAAATTAAAAAATTTAAGAAATTTAATGGAATAAAAGAAGAAAAAGATGATAAAATAAATTTTGAAAATTTAGGAAGAAATGTTGAAGATATACAAAAACTAAAAACAAAAGGTGGTGAAAAAACAGAAAAAGAGAAAAAAGAATTAGATAAAAAAAATAAAGAATATAAAGATGAAGCAAATAAGGGAAGAGAATTATTAAAAACCTTGCTTTCTAGATTACCTGTTTATATGTATTTAACTGATGCTTCAGAAGAAAACTTAATACAAATTTTAAACAGTGATACAGATAATATTTTTGAAAAAACAACAGGAATAACAATTGATGATTTAAAATTTTTATTTGAAGTTGGTTTTATAAAAGTTAACAGTATTAACGGCTATATTTACAAGTTTTTAGAACTTGAAAATTATAATTATGAAAACTTAAACAAAAAGAAAGATTAACTATAATAGTTTAATATTTATTGTTGGAAACATTTGATCATTTTTAGAAAAATATTGAAGCATTGCAGTTTCTTCATAATTCATATTTCTATCTACTAATGACATAAGTAAATCTAAAAAATGAACTTTTTGTAGAATTTGAATAACAATACTATATAGATGATTTACTAAAAGATAATTTTGCATATTTTCTTGTGTAGGTAAATTAAAATCTTTAACCCCCAATATTTCTTCAATGAAAAATTGAAAATCTTGATCTCTGTGAAAAACATAAGAATTTAAATATAAATCAAAAAAATCATAGTTACTTACTACTATAGTATCCTCCTTAATTCTATTTTTTTGTATAAAACTATATAATCGGCTATCTTTAGATAAATTATTACAATAATCTTTTATCTTTTCACTTTTATAGTTTATTTTCATAAAAGATGATATATCTATAAGCTTTAATTCTTTAGGTAAAATTTCATCAAAAGATTTTTTTAATAGACTATTTTTGTGAATATCAAAAGCATTTCTAATTAAATTATTTGCTTTAGAATAATATTTTTCATTTATCAGAATAAATGGTCTTAAAACAGTGCAAGCATGAAAAAAATCTACCTGAGAAACAAAAGTATTATTAAAACCAGCCTTAAATGGAAAAGAAGCCATTATAAGATTTTCAACACTTCCTAATTTATTCAAAATAATTTTGAAATTTTCATTAAAAGACTTAAACTCTTTCATTAAAATTTTAAAATTTTGAACATCATAAGTTTGAGTTAAAGCAACCTTATTCTCTTTGTTAAAAACGACAAAATAACTCATTATCTTTATTTAATCAATTCTTTTTTTACAATCACATTGTTAACCTTCTTTGTAAGGTCAACTAGATCACCACTCTCATTAATAGCCACCAATCCATCAAAATGTTTAATGAGCATATTTAATGCTTTTCTAAGATTAGCAGAACTAGACTCTTCAGCATTTAGATAAGAACCTTTACTTTCCAAAATAGGAGTATTACCCTTACCACTCTTGTAACCATCAAGTTCTTTCTCAAGACTAGCAATATATTGCTTGAGTCTCATATTTTCTCTTTCAACATTAGAAAGTGTTAATTCAGCAATAAGATTTGAAGTATCACCAGGCTTTTTAACACCAGGTTGAGAATAAAAGTAATCTTCAATTAAACCCTTATACTTATCATTACGAAGTATGGTGGAGCTACTACAAGCAGAACCTTCTTGTTTTGTAATATATTCTGAAAGAGTTCCAGCCATTTCTGTAATATTTTTAAAACCAACTTGCTTTTTCTTATATAAAGCAATTTGCTCTTGAATCATTACAAGTCGTTTAGCAACCTTTTCTGACTGATAATTCTTAAAATTGTTCTTTTTTGTTTCCATAATTTAATCCTAATAATGGTTCATTTTTATGCTCTAATGATAACATATTTGTGGACAATAATTCCACTGTTTGTTTTTGTGTTAATCCATAACGATTAACCACTTCTTTTAACAACCCTAAACATTCTTGAGAAGGGTTAGCGGGTAGCTTCATATCAAAAGCTTTTCTGAAATCTCCCAACCTAGCTAAAAGCTGTCTTCTTAACAAATCAAACTTAGCTCTCACCATAGGTGTATCTAATCCAGGGAAACTTTCACAATCAGATAATCTAGTTAGTAAATACTCTACATCATTTTCTTTAGAACTTACTTGCTGAAGATTTTCAATTAATATTTCAGGCTTCTTAACTACATATTGAGTTGAACTTGATTCTTCGGATAATCTTTTACGATTAGCTTCAAGCATTTCTTCAGAAACAATCCAACCTAATAACTCCTCAGTGATTCGTTGTCTTTCTTCTTCAATACCATCTAATTCTTCAATCGTGTATTTTTCACTATCAGAACTAGCCTCAGAAAGCTTGTTTTCAATTTCTTCTAACAATTCCATCATTTGTCTTTTCTTTACAGCAATGGCAGGAAGATGGTCAATTGAACGAACAGCATATGGACAAATACCACATCTTCTTAATCCTTTCAATTCTTTAATTAAATCAGAAGGACAATTATTGTTATATGGGCAAATTTCAGTCTTATTAAAAGCTAATTTCACATTAGATTCTTCAATTAAAACATCTACACCACTTTTACCTTCTTCTTTTAAATTAAGGCTAATACAGCCATATTGTGCTATGGTTTCCATTTTGTTAATGGCGATACTCTTAGCAATATTTGAATCTTCTTTATCAGCAAAAATAGGATGATTACTTTCTTTACCCATTAGTTGGTCAAATTCTTTTTGAATTGCCATTTTAGCCAATCCTTCTTTTTGTCCTTTTTCTATTTCTGTTAAATAGTTAGGATCTAACTTAACATAATGGTGAACAACTGCTTCTGTTTGACCAGTTATATATTGACCAATCACATCTGATGGTAAAGCAGTAATATAGTGTGAAACCACACTAACTCTAGCACTATGTGGAGTTATATCAGAAGTCCAACGAAGTTCACATTTATCTTTACACTTTAAACCATACTCTTTTAATTTTACATCTTGATTTATTTCATTAAAAGAAATGCCTGAAGGTAATAACCTAGCTAATTCAGTTCTCTTTATTCCAAATTTTTGAATAATATTTTGAAAATTAACTAATATACTTAACCAATAATTTTTATAGGCACTATCATTATAAGGTAAACCATCACTTCCATGAGAAAAAAGTGGATAAAAACTTCCCCATTTTGTTTTTTCATTATTGTTATAAAATATTTTTTCATTAAATTTTGGATTATCTACCAAATTTCTCCATGCTAATTGGTTTTCCAATGTTTCTAATACCTTTTTATGAACCATTGGCGACCACGCATTGTTTTTCGCTTTATCTGTATTTACATACAAAGGAACAAAAGATGTATCTCTATCTCTAACCAATTGATTAAACTTTTCAGCATCTAACCATTGAATATGATTTCCCCTTATTCCCGTTTGTAATGCTACATATATATGATTTAACAAGTGTGGACGAGGCAATCTTATTGGATCACCATTTTTTATTTTAACAATTGTAAAATCTAATAAGTTTTGTAATTCTTTAAACACAACTCTTTGACCATTCCAATACATTAAAGGTATAAAACCAACCTTTTCACTTAACCTTACAGTATCAATGAATTCTTCTTTCCCAAATAAAAATGCTTCTCTAACATCATACTCAGAAACTTTTCCTTCCAAAACCTTTTCCAATACAACATGGTTATATGTTTTTATCATTTCAATATAATTAATTAAAAAACCAAATAAATGTCTTGGAATTAGTCCTTTATTCGTTCCCATAGACTTCTTAACTCTTGGCAAATCAAAATCTGATATTGAGTTTACAAAACCCTTACAACCTTCTAAATCATCTGAGTAGGTTTCAATAAAATTAAAAAATTGTGAAATGTTTTTAATCACACCATATTGATATTCATTACTTGTTTTTCTTTCATTTTTTCTTTGCTCTAAAAACTCAATAAAAGTAGGTGGCATTAATTCTTGTGTTTCAATAACTCTTGAAATAAAAACATTTCCCTTTAATTCGCTAGGAAATTTTGGATATCCATACTTTGAATTATTTACCTTATACCAATTATGTAATATATAAAACAAATAAATATTTAAATGATTTAAACTTTGTTTTATAGACTTAAAACTTTCTCTCTTTATTTTGTTTAAATAACTTTTTTCGGCAAGTTCCCAAAATGAAATCGTTTCGGCAATCTCTGGTATTTGCTCCTTTAAAATACTTAGCTTATCTACTGAAAACCAAAGTAAATCTATCTTCTCTTGACTTACAGAAGATTTCTTAGGTTTTATAGAGTGAATTAGCTCCCCAGCTTTTCTCTCCATTTTATTTCGTTGATTTTTTTCATTAGCAACTTTCATCCACTCATTTAAATTAATAGGAAACTTATGAGGAAATTTTGTGCTTAAAAGTATTATTAGTAATTGATATGGTGGTCTAGTATTAAATATACCAGCATTATAAGCAAAATCTCTAAATTCTAACATTTGATTTACATCAACATCTTTAAAATCTACCCACCCTAAACTAATAAATAATTTAGAACCATAGGATATTAAAATTTCTTTATTATCTACAGTTAAGAACTTTGAATCTGAATCTTCATTGTTTTGACTATTTAAAGACCTAATCTCTTTAAACATTTTAGGATAAACATTAATCCCAAAATCAATACGCTGTTTTTTACCATTTACTATTTTATGAGAATAAGGAATTTTAAATTTGAAAGGTAAATGTATTAATTTTTTAAAATGTAATAACATTAAAAAGACACTCAATCCTTGAGTATATATTGATGCATACATAATTCCAAAAGTAAAAGATAAGTTATACTTATTATGAAAATCTCTAACCTTTTCTTCTGACTCTTCTTTTTTCAGAATTTGGTTTAAAGCAAATGCATCTTCAATAAATTCTTTATCCAATTTTTTCTTAGATAATTCTTTTTCAACCTTATAAAACACAAGTGGAGTCTTAATATCAATAAGATTATTACTTTTATCTCTAATAGATGCTGTAGTAAAATCAATATTTAAATTAATCCCTTTAGCATCAAAATAATCTATAAAAACTTCAGTTGCTTCTTTTAATGATTTTTTAATTTCCTTATCTGATATCTCTTCATTAAAAATAATGTTATCTGTTAAATTAAATTTCATTATATTGCTTCTCCAACTCTAACAATTGATGCTTTAATGCTCTTTTTTTCATTTCCAACAAACTTAATTGATTGCTTTTTTCGTTATAAAGTAGACTATTCGCATACTCTAATTCTACAGCTATTAAATCTTGGTCATGTCTTGCATATTTTTGTGTTGAACCAATGGTTGAATGTCCCATTATTTTTTGAACAATTGCTATTGGTAATCCATAACTACCATCTGATTTTGGAAAATAATTTAATAGATATGTCCCATACATATGCCTTAATGAATGAACTCCTTGATTTAATTCATTCTCAACACCTATTTTAGAAGTTGCCTTCTTAAAAGCTTCACTTCTAGTAGCAGCAGCACTTAGAAAAAATGGCTTACCTTTTTCTTTTCCACGAATATGTTGAAATACAAACTCATGTTTATTATGGTGGACATACTCTTGTTTTATGTATTTCTCTAGATAGTCAAAAAACAAATCACCAAAAGGCTGAATTAATACTGTTCTATTTGTTTGGCGACCTTTCCAGGTTAATTCATTTCTTTCTTCTGGAGTTAAAGACTTATAAGATTTATGATCTATTCTTGAAAGTGGATCAACTAAAAATACCGATCTTGTTTTTAAATCAATATCTTCAATTAACAATTGTAGTGCTTCGTGTATTCTACATCCAGAAGCGGCGCAAAGCATATATAAAGCCTTATCTCTATAACTTGAAAATGATTCAACTAATGCAATTATCTTATCAAAAGGGAAAGCCCTTTCTGTATTAAAATAAGATTGAGATTTTGCTATAGGAAGAATACAAGCCTTTAATAATTGAGGACCATTAGCTACAACCCCAGCAAGCATAGAATTTTTTATCATTGCCTGCTTTACATTAGAAGAAACAATCTCTTTAGTGTTTATCTCTAAAAATAATTTTGAATCAACTTTTTCACCTAACGTTTCTTGTTCCAATCTAACTCTTTCTGAAGCTTTAAGAAACAACCTCACAGATGCCATCATTAAATCTACAGTTTGCTTCTTATATAACTTAGATGGATATGTTTTATTAATATTTATTGCTATTTCACTTCCAGAGTTATCACCATATAACAACCACTCAGGAAAGGATTCTATAACCTCAACTAAAAATGATTTATTTAATTGTTTTTCTAGATAAACTAAACTTGCTTCTTCCAAGTAGTCAACAAACAAGGCAACATTTCTACAGTAAGAAAGTCTTGTGTTTTTAGGATATTTTTTAATAAGTAAATTTGAAAAGACAGTAAAGAAAGTAAGTTCTTCACCTTTGTTGTTAATTAGCTTCCAAGACTGATTTTTATTTACTGAAGTTTCTATAATTGTGACATTTTTCATAATGTTTACCGTTTTGATTAGTGCATATTACTGCATAATCTAAAAATGTCAATAGATAAAGAAAAAAGGCAGACCTTTAAAGTCTACCCTTTTGTTTTGTATGGTGCTTCTGGCGAGGATCGAACTCGCTCTCCTTTCGGCGTCGGTTTAGAAGCGACTAGTCTGCCATTGACCATCAGAAGCAAATTTACAGCAGTTGTTTATTTCACTCAATTCACCAACTTTCTGCATTAAATCAAATTGAGTCCATTTAATTCTTCAATACTCTCTATTCTACTTCAAACCAACTTTCTTTGCAACTATTTTTTACTCTATTCTCAATATGCAGTAAATCTCACCTTATATAAGAACCCACGAATTTTACGCTTTTAGAGGGCGTTTCCATAGACCGCTCGGACATGGAGCCAAATAACAGCAGTTGTTCATTTCACTCAAATCACCAACTTTCTGCTAAAATTAATTTGAG
>JACCDQ011567339.1_pt1 | contig 12456 bp, 14 predicted proteins | sample 7446031 | NCBI WGS metagenome assembly JACCDQ01 (sample SAMN15323442, study PRJNA562643) | freshwater metagenome | isolation source: river surface water | place: USA:Blue River Watershed | collected 2017-08-17
AGATTTAACATCATTCTCTTTGGTTCTATCACCTTGACCTGCTGTATATTGTCTAGCGGTTTTCAAGTCAGGATTTTCATACCAAACGATTAAGTCTGGCTTGCCGTATTGTTCTGCATCTTGAATAATGCCGGCACATAAATCTCCGTCATTTTTAATTCCAGAGTATCGTTCACTATGTGCGGCAAACTGTAATTGTTTGTCATGCCAAACCGATATAGCGGCATCATGACTGTTTGCGCTTATTCCCCAAATATTCATTTTTGTTTCCAATTTTTCAGTAAATCACTGCTACTGTTTAATTTTGTATTTCCGCCGACACCAAAGACAAATTCAACATCATCAAATATCATTTCTGGTATATTATCTTTAGTTCTATCTCCGCCATTGGCGAAAATAATATCTGCTGTCGGATATCTTCTTTTTAATAATCTAATAGCTTCGCAACTTGAATCATCATCGTCGTTATATAAAATAACTTCGTCTACTACACCTATTGCACTGGTTACTATAAAACGTTCATCGATATCCATAAATGGTTGACCTTTTTTACGAGTTAACCAGTTATCGCTATTCAACCCTACTACTAATTTATCGCCTAATTCTTTTGCGGCTTTAAAATATTTAATATGTCCGCTGTGAATAGGATCGAATCCTCCAGTAACCAATACAATTTTCATCTGTATATAAATGGATCTCGTTGACGTAATTCTTCCAAACGTTTTGCTAGTTTAACTTGGAACTGTGCTTCTTCTGCATTGTGTTCTTTGTCAAATAGTTTGTAAGTTTTTAAAACATTTTCTATGCGACTTTGCAAATCTAATTTGAATTGTTCGTAGTCTATACTAGCAATAATGTCTTTATAAGTTTGACTACTAAACAAATAATGTCCGCTAACGCTAACTGCGGTATCTATATCAGAAACACCTTCTGGAACCCAACGTACCCAATACTTTTGATTATAAACTAGATTGGCAAATGTATCCCAAAGTTCTTTTGGTGCATATTCTTTTAACAAGTCTGTTTGAATTTTGCCTAGTTGTGGAGCAATGTTTAAACTATCTACTTTTGCTGCCAATCGTAGTTCAATATCTTCTACATTAAAGTAATCAGCATTATGTTCTTTAAATAAGAAACCTTCTGCACGTATCTGTTCTCCAATTGCTCGATTACGTTCTACGTCAAAAGTTCCAGCCTGTCCGTCTTTAGTTAAGCTACCTGTCTGTGTTACAAAGAATACAATATTCTTTTTGTAAGGGTTTAGGAAACCAAGTTGTAAATCAATTCTTGCCAGGCTACTATTAATGTCAATACCTGTGTTGTCTTCGCTGCCAAATTCTAGTTTAATATTAGGATTTAAACTTAATGCATATTCAATTAATTTCTTTGCATAATGTAATTGATTGTCTTTGATCCGACTTACATCGATGTGAATTAAATCAAAGCCTGCGGCAATGTCAGCGGCAATAGTTTTCATACAACGATCGATGGCGTCTTCTATAGATAGTCCTCGATCCAAATCACTAAAGTAAGGTCCGCAGTGATCTCTGCATAATAATAAGTTTGGATTTTTAAATGGTTTAATTTGTTCTGCTAGTTCGGCAGTAGTACAAACATAGCCTGTTACATAGTCGACTTGATTGCGACTAGCAATAATCATTAAAGGATAATAATTTTCTTTTGTGTGTTTTGCAAGGATTTCGATAATTTCCTTGCTCATTGGTCCAAATCCCAATTTAAACTGTTTCATATTGTCTGCTTTCAATTTCATTATAAACGTGTTCACTGGGTTTGATTCCTGTGTAGATTTCAAACTGCTTTAAGAACTGTGCCCGATAAAACTCACGTCCAGACACATATTTAACTCTAGCGATCTTGCATTGTTCTTGCAATTCATTGTCTTTAATAGCTAAATCAATTACGACTCTGGCAGCGGGAGGAATCTGTCCAATTTTGTAAGGACTGTCATACATGCTTGTGCCTAACGCTGTACAGTTAATTACTACATCGCTGTAGCTATATCTATTATTCCATGTACCTGCACTTTTTGTACAAACATTTAAATTGTCATAATGTTGTTCTTCCAAGTGCTTGACAAACATACTTCCTATAGCGCCTGCGCCTAATATAGTAATTTTGTCGCCTTGGCGTATTTCTTTACATACATATTCAACACCTGCAAAGTCAGCATTGTATCCGTGTGTAATACCTTTATCTACTTTAATGGTATTACAGCTATTATATAACTCAACGTAAGGATGTTTTTTATCTAACACGGACAACACCGCCCGTTTAAAAGGCATACTGATACTAATACCACTGACACCGTTGTCTATTGCTTGTTGAATCGACTTTTCAACATCTGCGCTGGCTAGTGGTTCGTATGTTGCATCTATATTGTAATGCTTAAAGAATTCTGTGTAAAAGTATTGCCCAGTCTTTCCAGGATATTGACTTAAACTTATAAATTTTTTCATCGTTTATATGCTCTTATTTGTTTTATTTTATTATCTTGATCAAACTCTATGACATCGACTACTGCTACAGATATTGAATTGTTGATAATGATTTTAATTTCGGATATGACAGTATCCAATCCGATTGCTACCTTATCAACATCGATTCTAATAGTATCTATACTGTTAAAAAATCTTTGATTAAAGTCTAGGACATTTTGTTTACCAACAACTTGTACTTCCCAATCTGTTAATATAATACTGTCACTGAACAATACTTCCAAACTCACTGTATCTTTTTTACAGAAGCTTTGAAAGTACATTAGTGCAATTTGGCTTTGTGTCGGATTACTCATTGTCTAACTCCGCAAATAATTTAATACCTAGATACCACAAGAATAAATCAAATGGAGCAGTATGTAATGGACTCATATTCCAAAAGATAATCGGAACAAGCATCTGCACTTTTTTATAATCATAGCCTTCTTTAACTATAAACTCTTTAAGTTTCTTTTGATAGATAGCAATATGGTCAACATGCGGTACACTTAGTGTAACAGAGTCGCCATTTACTTCGATATCAAAGTTATGATTCTTAATGTTAGCATAGTTAATAACAAAGCCGCCTGATAGTTTGGCTAAGTCATAATAGATATCACCATACTCTACCAAGCCTGCAAACTCATGACGCCAATCAATGACTTTAAACTCGCCGGCACCATTAATAACTGTGTTATCAAAATGTAAGTCGCCATGAATAAATCCAGGTGCGACTGTTGTGCTTAGGTAGTCCCAATCTATCTTATCTAGATAGTAACTATAATCTTTGACTTTAACATTGTCAATGTTAGTAACATTTTTTATGTTAGGATACTTTTCCAAAAACTTTGCAATACGTTGTAACGTTTTTGTTTTATAAAACTCTGTGGCTGCAGATGTAATATCAGCATCTACCGGTTGCCAAACATCGTTTTTTAACCAAGTTAGATAATCTGTAAATGCTACTGGATTATTAAACTCATACAGAGTTTGTCCTTCAAAGAAGTCATAGGCCATATAATTGCCTTGATACTTACAGTTATATGGACATACTAAAGGGTTAGCTAATGTCTTATCAAATTTCTTTTTAGCTACTGTGCTATCTAACCACCATTTAACAACACGGTTGTTACAGATGTATGTTATTTCGTCTTTCTTAGCGAAGTCGAACTTTTGACTTTTGCTTAATGCTGTTTGATATTGTTCTGCGCTACCGAAGTCTAACCATGTGCTTAGTACAGAAGTATCGCTGCCACGACGAATGATAGGAATATATTCTGTACCGTTATGTGCTTGCAGGTCTGCAAAGAACTGTGTATAATTATGAATATACATCAGTCCAGTGAATGCCTTCCAGCTTGCGGGTGTTGTTTCTTTGAATTTAATATCTTGTATTTGGAAACTATTGTTTAAGTCAAACATAGTATAAAGATACGTGTCTTCTTCTGGAACAGTTTTAACGAAATAACAGTCGTTGTCTTTAACTTTATCTGTAATAGATTGATCAAAGTAAGTGTCGCAGGTTATGTACCAGAATGGTCCATCTACAACATCTTTACATTGTAGCAAAGTATAACCTGTACCTGATTTATCACTAGTCCAGTCATCTACTTCTACAAATTCGATGTGTCTATCACTGTAAGCTACAGCACAGAAGTCACGTACTTGTTGACTTAGATAACCTAAAGGTATAATGAATCTAGTATCCTTTGGAAACTGTTCAATCATATGTCCAAGTACAGGTTTATCTTTATATGGCAGTAAGGCTTTATTTAAATTTTTTGTGTAGTTACCCATTCTACTACCAAGGCCAGCAGTTGGAATTATTACAGTATGTTTATTCATGCTCGTAACTGATCCTGCCGTGTGTTCGTCCTTGGTCGTCTTGCAGTCTTATAACGTCATCTAATTCGGTTGTACTAGTTTCCATAAACTCTAAATCAGTAGTTGCTACAACTCTATGTACATAACCAGGAGACATGTTAAATACAACACCTTCTTTAAGTTCGATTATGTCAAATGTTGCTTCATATTCTTCTACTTGTCGAGCTGTCATTCCTTGTTCTAAAAACTTTTTAACATCAAAAATTTCTTTACTACGATGTAAAAAGCCTGTGCCGCTTAGAACATAATTAGTTTCGAATTTATACTCATGGACTTGTAAACTGGTTCTATTGCCAGCTTTAAATAATATTCGTTTGCTTGCATATGGAGTATTAACGCCATCAGCAATCCAAAGTTCATAGCCCCAGTGCTTGTTGACTTTTTTTATGTCCATTGATTTTCCTTTAATTTTGATAAAATTAGCTCATAAGCATATCGATGACCTTCTGCACTTGTGTGCCAACTTGGCAAGTCATCTGGGTAATCTATGCTTAATTGACCCCAGCTTAGTTCACAGATATTTATAGAGTCTATGAACTTTTTATAATAGTCTGGTTCATGTGTTAATATAATATGTTTGACGCCGGCACGTTTGAGCAGTTCATGTGCCATAGTCATTAAACCAATTGTTTGGATACGATTGATTCTAGATTCGTGTATAGTTGTTCCATAGTCGTATAAAGTTTTCATACGCTGTTTTGGTTCTTGTCTGAATCTTGCATAGTAACCAGAGTCTTTATCTTGGCTACCAAAACTTTCCCAATAATCAATTACACCCATTAGATTGTCAGTGAACATTGCACCTGTATATCTTGGATTATCTTTTAAAGGATGATGTAATCTTACTTCTTTATCAAATACATGATATGTATGTTCTCCGTAAGGAGGATATTGATGATAGTTAACATCCTCTAATGTAATTTCTCCATTTGGAAAATTATAGTCCATAGGAAACCAATCTACTCTATCATAACTCGTATGACTGATAATGACTAAGTCGTTTTGATTTGCTATATTATCTACAGCATATTTTGCTTGTAAGTAGATACTAAAGTTAGTGCTACTCCCTTTAGCTAGATTGACAACAGACTTATTAAGTTCATGACCTAACAACTGCCCGTATGGTTCCGTGGCCAGATCATGACAACCAATACCAATGTTAAAACTATCTCCGCATATTACTATTTTATTCTGCATATAACTCCACTATTTTAGGAAACAATACTTCTTCTGCCCAATACTTATGTCCATCACGAAGAACATGCATATTAGGTGCATGTTTAAATCCTTGTATGTTACAAACTGTTTGCATAGCATCATGAAAGTAAATGCCTATATTCTTTTCGTGTTCTGTGCTTTTTAATTTTTTATCAAATGTAGCATAAACATCTATGTCTAAGTCTTTCATCCAAACATCCCACCACGCCGGTACTGCTTGAAAGAATACATACTTGATGCCTAAATTCTCTAATGTATTTTTCATTAAAAATTGCTGATGCAAGTATAAATCTAAACTGCCTATCAAACTACTGCCTGAAGCAATATAGTGCTTTTGATATTCTTCTACCGCTTTAACTGTATCTTTGGCGGCTTCTCGCTGCCAAGAATATAAAAAGTCTCCGAATGGTTGAGTTAAGTTGATTCTATGCCAACCTCTAATACGTTTATCGTCAACATATATTTCGTGACGCTCTGCGCTGGTCCAACCCAATACAACTACTAAATCTTGTTTTTCGTCTTCGGTTAATGTTTGTAAAAACTCTAGTGTAGTTCTAACCATACGTTGATTAGAACCGCCACCAATAGCATCGTTAATAACTTTACTTGCATTAAGTTTTTTGCTAAGATGAGCTGTCCAGTTATACATATTATAATATTCAGTCATATTATAATTTTCTGGCGTTGCATCTTGTAGTGCCGCCCAAGGTTTAAATAGTTCTTCTTCAAATTCTAATTCGGAACCCACAGTCCAGCTACATCCGTTTGTATATAAGATTGTCATAGTAAGTTATTTTCTTGTATATATCTGTGCAATTCAGTGGCCCATAATTTATGTGCAGTAGCATTAGGATGCCAGCCAGCACCGGGACCATCAGTACAGTATACAGGATTTGTGCCAGAGTTGTCAATGAATGATTTGAATGTACTATTACTTTGATCCTTCTTGTAGAATCTTGTCGAATCAATAGTATCCCATAGTGACACATAATCATTCAATTCGTGTTGTCTACTCTGTGTAGTACTATCAGAATACATATAACCATGTGCTTTTAGCTGACGCACTTCGTCGCCAATATTAAGTTCTTCCCAACAATCTATGTTAGATTTTGGACTTTGATAAAACGCATTGAACTGCAAATATTTTATATTATGTCTACGACAAAAGTTTTCAAACTGAAGACTATCTAAAATGAAACGTGGAATATATTCTTCTGGATTCCACAAGTATGCTACGTATAGTTCCCAAAATTTTTCTTGTTCTTTTGTTTCAAACGCAGGAACATTTGGCCATACTCTAAATGGCATAGAGTGATTATCGTCTTTGTACCAAAAGCTATTGCGTTCAGGACTAGACCAACCTATAACTACAAACAAGTCGTCAGTGGACCGTCCTTGTCTAATATAGTTGTTACTGATATAACTGACTGTGCGTCTAAGTATACTACCGTTGTCATCAGCGGGCCATGCTAGGTTAACTACATTGGCATCTAACAACTGTGCCAAATAGCTTGGATAAGTTTTAGGAATTCTGTAACTATCGTTGTTTTCATAAAAGTCAAATTGACAAACGTGGTTAGCGTCCGGATGTTCTGCGATAATTTCAGGAGCAACTATTTCTGATCCAAACGTCCACGAATCTCCGTTAGTTATCAATGTTAATTTTTTATTAATAGAATTATATAAACTCATCTGTACCAATCCATGCACATTTTCATAACGTATTCCCAATCATTAACAAAGTCTAAACCACTATTTGCCACATTTTGTCTAACTACATACCAAGGGAAACTATTAAAGCAAGTAGGATGTATTGCCATCTCTATTAAGTTTTTATAAAGCAATGTACCCGGTCCATAATAAAACTCAGGGTCTCTAGTTGTCAGACTGGCGCTGTCTAAATATTGTTCTCGTTTTTGTTTATGTATATTATAAATGTTTGCTGCCAAGTCCATAGTTTTACTATCGCCATAGTAAAATACATCGTCAAAATTATTATAATGAAACTCAAAAGGAAATCTTGCAATGGGAGTGCAACTATATAACATCAATGGGCTCATTGTATGTGCAATAAACGATTGGTGCGGATTATATATAGTATCTAATCTTAGCTTAATAACCATATCGTATTCAAAGTCGTTGGCTAGCTCATATTTACGTTTCATGTGTATACTTTTCATGAAGCTATAAAACATGCCATCAAAGCTACGAGTACTTTTAGTAAGATCTAAAAACTCTTGCCAATTATCCATACAAAAATCAACAGGATTGTATGCTGCCTTTAATTTATCAGCAGTATCTGCTGGCACAGGCTCGTCTGTGTATATATGTGTCTTTGTGCTAGGTCTATAACTATTAGTATCCCATGTATGTATAAAAATATCATACTGCATAGGTGCGCCAGTTTCTGGATTATTATCTCTTGCAAAAAATCGTTTGATATTATTTACAGCACCTTCCCATGTACGTGCCTGACCGCTAAAGCAAAGTGCTATTCTGTATGGTTTCATATCTTATCTTTTAACGTTGCTAATACGTTAGGTAGCTTATTATACTTGGCTTTTACTCTGCGAGCAAGATCTAATAGTTCGTCATAGGTCAAATAATGCACTTCATCTACCGTTTTTGCTCCGTCCCAATATAAAATTTTATCGCATTCTAAACATTTACCATATTCGTTGATTACATCGTAATCTTTACATACTTCACGTAATATAGCAATATCGCTGCCGATGCCAATTGGCAAACCTGTATCGTATCCTAAATTGATTAATTTAATACCTTGCTGTTTTATATATTCTGTAATTTCTAGTTGAGCAAAGAATACTTTCGTTTGCTTTAACCAAGGCTCATACCAATCAAGTAACTTATCAGCAACAATAGAATCACTAATAAAAATAAAATCATCTACAGATCCATTGTCCATTAAGTTATTGGCCGCAAGACTGTTTGGTTCAAATTTCTCTAACAAGCTAATCAGCGTTAATGTATCTCTATATATGTTATCTAGTCTTAGCTTTACGACAACATCGTATTTGAAATTATTTTCTTGTTCGTATTGTTGTTTTTGTTTAAGACTTTCAACCCACGAATAAAATAGTGGAGGATCGTAAGGACGTTCGAGCACAACTTCTTCCCAGTTTTCCATTTTAAATTTTTTAAACTGGTATATGTCGTGTAATTTATCAACTGTACTTTGTTCAACTGTTATTTTATTTGACAATACGTACATTTCATGTTCAAATAACTTATCAGTATCCTTTAGCCAAGTGTGGCAAAAGAAATCACATTTATCCCAAAGTGGGCCGATAAACTTTTTAATATTATCCACAGCATATAAGGCTGTTCGTGTTTGTGCGCTAAAACAAATTGCTATTCTCATAATCCTCTTAACCTATTCAGTTCTGCAATGGCAGGGCCATCATTAATATCTATACCTAGTTGTTCGTGTAAATCTCTATAGTGATATAAGCGATTTATCATCCAAGGTTTGCTGTATTCTCCGCAATCATCTAAAAATAATTTACAATGTTCTTGCCAGTCTAATTTGTGACGTTCAGTAATATTAGCAGTGGATAAACGTTCTTCTGCCCAAGTTTGCATAATATCCATTAAACGAGCACTGGCTATCCATTTAATATCTTCTACTTTTTTTGGCCATACATTCCATATATCGCAGGTAGCAAGATATTCTTTTTGATCCATATACTTTAGTTCATCTTCTATACTGTGATTAGAATCAAACAACATGTCAAAGCGCATCTTAATAACACGCATATAAGGAACACCGTTATATTGTTCTTGCTCTCTACGTTTACGCATTTCATTAACTTGAATGAAGCTGTACAACCAAGGAATATTGTTATAAGGCTTTTTGTAAAAGTCTTCTAACTTATCAATCTGCATCTCAACTGGGTTGTATAGTTCTTTGATTTTATCAAATGTAGCTTGTGCAACAGGAAACTTTTCATTAACTAGACTAGGATCACGTTTTAATATACCATGAGGAGGAATAGTATCTACATCCCATGTATGTATAAACACATCGCCGCTTTGTGTCCAAAAGTCTAAAAATTTAGCTATGTTAGGATGACACTTAATGCCAGTTCTAATCTGTCCGCAAAACAGTATTGCGATTCTTCCGTTGTTAGGTGAGTTCATGTCCGCCTAGTAGTCCTTTACCTTGTTCGTTTTTCTTTACAGCATATTCATCTGTACGCATTACCTTTGGATCTGCTGTTTTACTTTTATTTTTAATTAACATCATATTAGTAAAAAAAGCAAAAGGAATTTCTGGAGGGCTGTTATCATGACCAAACGGTGTAATACCTATAATAGGTAACCAACGATAAAAGTCTGCTAATTTATCAAATGTATTACTGTCGCTGTAGTAGTATATGTCGCCTAATCTAAAGAAGGGAAATACATCAGCAGGACCGTTGTGACAACTATATATAGTGTTTGCTTCTGGATATTCAAACTCTGCAATCATTTGGTCAATGGCGAACTCACCAAAATACAAATCTGTTCTAAGTTTAAAACAAATATCATATTGAAAGCCTTGTTCTATTTCGTGTTCGCGTTTTAAATGTGCGGCTCTCATAGAACTATAAAATTGACTGCCGCTCCAATGTACCGGAGTGCCACCACTAACTGGATAACGTTCTCCTGCCAATCGTATATCCTCTATCACTTTCATGCTTTTGGCATGATTTTCTATTAGACATTTTGTTGGGCGTAATGCTTCATTTAATCTTTGAAATTCTTCACTGCTAACTGGTTGCGGAGTAAAGTCGTTGAGTATCTGTGGAAGACTGTTAAAGTCCCACATATGATAGAAATAGTCTACTTGTGCATTTTCAAATCTGCTGAATAGACTTTTCCAAGAATCAACACATCGTTCCCAAGTACGAGGCTGACCTGCAATACAAACTGCTATTCTAATATTATCCATATTTCCAAAATTTATATAAGTCTGCCATCTCCGGGAACGTCTTTAAAAAGTTAGTTCCACGACGACGATCATGTTCATCGACAAAGTTAACAAAGTCTTTGTGATAAGCAGTTACTTTTTTATGTTCGTCTTTATGAATCATAAGTTCATATATACGTTTAAACTTATCAGCTTCCCATTTAAAGAAGCCACGATTACTTGTACCATACCATTCTGGATGTTCTAAGTTTTCATACATAAATGTAACTTGTTCATAAATCAATTCACTGTACTTATTAGGCATAATAAATAATGCCTGGTGTCCAGGGTGACGCAAGTAAGGCACATCAACAATCAAAGGAGCGTGGGTCTTGCCGTGACCGCCATATTGGTTTTTGATAGCCAACATATCTTTTAAAAAGTCTGTGTATCTAAAAATGCTTAGAGCGTTATATGTACTCATTACTGTGATAGTACATTCTGGGACTTCAGACAATACTCTGTGAATATTTGCTTTCCATTGTTCGTAGTTCAACCCATTACGAATGTATTCTGCTTGTTCTCCGTAAGTGTCACAACTGGTAAAGATTTTAAACTTTTTAACTTTCTTTTCGTTACAGATAATTTTAATCTTTTCTAAGAAGGTGTCGAATAACTTTTCAGGAACGCACAGGTTGCTATTAATGCTTAGGTGCATCTCTGTACTAGGATTAGCAATAACGTGGTCAAGAACTTTAAATGTATCTTTACTTAGTAAAGGTTCGCCTCCTGTGATGCGAAAGTGCTTTAGTTCTGGATAAACATTAGGCCACCATTTCCAAAACGCATCAACGTATGGATTATATTGATTATGCGGGATGGGCATTTGTCCTTCGCGCTTCATCCAACTAATATCGTTATAACTATTGCCAGTAGGGTAAGCACCGTGCTGTTCAATCTCTTCCATCCATGCAGAGCTAATCTGTGGGCCGCAATAACTGCATTTAAAGTTACATACGTTACTGAAACTTACTTCAAGATAACTAGGGTTAACGTTTTGATTCCATGGCATTGTACTTACTTCATTAAAGTAAGGTTGTGCCCATACGTCGTAGCTTTTATAAATTCTATCGCTGATAGCGTCAGGGCTACTATCTTCTACATTCCAACAGTAGTCGCACTCTTCAGGGCGAGTACCTTCTAGCATTAATTTGCGTTGTTCTTTTTTGAACTTTGTATTATGTAGTGCGCTAGCATCTACTACAATTTCTTCTACTGGAATTTTATGTGCTACTGGGTGGTGACAACTATGTGTGTTACCTAATTGGAGATGTAGTGTTACTTGTTTCCATTTAGCAATACAAAAGCTAGGGCTAACTGAATTAATTTTATCTTTGTATGCGCTAATATCTTTGTTTATGTCCATTATTAGTCCGTTCTATTTTACTTGTATACTATACAGTAAAAAAATGGTAAAGTCAACCGGTTTAGATAAAAAAATACCCGGTGTTAAAATTATATTTAACACTGGGTATCTTTATTTAAATTAAACTTGGTTTAATTATACGCCGCCAACTCCAGAGCTTTCATCTGGGCTCGGACTTAATCCGCCGCCGTCCGGAGTTGGTCCACTGCCGCTATCAACTGGAGTTGGACCAAGGTCTGGAGTTGGCGGTGTGCTTGGAGGCGGTTCAAAAGCAGGAGTCGGAGTTACAGGTGTAGGCTCTGGCGTTGACTCTGGTGTTGGAGTAACTGGAGTAGGTGCTACTGGAGTAGGTGCTACTGGAGTTGGCTCTGGAGTTGGCTCTGGCGTCGGTGTAGGAGCTTCTGGAGTAGGTGCTACTGGAGTTGGCTCTGGTGATGGCTCTGGAGTTGGCTCTGGAGTTGGCTCTGGTGATGGATCAGGTGTACATGGTCGTTGCTCATATGTAGTTTCGTTGTATGTAC
>JACCDQ010139021.1_pt1 | contig 12454 bp, 5 predicted proteins | sample 7446031 | NCBI WGS metagenome assembly JACCDQ01 (sample SAMN15323442, study PRJNA562643) | freshwater metagenome | isolation source: river surface water | place: USA:Blue River Watershed | collected 2017-08-17
ATAACTCACAGAGTAGAATTAAACAATGCAATTTAGTTATCGAGCCACCACTTCTAAAGAACTTCGACCCATTAGACATTAGAAAAGCTAAAGAAATTTTCAAGGTTGGTTACGAATTTGCCAAAACTCTAAAAGTGGGCGAAAACTAAAAATAAATATTCATTATCTATAAAAAATACCATTTTTATTAGTGAATACAAATATACGTAAAATTTAATACTAACTAATAACACTTAAACACATTAAAATAAAATTTAAGTTTTAACGATTTTCGTACCGAAAAATCGTCATTTATATACATTTTAGACTCACATAAATTCAATATTCTACTTTCTTAACCAAAAACCAGCAAGCATTATATTTATAACGGCATACTTGTTCCAACCACTTGATTATTCTTTTCTTTTATATAGAGATATTGCATCCATAATAAACGTTAAACTTAATATTAAAATAATCATATTTTAATATTAAGTTTAACTAAGTAATTTTTTCTATACAATTCTTACATAAAAATGCACCATAAAGCCATTAATTTATTGAAAGTAATCAACAAAATAGTTCATGAGATATTCATTTATCAAATATCCAAAAAGTAAGTAAAAGGTATAAAAACAAAATAAAATGCTGCAAAACATCTACAATAACCCCGATTTCATCTACACTTTTGCAAAAAAATAAAATTTAATTAAGTTTTACTTTGATTGACTAAGAGGATTATATAAATTCATCGGTGCTTAACAAAAGCAAACTTTCATTAAACAAATTTCAACCAAAACTAAATTAGTACATGAACAAAAAATTACTAACAACTTTTCTTGTTATGGTATCTTTTTGCATGAGTATTTTTGCTCAAGACAGAAAGATTTCAGGGAAAGTGACTTCAGCTGAGGATGGCTCAAGTCTTCCAGGAGTATCAGTACAAATTAAAGGCTCGTCTAAAGGTGTACAAACTGATGCTAATGGTTTTTATTCGATTTCTGTACCAAGTGGAAATGCGACATTAGACTTTTCATTTGTTGGTATGGTTAAACAACAAATTGTTGTAGGAAATCAGTCAGTAATTAACGTTAAATTAGTAACGGATGCAAGACAACTTTCTGAGGTTGTTGTAACAGGTACAGGTTCAGCAATTAGTAAGAAAGAATTAGCAATTGAAGTACAAGCCCTCAAAGCTTCTGAATTACCAAGTGTTCCATCAGCTTCTATTGACCAAGCATTAGTAGGTAAAATTGCGGGTGCTCAGATTTCAAGTACCAATGGTATGCCAGGCCAACCTGTAAACATCCTATTACGTGGTATCAACACAGTAAACCGTGGTACAACTCCAATGATTATGATTGATGGTGTTCAGATGGGTGCTACTGACTTGAATACTATTGACCTAAACATGATTGAACGTGTAGAGGTTGTTCAAGGTGCGGCAGCTGCCACTATTTATGGGGCTCAAGGTGCAAACGGTGTTATCCAGTTGTTCACTAAAAAAGGTAAAGCTGGTAAAATGAGTATTGATGTTTCTTCAAGTGTAACTCGCAGCTCATTCTTAAATATTGGTGGCGTTAGCAAAGCTAAATATCATGGCTTTGTAACGAATGCTAACAATGAAGTAATCGGTGGTTCAGGAAATCCATTAACACTTGACCCTGCAACAGGTTCATATTCAGAAAACTTGATTTATAACAGTACTGACCCTACGGTATTGGTAAACAAGCCTTATGGAGCAAACTTAAAGTATTACGATCACTTTTCTCAGTTCTTTGTTCCTTCAACAAACCAAAATCACTCTATTGCCATCACAGGAGGTAGCGATAAAAGTGACTACGGTTTTTCACTTTCACACAATACTCAGCAAAGTAATTTAAGTAATATTGGTGGAATTGAGAGAACAAACTTAATAGCTAACTTAGGTACTCAACTTGCTAAAGGTTTAACTTTCCGTTCAACTACTCAGATTGCTTACACAAAGAATACAATCAACGATGCTTCAGCTCAAGGACAAATCTATGCTCTTTTCAATAGCCGTCCTTTTGCAGATTATAACTTCAAAGATTCAGAGGGAAATTATCCTGCTTACTTTGGTGATGCTGTTGGTGTGAACGGTTCAAACCCTAACTACTGGAATCAGTATTCTTCTAAAGAAAGTAATAAAGTTGACATCATTCAGAGCTTGAGCTTAAATTACAAATTGAACAAATTTGTTGAATTAGATGCAAAATATGGTATCAACTACCAAAACGAAGACAGAGTTTGGACGTATTTAAATCAAACTGGTAATGCAAACTCGAATGAGCAACAATACTGGGTTGGATATTTCAATGGTACAGATAATACTGGTGAGATGAGTAAATGGAATTACACAAAAGTATTCCAAAACTTTGTAGGTTCAGCTTTCTTCAAAACAGACTTTCAGAAAGACTTTAATATCAATCTTCCTATTCGTACTAATACACAAGTTGCGTTCGACTGGAGAAGCAATAACTATTTAGAATATATTACTTACGGGTTAACTTTACCTACTTATACTCCGTTCAATGCTTCGCAAACTCCAACTAACAGAATTGCGAGTGATTACAAAGAGCCTTTCCTTACTTATGGTTACTTAGTGAATCAACGTTTTGACTATGGTGACATCGGTGGTTTGTCTGCTGGTTTCCGTACTGACTACTCTTCTGCTTTCGGTGCTGGTTCGAAACCATTTACTTTCCCTCGTGGAGATGCTTATGTTAGACTTTCATCTTTAGATTTCTGGAAAAATTCATCAGTGAGCAAAGTTCTTGATGAATTCAAAATTCGTGCTGCTTATGGTGAGGCTGGTATTCAACCTAAACCATTCGACCGTTACGTAACTTTAGGAACACGTACAATTGGTGCAAGTGGTTCATTCTACTTCCCATTAGCACAACCAAATGCAGACTTGAGCGTAGAGGTTTCAAAAGAATTAGAAATTGGTACTGACCTTGGTTTACAATTAGGTAAAGGTAACTGGTTGAGCAATGCTTCATTATCAGGTAGTTACTGGAAACGTTCAACTGACAACTCGATTTACAAAACTGATGCTGCTCCATCAACTGGTGTTGGTACCTTGTTAGATAACTCATTCTCTTTAGCTTCAAATGGTATTCAATTCTCTTTGAATTTAGATATTTATAAAAGCTCTTCATTCAAGTGGGATATGACTACTAACTTTGGTAAGCAAACATCTGAAATTACTTCAGTAAAAGGCGGAGGAGAAGTAGTTGTTCTTTCTTCGGCAGGTAGTACAAACTATGTATTAAAGGCTGGTCAGAAAATCGGTCAGTTATTCGGTTTCTATGCGATTCATAGCTTGGATGAGTTAGCTCCAGATGGTACTCCAGCATTACCTGAGTCTTTACGTAGCCAATACACAGTAGCAAGTAACGGTTGGGTTGTTAACAAAACTACTAAAGCACCTTATTTTACTGAAAAACAATATTCGTTCGGCGACCCAAATCCGAAATTCAATATGTCGTTTATCAACAACTTCAGCTATAAAAACTTCTTGACATTTGGATTCCAAGTTGACTGGGTGTATGGTAGCCACTTATATAACCAAACAAAAGAATGGATGTATCGTGACGGTATTCATGCTGATTATGCTGTTCCTTTCACAATTGATGGACAGACAGGTGCTTGGTCTGCATTCTACCGTGGTGTTTATGCTGAACGTTCAAGAAACGGTACTAAAAACTATTTCTATGAAGATGCTTCTTTTGCAAGATTACGTAACGTAAACGTTGCTATCGACCTTGCTAAAGTATTTGACATTAAGGCTTTCAGACGTTTACAATTAGTTTTGACAGGACGTAACTTGGTAACTATCACGAAGTACACAGGTTTAGACCCAGAAATTTCTTCTGGTGAAAACAACTCTGCATTTGATAGAGGTACTGACCACAGTACAATGCCAAACGTTCGTTCATATCAAGTTGGCTTAAACATTGGTTTTTAATTAAAGGAAAAGAAACACATTTCATTTGGTAATTTTAAACAAATGATTTTTCATCAAAATTTTATCTGAATAAATATGAAAGCAACATATAAAATACTTCTAACGGTACTACTTACAGGAGGTCTTCTTACTTCTTGTAAAGACCAGTTAGATATCAAAAATCCAAATAACCCTACTCCTGCCAGTGCTGCAAACGAGTCTGGTATTATAGGTTTAGCACAAGGAAGTATCTATGTAAACGGCTTTACCTCAACAGGTAATAAGTATTATGATGGTGTAGTGGGTGCATTCTTCAATGGAGTATTTGGTATTCATGATATGATGGGTGACCAAGTAGCTGCTGAGGCTGCCAACTCTTACATGAACCAAATTAGTTGTCCGAACGAAGTTGTTTTGGACGATGGTAGCAAAGTATTGAATCCAAACTCTCCGAACGTATTCACTACTTTCATTCGTTCGGTAAACGTAAATGCTAACCAAGGACAAAACCCCGGATTTCATGAGTGGGCATTTATGTATGGTTTGAACAACTCTTGTAATAACATTTTAAGTATCGTTGATAATACAACTTTTACAGGAGATGCTACTGCTAAGAAAAATACAATCAAAGCTTGGGCTTACTTCTGGAAAGGTTTTGCTTATGCTCGTATTGGTTCATTTTATTATGCAGGAATTATCAATGATACTCCTGGTGCAACTAATGGAAACTACGTGACTAAGGAAAAAATTATTGCGGAGTCTAATGCTAACTTAGACAAGGCTGCTGCTTTATTAGGAGGCCTTTCTGGTAGTGATTACAGCGATGTATTAGGTAAATTAATTCCAGATTTCTTCCAAACAGGAAAAGGCGGTGTTTTGACTGCTACTGAATGGATTCATAATATCAATACATTAAAGGCTCGTAATATTTTAGTGAACACTCCAGTATCAAGTATGACTGCTGCACAGTGGGGATCTATCTTAACACTTACAAATGCAGGTATTACTTCAAGCGATAAAGCTTTTACTGCTCGTGCTAATGCAAGTGGTGACCTTTTCTCTGCTTCAAGCTACAACGTAGCTGCTCGTTGTGTAGGTGCTAACGCTTCTGGTGGTACATTCAAAATTTCTGAGCGTTTGATTCAGGATTTCAATACAGGTGACAAACGTTTAGCTAATAACTTTACTCAATATGCTACTTGGATTGGTAACGCTGACCGTGGTAACTCTTTCAACACTCGTTGGGGTATCAAAGATGGTGGTAATGGACTTGCTGGTGTAACGGTTTATGTAAACAGAACTCCTTTAGCTGGTGAAATGTTCTTAGTAGGTAGCTATGAGGAAAATGAACTAATGAAAGCTGAAGCAAAACTTTATACTGGTGATATTGCTGGTGCGGCTACTTCAATCAACAATGTAAGAACATACCAAGGTGCTGGTCTTACTCCTATCACAGCTACTGATTTAGCTACTGTTAAAGAAGAGTTACGTAAAGAAAGAAGAGTAGCTTTAGCATTCAGAGGTCTTTCTTTCTATGACGCTCGTCGTTGGAATGTAATCACTGAAGGTAGAAAAAATGCTGTCGTTATTTCTAAAACTGGTGTTGTAAATACAAAAGCAACAATCAATTACGGTTATTTAGATTACTGGGATGTTCCAGATAACGAATTAGCTTACAACCCTGCGGCTTCAGGTTCAGCAGCAGTGAAAAACCCGAAATAAGTATTAATTTAGTTTGATGTTATTTTTGAAACAGGGACATAAATTGTCCCTGTTTTTTTTGTATCCAAAGGATTGATTCATTGCAATAATTCAGCGTGAACATAATTACCTTACGAAGGTTAGAATCATACACCTAATGATTGATGAAATACTTCGCAAAATCCTTTAAGTAGATACAGTCTCCAACATCAAACTTCCTCAAGAAAGTCCCTTATCAATAGCCTAAAAATATTTTCTTTCTTGATAAACAACAACTTATTTTATGCCTTTTGCAGACAAATTAGTGTCTGAGGCAAAAAAGACAATTTGATTTTACTTGCTTACATATCAAATTTCAAAAAAATATAAATGGAAAAAGCGTAGGAATAAAAAAAAGGATATTCTCAAAAAAATACAAATACTTAGTTGCTTTAAATTTTAGTTTAGGGTTATAAGTATTAATTAATATTCATATTTAAGTATATTTAACATTTATTGCAATAAAATTTCATCTACAAAAAAGAACTATAAAAATGCAAACTTCTCTATTTGGTCTACACTTACTAAGTACAACACAATAAAAAAAAGATAATTTTAAAAAAATATTAAAAAATCAACTAAATATTAAAAAAATAAGAACTAAACACTTTGTTAGTAAAGTACAATTATTTAATTTAGATACTGTTAGAAATAACAAAAATCACAAACAAATTAAACCAAAACTAAATTAGTACATGAACAAAAAATTACTAACAATTTTCCTGTTTAGTATGTCTTTTTGCATAAGTATTTTTGCTCAAGACAGAAAACTTACAGGGAAAGTGACTTCGGCCGAGGATGGCTCAGGTCTTCCAGGGGTTTCAGTACAATTGAAAGGTAGTAACAAAGGGACTACAACTGATGCCAACGGAAATTACACTCTAACTTTAAGTTCAAATAACGGTACACTCCGATTTACATTTGTAGGTTTCTCTCCTCAAGATGTTTTGATTGGAAATCAATCCGTAATTAATGTTCAGCTTTCAAGCGATACTAAAGAGTTATCTGAAATTGTTGTAACAGCTCAGGGCATCGTGCGTGAAAAAAGAGCACTTGGTTATTCTGTTACTTCATTAGATAAAAAAGTCATCGAAGACAAACCACAATCAGATATTGGTCGTGTACTTCAAGGTAAAATTCCAGGTGTAAATATTACTTCAACTTCTGGAGTTAGTGGTACAGGTACAAACATTACAATCCGTGGTTATTCTTCTATTACAGGTTCTGTTCAACCATTATTTGTTGTGGATGGCGTTCCTTTCAACTCTAATACCAACACTCGTGGTGGTTTTACAAGCGGTGGTCAGACATCCTCAAGTCGTTTCTTGGATATTGACCCTAATAATATTGAGAATGTGACAGTATTGAAAGGTTTGGCTGCAACGGTAACGTATGGTGATCAAGGACGAAATGGCGTAATTTTGATTACTACTAAAAATGGCACAAAAAAGGCAAGAAAAACAGAGTATTCTATTACTCAGTCTATTTTTACTAATACTGCCCACCTTCCAAGATACCAAAACTCTTACGTAGGAGGTTTTCAACAAAACTTAGGTTACTTCTTTAGTAACTGGGGGCCATCGTTGGAAGAAGCGAAGAATTATCCTTCACAAAACACAAATACGGCATTAACAACTCACCCTTATGCATTTTTAACTAATACAGCTACAAGAGAAGCGATGTCTGCTTATGTAGCGTCTGTTTCGCCATATACGATGCAATTTTTCCCTAATAACGTAAAGGACTTTTTCCGTACTGGTTTGATTTCAAACACTTCCATGAATATTTCTGGTGGTGGAGAAAAAGTTAGTTATAATGTGTCTGCTGGTTACAACAACGAACAAGGGTATATTGAAAACAATGGTTTAAAAAGAATAAATTTAGGTCTTGGCTTGAATGCTCAGTTATCAAAAAAACTTACAGCAAATACTTCTTTTAACTTTTCAAATACAGACCAAACTTCTCCACCATTGAGTTCTGGTACGGGTAACAACGCAAATGATTTCCCATCAATATTGGCAAACGTGATGTACACTCCTCGTCAAGTTGATTTAATGGGCTGGCCTTATGAAAACCCAGTTGATGGTAGTTCGGTGTATTTTAGAAGTGGAAATGATATTCCTAACCCAAGATGGATATTGAATAACTACAAAACAACTGGTGTTGTAAACAGATTCTTTTCTGCTACATCATTCAATTTAGATATCACCAAAGAACTTGCTTTAATCTATAAAATCGGTTTAGATACCTATGATGAAACGCAAGAATTTTTACTAAACAAAGGTGGAGTATCTTTTGTGAATGGTTTCTATAATACCTTGAACTTTAAGAATACAATCTGGGATAACTCAATGATTCTTTCTTACAGTAAAACAATAACTGATAAATTAAGCCTATCAGCTAAACTGGGAGGAAATATGAGAAATGATAGATTCTCTCTTTATAATATTTCCAGCCAAAACCAATTAGCACGTAATTTATTCCGTCACTCAAATTTTATTGATAACGTAGCATCGAACTTTACTTCAGAACAAACTCGTTATGGTATTTTTGGAGAAATTACTGCTGACTATAATAATTACCTTTTCTTAAATTTAGCTGGTAGAAATGACTGGACTTCTACTGTTGAAGCAGAAAATCGTAGAATTTTCTATCCATCTGCCAGTTTGTCGTTTGTTCCTACTACAGCATTTGAAGGATTAAGTAGTAACACCCTTAATTTCTTAAAAGTAAGAGCTGGTATTGGTACTTCTGCTGGTTTCCCTAATCCTTATCAAACAAGAAACATTTTGAATCAAAATGCAAGAGGTTGGTTGACATCCTCGCCGATTCAAACACATTCAGTGGATAACAGTCTAGGTAATCCAAACCTTAAACCAGAATTACATACAGAAACTGAGTTAGGCTTAGAAGGTAAATTATTCAATAATAAGATTGGCTTCGACCTTACTGTATACCGTAGAGATACAAGAAACTTGATTACAAGTGCTCCGTTAGATGCTTCTACGGGTTATACAAGTACTACAATTAATGTTGGGAAAATCAGAAACCAAGGTATTGAATTCAGTTTAACTGGAACACCTGTTGTAAGAGGACCTTTTTCATGGGATGTCACTCTGACTTACTCACGCAATACGCCAGAAGTTTTAGATTTAGGTGGAACTATCCAAGAAGTACAAGTGACAGGGTTTGGTTCAGCTTTGGGTAATTACGCTATCGTTGGTCAGCCATTCAACGTAATTAAAGGTATTGGCTTCCGTAGAAATGAAGCTGGTCAATTATTAATTGATGGTTCAGGTAACTTACAAGCAACAACTTCACCAGTAATTCTTGGAGACCCTAACCCTGCTTTTGTGTCAAGTATGATTAATGGTTTCAGTTATAAAGGATTGAGTTTAAATGTAATGGTTTCGTATCGCCATGGTGGAGCGATGTATTCTTCTACTGCTGGGGCATTGTTAGGTCGTGGTTTGACTATTGAATCAGGTAGTGAAACTGGCTATGATAGAGCACAAACTTTCATCTTCCCAGGTGTAAAAGCTGATGGTTCTGTAAATGATATTCAAATTACAGGTTCAGATATTAACTTCAACAACGTGTATTTCTTTGGTGATGAAGGTAGAATCTTTGATGGTTCAACTATTAGATTACAAGAAGTATCATTGTCATATAGCCTACCTAAAAAACTGTTGAGTAAATTTGGTATCAAAGGTGCAAGCATCGGTTTCTCAGGTAATAACTTATGGTACAAAGCTTTACACATTCCAAAAGGTTTAAATCTTGATACTGACAATTTGGGCTTAGGTGTAGGTAATGGTTTAGGTTTTGAATTCTTGACTGGACCAAGTTCTCGTAGATTAGGAGGAACATTGAAATTTACGTTCTAAATAATTTTAGAATTCTAACTAACAATATTTTTTCATCATAATTCATAAAAAAATGATAAATAAATTCAAAAAATATTTGTTTGTTTTGTCTGCTATACTGATAAGTTCGTGTAAACTCGACTTACTTGACAATCCAAACGCTGTTACAACTGGGAATACCGATATTAACTATTTAGCGAGTCAAATACAAATTAGTTATTCAGGTCATTTCAATCAATTAAGCGACCCTGGAATGCGATTAACCAGAATGCTGAACGCTGGTGCTGCCATCTATGACAATGCAGTTACACCGGGAGGGCTTGATGGAACTTGGAGTACAGCTTATGCTGGTATTTTGAACGATATCAAAACACTTCTCCCTTTAGCTGAGAAAGGAGAGCTTTATGTGCATGCTGGTATGGCTCGTTTCTTTAGAGCATCAGTAATGGTAAATTTAGTTGATGCTTTTGGAGATGTTCCATACTCTGAAGCTTTGGACGCTACGAATTTCAATCCCAAAACTGATGGTGGTGCTGCCATATATACTGCAGCTTTAGCTGATATTGATAAAGCTATCGAAAATTTCAATGCTAAATCAAAATCTGGACTAACAACCGACCTTTATTATTCAGGAAATGTTGACAACTGGATTCGTGCAGCGAATACTTTAAAATTGAAAATTTTATTGAATAAAAGATTGATTGATGCAGCTGGTTCAAAAACTGCTATCAATAGCTTGATAACTGGTGGGAAGTTAATTTCATCAACTTCTCAAAATTTCACGTTTAAATTCGGTACTAACCAAGTAAATCCGGATAACAGACATCCAAGATATGCTGGGCAATATTCGTCAACAGGGGGTGGTGATTATCAGTCAAATTCTTACATGGGAAGTATGTATGATAAAAAAGATCCAAGAATTCGTTCATATTTTTATCGTCAAGTTATTGTAAACTCTAAAGATGTCAACGAAATACGTTGTATTACGAATCAAAAACCTAACCATTATGCAGCAACAGACTACTACTGCTTACCAACTAACGTAGGGTATTGGGGTCGTGACCATTTGAGCAACGAAGGTATTCCACCAGATGGTTTAAGAAGAACAGCTTGGGGTTTATATCCTGCTGGAGGACTATATGACAATGACAACGGAAAGCCTGTAGCATTGGTAGCTGGTGCTTCTGGTGCTGGAATTCACCCAATCTTGATGTCTTCATTTACAGATTTTATGTTGGCTGAATCTGCCATTACCTTGGGGACTGCTGGAGACGCAAAAACTCTCTTAGAATCTGCTATTCGTAAGTCTATGGCTGATGTACGTACTTTTATTTTAGCATCAGCAGAAGCTGGAAAAATTGCAACGTTTGAGGCTGCCAATAATATAGTATGGGCAAATGAAGTAAACAATTATGTTTCGGCTGTATTAAGTGCTTATTCTTCGGCTACTTCGGATGCTGATAGACTAAATATCATTGCAACTGAATATTACTTTGCTTTGTATGGTAATGGAATTGAATCGTACAATCTATATAGAAGAACAGGAATGCCCAGAAATCTTCAGCCTGCATTAGATCCAAATCCTGGTGCATTTGTTAGATCTTTCTATTATCCTACTTCATTTGTTAGTAGAAACTCAAACGCTAAACAAAAAGCGAATATGACTTCTCCTGTATTCTGGGATAATAATCCTGCAACATTGTTCAAATAAGTTTAGCTTTTGAATTTCTTAAATTTAAAATATCATGAAAAAAAACATTTTGAAATATTCAATTCTTATGATTTGCGGGTTAGTTTGTACGCTAGCCTGTAAAACCGAAATGGTTGAACCAATTGACTTAAATGCTCTTGAGAATGGCGGGTATATTCGCACGGTAAGTCCATATCCTGTTACTTCATCTACGTTCAGCTATAAAATTTCAAATATGGGTGGTACAAAAATGGAAATTGTTGCCGAAGCCGTTACTCCAAATAAAGGAGCTGATTTTGCTTCTTATGAATTATTTGTAAAATTTGTAGATGCTACTGCTTCAAATGGGACAAAAACGACTGCTACTCTCCCACTTAAAACCATACTTGCATCGGCATTTACAAAGGATGCCGTTACAGGATACCCAAGAGCTACAATTACAGTAACAGGGGCAGAAGCTTTAACAGCGTCTAAACTTGCCATTGGGGACATTGCCTCAGGTGACCGTTTTGAAATCACTGGTACAATGAAACTTACTAACGGTAAAGCATATAATGCTGCTAACACTGGTGCAAATATTACAGGTGGTGCTTTTTATAGCTCTCCATTCTTTTACAGAGTCAACGTTTTGCAATAATCAATTAATTTAAAGGAAACACTCATTCAGACACATGTTTGAGTGAGTGTTTCCTTTTTATCATTGTCACAACAATAGATTTTGTACTTTACTGAATCTACTAATTTTAGCATAATTGTAAGTAGAACTCACAAACTAAAATGATACAAAAAAAAATCGTCTGCAAATTGAACATTTACAGACGATTTCATAGGTTCTAGAAGGTCTTTGGGTGATGTGTTAGTGATGAAAGTGGTAAGATATTCTATCTGAAGTCTTCGGAAAGATTATAAATCACTTACTTCTTAATAATGTCGCTTTGGGAGATTTACGAATTAATTCTCTGATTACTCCTACTCTTCTTCGTGAAACATGAAATTCTTGACCATCATTTAATCTGACTATCAATCTTCTATCGTCTTTTCTACATGAGATAATAAAAGATAAATTTACTAAGTGACTGTTACTGATACGAATAAACGACTGCTCGTTGATTCTGTTTTCCATAACACCTAAAGTTCTCGAAACTACTAATCGTTCACGATTGATGGTATGAATGGCGGTATAATTCACATCACTTTGTAGATAAAGAA
>JACCDQ010294446.1_pt1 | contig 12453 bp, 7 predicted proteins | sample 7446031 | NCBI WGS metagenome assembly JACCDQ01 (sample SAMN15323442, study PRJNA562643) | freshwater metagenome | isolation source: river surface water | place: USA:Blue River Watershed | collected 2017-08-17
ACACTATCTTTACCCCATAAAATTGACACCATGCAAAAGCTTCTCCTTCCAGCACTTCTTTTAGTACTTCTGAGCAATACCTACGCGCAGCAAGCCAAACCCATCTTCAGAGAAGGACAAGCGCAACTTGTGCCCGCTTTTAGCGATGCGTCGGAATGGATCAAGGAAGAATTGTGGGTGCAAACCAATTTTGACAGCGATCAGAATGGTAAACTAGACCGCATGCATGTGTTCTTGACGCGCCCGGCACAAACCAATACGCAAGGGCTCAAATTGCCTGTGATTTATACGTCGAGCCCTTATTTTGCGGGTACAGGAGGCGATTCAAAAAGCTTCTATTGGGACGTGAACCACGAAATTGGCGCCACGCCACCGCCCCACAAACATGCTGTAGCAAAGCGCAAAGACAGCAGGCCACTTGAGGCTTTTTTTCAGGACCAAACTTGGGTCAAACGCGGGTTTATTACCGTGTACTCTTCATCGCCTGGAACCGGGTTTTCTGACGGAGTGCCCACAATTGGTGGTGAAAATGAAAAATTGGCACCAGCTGCGGTCATTGATTGGCTTTGCGGGAGAGGCGTTGGCTACACCACCCGCACCGGAATGGACACCGTAACGGCTTTTTGGTCCACAGGTAAGGTTGGCATGATGGGCACTTCCTACAACGGAACTTTGTGTTTGGCAGCAGCCTGTACGGGCGTTAAAGGCTTGGAGGCGATTATTCCGAACGCGCCAGTGAGTTCTTGGTATTTGTATTACCGCTCCAATGGTTTGGTGCGCTCACCGGGTGGTTATTTGGGCGAAGACACCGATATTTTATACGATTTTGTGCACAGTGGCGACCCTGAAAACCGAGCGCACAACGACGCGCTCATGCGCGACAAAGTGTTGGTGCCCGGGCAAGACCGATTAAGCGGAGACTACAACGCATTTTGGGCAACTAGAGATTACCTCACCCAAATGGACAGCATGAAAGCCGCTTTGTTTATGTGTCATGGCTTTGAAGACTGGAATGTAATGGCAGAGCACAGTTATCGTTTTTACGAGCAGGCCAAAAAGATGGGGCTGCCCGCCAAAATTTATTACAATCAATTGAGCCACGGCTACCCTCCTCCACTCTGGATGATGAATATGTGGTTTACCAAGTATTTGCATGGCGTCAATAACGGCGTCGAAAAACTTGCTGACGCCTGGATTGTACCAAAAGGTGAACGCGAGGCTAAAGCACAAAGTGCCTTTCCCAATCCAAAAGCAAAAGCCCAACGCTTTTACCTTAGTGCGGTCAATTCAAACACAGGTGTTTTGGCTCGAGAAGTCAAAGCAACAGACAAACTCACTTTTACCGACGATGCAAGCCTGAAAGCTATCGAACTCCTTTCTCCAAAAAAAGAGGCCAACCGCCTGCTTTTTTGGAACAACATCGAAAAACCCATGCATCTTTCGGGTACCGGACGCATTCAAATTCAAGTTTCAAGTAGCAAGTCGGCAGCAAACCTGTCGGTGTACCTCATTGCGGTTCCGCAAGACGTGCCAACGAAGAAGCTCAAAATTGAAGATATCATCGTGAACCGCGCTTGGGCAGATCCTCAAAACTACGCCGCGCTCGACAAAAGCGAAAAGCTCGAACCGGGAAAATGCTACGACCTCACTTTCAATTTCCAACCCGATGATCAAGTCATTCCGGCGGGTTATAAGTTGGGACTGCTCATCTTCTCGAGCGACCCTGAATTTACACTCAAGCCCAAAAAAGGCACACAACTTACGGTGAATTTAGCTGAAACTTGGATAGAGTTAATGGTGGTGGACTGAATCCTCCTCCGCAACATACCCCTTCAAAGTCCAAGAAATCAAGAAGTAAGTAACGAGCGCAATAAAGGCCGCAATCCAAAATGGAGTACCGAGGCCAATATTAGAATTCGGAACGCTCGTCTTAAAATTGTAATAAAACCACATGAACAAAGGCGGCCCAATGATTTCGGCGAGACTCATGAGGCTGGTGAAAATGCCTTGGAGTTCGCCTTGTTCGTTGCTTTGCACCTGACCCGAAACAATAGAGCGAATCGCAGGGTCTACAATGCCGGTGAGCGCGTAAGGAAGTATAATGGCGTACATCATCCAGCCTTGGGTAATGAGCCCCATGCCCAGCAACACAAAAACAGACAAGAAAAGACCGAGTTTGGCCGCATTTTTCTGACCAAGTTTGCCGACAATTTTGCCCGTGAGCGCACCTTGGACCACGCCAAAACAAACCCCGACAACTGCAAGTGAAATCCCGACTTCTTTGGTGGTCCAATTGAATTTTTCCATCGAGTAAAAATTCCAGGTAGAATGCACACACATGGTGGTGAGAATGGTCAGAAAAGAAACTAAAAAGAGGAATTTCAATTTTTCAAAGCGCTTGATTTGCTGTAGTGCACCAAAAGGATTGGCGCGCTTGAATTCAAATTTGCGTCGGTTTTCTTTAGGTAAAGACTCCTTTAATACAAAAAAGCCGTAGATGAAATTGGCCATCGAGAAAAACGAAGCCACTAAGAAAGGAGTTCTCGAGCCAAAATCGGAAAGGAGGCCGCCAATTGCTGGGCCAATCACAAATCCGATTCCAAATGCTGCGCCGATCATGCCAAAATTTTGAGCGCGCTTCTCTGGCGTAGAAATATCGGCGATGTACGCTGACGCAGACGTAAAACTGGCACCAAAAATCCCGGAAATTGCGCGACCGAGCACCAACCAAAATAAATCGGGTGCAAAATACATCACCAAATAGTCTAGACTCATGCCCAGAACTGAAATCAACAAAATAGGGCGACGCCCATAGCGGTCGCTTAAATTGCCTATCAGCGGCGAAAACACAAACTGCATGAAAGCATAAGCTCCCATGACCCAACCAAAATATTGGGAGGCCTCACCCAATGGGACATGCGCAGTTTCTGAAATCAGCGTCGGAAATGACGGAATGATAATGCCCAAACCAATGGAGTCTAGGCAAATAGTGATGAGGATAAAAACGAGGGCTGATTTAGGATTGACGCTGCTCATTTTTCTGCATTTATTTTGTCGATAAGTTCTTTAGGAATACAACCCAAGATAACTGCTTCAAATTCGGGGCTAGCGGCATCTGACATATTCGTAATTTGACCATAGTTAAAACCAAGCTCAACTATTTTATCCGCGGCGCAATTACAGATCTGAGTGGCCTGGGCTTCAGAAACGAAATCTTCTATGCCCGGCTCAGAAAACATTTCTTGCACACATAACTTCACAAAATAAGGTCTGGTTTGCGCATTATCATATGCTTCGGTATAAACAAATGCCGAATCAATTTTAACATTGCTTTCTGCACATTTTTGAAAAATAGCGATGTTGTCTTCTCGGAGGAGCAGCTGTTGAAAAGAGTTATTTGCAATGGCGGTTTCGACCTCTTTTAGGGTTAAATTGGGTAGCACACCAGTTGCCATGCAGTTACAATAGTCTTTGAGCTTGATTTCAACGTTATTGAGATTTACGACTTCGTTCTCTGCAGCCTCAACACAAGCCTTTACGATATCTTTTTGATCACCCAACAACTTGCCATCTTTGGATTTGATGACCTGCGCATTTGTAATGCCCGCACTTAGAAAAACGCAAGCTAAAAGTACTTGTGTAAAAAATTTGTTCATTTTGCTTATTGATTTGATAGGTCGCTGCGCTGCGAAAGTAGTTAAAATAGCTTTTGTCATTGAAAATCAAACCTATAAAACTTATTGCCATCAAACCTGTACAAGCCGTTTTTATCGGTGCCAAACCAAAGTTGGCCAGCGGCATCTTTGTAAATGGTATTGACAGCATTGCTCGGCAAGCCATCTTGAAGGCTGTATTGTTGGAATTGTTGGCCGTTGTAGGTCCAGACGCCGGCATCAACGGTCCCAATCCAAATGGTTCCGCTGTTGTCTTCGGTAATGGAATAGATGCGTTTGAGCTTTGGTTCGTTACTGAATTGCGTTAGTTGGCTACCGTTATAGCAGAATAAACCCGTGCCATTATTGCCAAACCAAATTTGGCCCTTGCTGTCTGCGTATATAGCCAAAACCGCTGGGCCAGCTAAGCCTTGCTCTTTGAACCAAATAAAGGACGTGCCATCGTATTTGCAGACGCCTTCAGCCTGGGTGCCAAACCAAATATTTCCTTGCTGGTCTTTTAAAATGCTGTACACACCAAAACGGCTCAGCGAAAACGGCGAGGTGCTTTGCCCTTTTGGAGGATCCTTTTGAAAAGACAAATACGCCATCTTTTCGGCACTGTAGTTCAAAGCCCCTCCACCCGCAAAAAACCAAAGTGCAGCACTTGCGCTATCATTTTCAGACTTCATGTCTTTGATCTTCATGCCGCGGTTGGCCATGACCTTCATTTGCTGCCCGTCGTAGCGACTTACCGTAAACGAACCCGAGCCAAACCATAGATAACCGTTTTGATCTTCTTGAATGCTGAGTACTTGGTTGTCGGCAAGGCCATTGCTAATAGAAAATTGCGTGAGGGTTTTGTTGTCGTAACGATACACCCCTGAATTATTGGTGCCAAACCAGTAAACACCTTTGCTATCCTGAAAAATACTCCGGATTTGTTGGTCGAATTTCGGCTGCTGGGCTTGGCTATTGAAAATACAAGTCAAACAAAAGAGCCATAAAATAATTCCTTTCATAGGGACTCTTAAAAATTGGACCTAAGTAACTGGGTTTCGCTCATCGTTTTTTATGGGGTTGAACAGGAAGGATGACTACTTTTATTTTTTTACATTTTGGCTGAAACCAGGATTCTTTCACCCTCTAAATCTGCCAACAATTCCGACTTTGACTTGCTATGAAAGTCTACTTTTAACAATTTGCTTTTTTGTTTCGCCCAATTTTTCAAGGCCTTGCCTTCAGCAAAACGTCTTAGACTTTCTTCATCGGTAATGAGCAAACCTGGAACTTCGGTGGGCTTTCCAAGATCGTCTTTAGCAACCATTGTAAAATAACAAGAATTGGTGTGACGGACTTCACCCGTTTTTGGATTAAGTGCTTCAACCCGAATACCTACAATCATAGAACTCTTACCCACATAATTAACCCGTGCTTTGAGACTCACGAGGTCACCTACCTCAATCGGACTTAGAAATTCAACGCCTTCAACGGATACCGTGACAACATAACCGCTGCAATGTTTGGCCGCCGTTACATAAGCGACTTTATCCATTAGAGATAATAAAATCCCACCGTGTACCTTTCCCCCAAAATTGGCATAGCTAGGTATCATCAGTTCGGTTAAAACGGTTTCTGAATCAAATGTAGTTTTAGATTTCATTTTGAAAGTATTTATATGTTTTGATGGTTCAATCTTTCAAGAATTGATTCCAACGTTGTATTTAAGTCAGCAAAAGAATGAGCTGAGGATATCTATGATGACATGAACATTTAAGCGAATATAAAATATTTAGCCTAATCCTCAGTGACGCCATTATTCCGTATAACTACTCTTGGTGTTTCTTAAATTGTCCGTACCTTCATTTCAATGAAACCCGACGCGCTCCAAACTAATGCTGTAGCGGCATTTGCTGAACAATTTATCAATCAAACGAATCAATCCATATTCTTGACCGGGAAGGCCGGAACAGGTAAAACTACGCTGTTGCGAAAAATAATGGCTTCTACGCATAAAAATGCGGTCATTGTGGCGCCAACGGGTATTGCAGCGCTCAATGCGGGCGGTGTCACAATTCATTCTTTTTTTCAGTTGCCCTTCTCGGGTTTTATTCCGGAATTTGGCGTGCAGGTGGCATTTACCGATAACGTTAAGTTTGAAACCAAGGACACTTTGCTGCGCCATTTTACCATGAACAAAACGCGGCTCAAGATCATCAGAAACATCGAGTTGCTCATTATAGATGAAGTGAGTATGCTGCGCGCAGACCTCCTCGACGCCATCGACTGGACGCTGCGCAATGTGCGTGGCATTCATCAGCCCTTTGGCAACGTACAAGTTTTGTTTATCGGCGACCTTTTGCAGCTTCCGCCAGTGGCCAAACAAGAAGAATGGCAGGTGTTGCGGCAATATTACAACGGTATTTTCTTCTTTCACGCTCGCGTTTTGCAAGAAATACAGCCCATTTACATTGAATTGAGTACCATCTACCGCCAACAAGACCAAGAATTTATCCAATTGCTCAATCAGCTGCGCAACAACCAAATTACGCCCGACGATCTTTCTATCTTAAACAAATACGTCCGAACCGATTTTGATGCCACCAAAGAAGAAGGCTATATTACGCTCAGCACACACAATTCAAAAGCCGACCTCATCAATATCAAGGCACTTGAGGCTTTAAAGGAGAAAGAATGGAGCTATGAGGCAGAAATCACGGGAGAATATCCCAAACACCTCTACCCTATTGAACCCACGCTTGCGCTCAAATTAGGCGCGCAAGTCATGTTTATCAAAAACGACAACTCGCTTGAAAAACAATATTTCAATGGAAAAATGGGCCGAATCAAAGCGCTCAGCGAGCACGAAATTACGGTGTACTTTCCAGAAGAGAAAAAGGCGATCAATGTAGAAAAATTTGAATGGAACAACATCCGATATGTGCTCAATGAGGCCACCGGAGCCATAGAAGAAGAGGTCATTGGAACCTTTGTGCATTATCCGCTCAAATTGGCCTGGGCCATTACGGTACACAAAAGCCAGGGGCTTACCTTTGACAAAGCGGTGCTTGATGTTTCGGATGTTTTTGCACCAGGCCAAGCTTATGTTGCGCTGTCTCGCTTGCGCACTTTGGAGGGTTTGGTTTTGAAGCAACCCATGCGCATGAACGGACTTTCCAATGACCAACAAGTCATGGCCTACAGCCAAAACAAGGCCGATGAAGCGCAATTACCAGCAGTACTCCAACAGCACACCAAAAATTATTTGCTACAAACCCTGAACAAAGCCTTTGATTGGTATGAGTTGCGCTCCAAATGGAGTATGCACGAAGCTTCTTATCAAGCGTTGGGTGCCAAAAGTGAAAAAACAAAAAACAAAAGTTGGATTACACTGCAAAATCAGGTGATTCAAGCCAGCAAAGAACCGGCAGAAAAGTTCATGAGGCAGCTAGCTGGCATCTTTGCAAAACCCCATTTCGATCCTCAGTTTGTGAAAGAACGCGTGTTGGCAGCCTATGCTTATTTCTATCCGCAACTCGATGCCGTGCTCCTTTCAAACCTCCGCAAAATTGCCGAACTCAGCCGTATCCGCAAAACCAAGAGTTATGCAGAAGAGCTCGAAGAACTCGACGACATCCTGACTGAAACCATCTTGCAATTAAAGAAAATACGCATCCTCATTGAAACCATTGCCGAAGGAGGAGAAATCACCAAAAACCGCGTATGGAACACAGAAATTACACAATATAAATTGTCCAAAATTGCCATCGTCAAGCAAGAACTCCAACAAGTTCCTTCCCTCCTCGACGACCCCGACGACTACGAACACGCTTTCTTGAAAACAACCAAAAAATTAAGTCCCGACAAGAAAGAAAAGAAAAGTACACAAGAAAAAACACTTGAATTACTCGAGCAAGGGTTAGAGGCTGCACATATTGCCCGCGAAAGGCAGCTGTCTGTTCAAACCATCAATAGCCATTTTGCCTACCTCATCCGGGCTCAGAAAATTGAACTTTCCGATGTCATGAGCCCTAAACGCATCAATGAACTCGAGCTCATGTTTGAGGGCTTTGAAGGCACGTCCTTGAATCCGCTCAAAGAAAAACTGGGTTCAAAAGTCACCTGGGATGAACTCAAATTGTATCAAGCGGGTATGCAAGTCTAAATATTATGATTTTATGATGACTTAACTCCAACTATTTCTTACCCTCAAGCGTCTTTGTCGCGACTAAACGCTTCAATATGAAAAACTCTTTACTTTATTTCAACCTTTGCATTGCTTTGGTAATGGCATCTTTTCAGAGCTACGGACAAATCGTGCAGGCTGAAAGCTTTGATGCCAATCAGTTTTTACCCACCGGCTGGACAGCAGTTGGAACAGCTCAAAACTGGGCAAGGGTCACTACGCTTTCTGCTCCACTTACCGGAGGTCCACATTCAGGAAACGGAATGGCGCGTCTGCGTATTCCGAACAACAGTACGGCGGCCTCTATTACCGAGACCATTTCAACTCCGGCTTTTGACTTGAGTGGACGCGGCACCAATGCGGCACCGATGAGTTTCTGGATTTACCGAGACTCTTTGGTTCCGGCAAACGCAGACAGCATGGCCATTTATGTCAACACAACGGCATCATTAACAGGGGCTACCGAAATTGGTAAAGTAGCGAGAAACCGCAGCATTAACACCCCTGACACACAGCCGCTCAATGGTTGGTACCAGTATACTTTCGACATTCCTCTTGCATTTGCTGGTACAACCAACTACATTTTGTTCAAGGGAACAATTTATGGACCGAGCACTACCGCCAGACGCATTGTCATTGACGACGTCAATTGGACAGCATTCCCGCCTGCATGTGCCGGAACGCCAACTGCCGGAACATTAAGCGCGCCAACCACTACATTTTGTGGAGGTCAAGGAAATACCACTATTACCTTGGCGAATGCAGCTACAGGAACAGGAATCAACTATACCTGGTATACCTCTTCGAACCAAGCCGGGCCTTATGTGGCACTGACCAATACAAGTACTACCTGGCTCACTGGCAACCTCAATGCCACTCAATATTATTATGTGCAGGTGAATTGCAATGCCTCCGGGTTATCTGCTAATACAGACACACTTGCCATTATTGTCAATACCGCTCCGCTTCCGATTGTGAGCATCAGCATGGCCAACGACACCATTTGCCAAGGAGAGACGCTCACCTTAAATGCAGCAGGCGCATTAACATACACGTGGTCTACACAACAAAATCCAACACTTGGAACGGGCGCTAGTATTGACGTTTCACCAATGAATTCAACTACCTACACTTTGGTGGGTATTGATGCCACTGGCTGTCCATCTGATCCTGTTACGCAGGCAATTGTGGTTGGCCGCAAGCCTATTATCAACAATTTGCTCAATACAAACACCAACCTTTGTCTTGGCGGAAGCAGCACGCTCAATGTTCAAGCAACAAGTGGTGTGGGTGGCCCTGGTGGCGGAGGCGTAACGCTCAGTTACAATTGGGCGCCAAATGGCGGTAATGCAGCATCTATAACTGTAGCCCCAACACAAACCACATTATATACGGTTACGGTTGTTGGACAATATGGCTGTTCAAGTACAGACACCACCACTGTTTTTGTAGACCCAACTTTAGTTAGCCCGAGTGTTGCGCTCAACCAAGACAGCATCAATGTATGTCAAGGACAAGGAACAACCGTAGATCTATTGGCAACAAGTCCAAATGCTGGCATTGTTTATGCTTGGTCTTCTAACGGACAGCCCTTAACAGAAACAACACCAAATTTGAGTGTTACGCCAGGTAATCAAACAGCGAGTTATACCGTTAGTGTTACTGATCCAGCCAATGGTTGCACCGCTACAGCAACTGCCATCATCTATGTTAGACCAACGCCTAATGTAAATGCTACAACCACCACACAAACGGTTTGTGCAAATGGATCCGGCGTTGTGAATGCACAAGTATTTGCTGGCCCAGGAGGAAATTTAAACGGCTACACTTTTGCATGGACGCCAAACGGTGCAACTACACAACTTGCAACCGTAACCCCTATCCAAGACACCTACTACACTGTTGTGGTGACAAGCCCTTATGGTTGTTCAAACACAGATTCCGTTCAAATTTTAGTTGATCCAACATTAACGAGCCCGAGTTTAACCTTGGCTGCAAGTACAACCGTACTTTGCTCGAATAATCTACTTCCGATTGATTTAATAGCCACTACCGATGCCGTGAATCCTAACTTCCAATGGACACCAAATTTCATCAATCAAAACAGCCCAACAATTACAATCAACCCGCAGAACAACATGAATGTAACGGTGACAGTTAGCGATCAAAATGGTTGTACTACTGCTTCAGGTATTTCAATTCAAGTGATAGCTCCTCCAACAGCCAATTCTACTTGGGTATCGAGCCCTAACAATGTTGTTGATTTCACAAATGTTTCTTTAAATAGTACAACTTACAGTTGGGATTTTGGCGATGGTTCTTTTGGTACAAGCGAAAATCCAAGTCACACCTACCCTAGTGAAGGCACATGGAATGTCACTTTAATTGCCAGCAACGCAGGTTGTTCGGATACATTTAATTTAGTTGTAAATAGCAGTGTAGCAGCAATCAATTCATTGGATTGGTCTGTAAACCTCTATCCAAATCCAGTACAGCAAAACCTGACAATCGATACACCAGAAAATCTAGCGCTGAGGTTATTCGACATGTCAGGAAAAGTAGTCATTCCTACCTTTGAAATTCAGGGGGAAACTCAGCTAGACCTATCAGAACTACAATCCGGAATTTACTTTGTTGAGCTCATCAAAGACCAACAGCGCATGGTTCAACGTATTGTGAAAGAATAGCAAAAGCAACTACAAATTAGAATGAACCCCGACGCTTGCGTTGGGGTTTTTTATGTCCATTTATACACCACAGCATTGATATTCATACCGGCACCCACAGACGCCAAAATAATAACATCGCCTTTGTGGAGTTCGTGTTCTGGGTATTCGCCACGCACCACAGCATCTAGTAGCGTTGGCACTGTTGCCACAGAACTATTGCCGCACAAATGGATGTTCATCGGCATGATGTGTGCGGGGCGCTCTGCGCGGTACAGGCGGTAAAAGCGGTCGATGATGGCTTCGTCCATTTTTTCGTTGGCCTGATGAATAAACACCTTCTTAACATCTTCAATGGCTACACCGCTTTTATCCAAGGCCATTTTCATGGCCGCAGGCACTTTGGTCAGTGCAAACTCATAAATTTTGCGGCCCTGCATTTTGATGTATTTTTCGTGGATGTGGTGCTTGGAGTTTAAGGAAGGGCCGTTGTTGAGAAAATACGCCTCGTCTTTGGTAAAGGTTTGGGTGGCGTGGGCCAAAATGCCCGCTTCGTTATGCTCCGCTCCGGCGCTCAAAATACAGGCTCCGGCACCATCGGCAAAAATCATGGAGGCGCGATCGTGGGGGTCTACAACTCGGCTGAGCGTCTCTGAACCAATGACCAAACAATTGGTGGCCGCGCCGGCTTTTATGAAAAGATTGGCTTGAATTAACGCTTCTATCCACCCCGGGCAACCAAAGAGCATGTCATAGGCCACACAATTGGGATTGGCAATTCCGAGCGCGTGCTTCACGCGAGACGACAACGCAGGCAGCATATCTAAATGATTTGAAGCAAAGCGCACGTCTCCAAAATTATGGGCAAAAATGATGTAATCGATGGTCTCGACATCTATGCCTGCAGCAGCAATAGCGCGCTGGGCCGCTAAAATGCCAAGATCGGAATTGGTCTGTTCTTTTTGGGCATATCTGCGCTCTTGGATACCAGTAATTTCCTTGAATTTCTCAATGATCAGTTCATTGCTGTCTTCAAAAGGTTGGTCGATATCTTTGTAGAAACGATGAGAGATGAAATCTTGGTTGGTCATGCGGAGCGTCGGCAAGTAGCTACCGAGGCCTTTGATTATTGCTGGCATAGTTACGTCGGTTTATGGCGTAAATGTAGCAATTTATTTTACTTAGTGTAACTTATACACTAAGAAGCCTTAAAAATTAAACATGAACCCCGTAAGCAAGCCCAACGACTGGTATTTATTCTTGATATATGGATCACTCACAACTTTCCCAAAAGCATAGCGATATAACGGCGATACAGAGAATTGCAATTGTTCATTCACCTGATAAATCAATTCGCACTGCGCGTAGGCATTGAGCACAAATTTTCTTGATTCTACAAGCGCTACGCCGTTATTTTGGGGCAATATGTAGCTACCATTGCGCTGCATACCGTAGCCGAGACCAACACCTATAGCCGGTTGCAGGGTTAATTTCTGCAATGGAATGCGGTACGATAAGCCCAATGGGACTTGTACATATTGATAACGATTTGTGCCTTCCACAGAAATGACCTCATATTTATATTGTTCGCCCCATTCCAAGTAGTTCAGACCTGTCTGAAAACCCCAACGCGCAAATTGACACTGATAGCGCAAATTGAAATCCCAACTTGACGTGTTGCGCTCGCCGAGCTCACGCCATTCACGAATTTGTTTAGCAGTATATGGTGCTGGGAATGCGTACAAGACATCATCCGCTTCAAAACTTGAGAAAATTGCACTCACGCCAAATTGCAAGCCAAATAGGTGTTGAACTCGTTTTTTGGTTGGTGCTACCTCTTTTGGCAAAACGGGCGCTGGTTGATCTACGATCAAGACACTGTCTTTTTCATGCTCGTCCGAGAGTAAAATGGGGTTGATCATATAAGTTTCCTGCTGCACGTCGCTAT
>JACCDQ012232000.1_pt1 | contig 12453 bp, 14 predicted proteins | sample 7446031 | NCBI WGS metagenome assembly JACCDQ01 (sample SAMN15323442, study PRJNA562643) | freshwater metagenome | isolation source: river surface water | place: USA:Blue River Watershed | collected 2017-08-17
ATGGAACAATCCTCTGAAGTACAACAAGATTTAAGTAAATTCTACGATGATGCCTTCGATATGATGTCCACTCAAGGGTGGAAAGATCTTATGGAAGACATCCTCAAAGTAAAGAATAGCTACGACAAACTATCTTCTGTCACGGAAACACACCCTCTAGACTTTCGTCGTGGACAGATGGATATTTTGAACTGGTTATATGGCCTGAAGGGGGCCTATGAGCAAACTTACAAGGATCTTCAGGAAACAGGTGAGGTGTAACAATGCCTCGTCGTATCTTTGAATTTGTTTGTGGGAATGGTCATCGCACTGAAGCTTTTGTAGACACAGAATGTCACGCAACTCCTTGTAAGGAATGTGACTCTGAGGCGACAAGAGTGATGAGTGCACCTACCATGAAGTTAGAAGGTTGGACAGGCTCTTTTCCGACAGCCTATGACGCATGGGAACGCAAGCGATCTGAAAAGCTCGCCCAAGAAAGGAAGCAGAACTCATAAGTCCTATGTGACCGAGTTTATTTTAAATATATAGTGTCCTAGAACCACATTTTATATACGTGGCAGGAAAAAGGAATTAGTATGTTAGTAGATGATAGTGAAGATAACACTTTAGGTGAACTCGACGTAGTTGAACAACTCACCGCACCGCCCAAGATTGAAGAAGATCACGTAGTAGAAGACACAATCCCTGAGAAATACAAAGGGAAGTCTCCACAAGAGATCATCAAGATGCACCAAGAGGCTGAAAAGCTCATTGGTAAACAGGCACAAGAAGTTGGCGAGGTTCGTAAACTTGCTGATGAATTGTTGAAACAAAGTCTATCCTCCAACAAACCTACTACTACTGAAGTAGAGCCTGAAATTGACTTCTTTGAAGATCCTCAGAAAGCAATTCGTAACTCTATTGATAAGCACCCAGATGTTCTCGCAGCACGACAAAGTGCTCAAGAGTTCAAAAAGATGCAGATTCAACAGAAGCTAAATCAGAATCATCCAGATTTCGGAAATATTGTCCAAGATCCTGAGTTCGCAGATTGGGTAAAACAGTCTCCCATCCGCACTCAGTTGTACGCTAAAGCCGATGCTGAGTTTGATTACGATAGCGCAAATGAATTGTTGTCTACCTATAAACAGCTTAAACAAATTAAGACTAAACAGGTAGAAACTGCTGGTAAAGAGACATTGAAACAGAACTTAAAAGCTGTTGCTGTCGATACTGGTGGTACTGGTGAATCATCGAAGCGGGTTTATCGAAGGGCAGACCTTATTCGGCTGCGAATGAACGACCCGGAGCGTTATGAAGCATTGGAGCCTGAAATCATGAAGGCTTACGCTGACGGACGTGTACGATAAGTTCATAATTTTTTAATTAATTTAATTTGTATATCTAGGAGTATTTAAAATGGCACTCGGTACTAACCACGTAACCACCACCACAGCAGCAACGTTCATTCCTGAAATTTGGAGTGATGAAATTGTAGCTGCTTATAAGCGCAACTTGGTCGCTGCTAACCTCATCAAGAAGATGAACTTCAAAGGCAAGAAAGGTGACACCGTTCACATTCCTAGCCCTACTCGTGGTTCTGCTTCTGCTAAGGCTGCATCTACCCAAGTTACTTTGATTGCTGCTACAGAATCAGAAGTCACTGTGTCTATCAACAAGCACTATGAATATAGCCGCATGATTGAAGACATCGTTGAAGCTCAAGCTCTGTCTAGCCTGCGTTCGTTCTACACTGATGACGCTGGTTACGCTCTGGCTAAACAAGTGGACACTGACTTGATCCGCTTGGGTCGTTTGGCTCAAGGCGGCACAGGTGCTCGTTACTCTGGCGCTTTCATCGGTTCTGACGGTACTACTGCTTATAGCTACAGCACTGACAACCAAGCTGCTTTGACTGACGCTGCAATTCGTCGTTCGATCCAACGCTTGGATGACGCTGACGTTCCTATGGACGGTCGTTTCTTCATCGTTCCTCCAGCAAGCCGTAACACTTTGATGGGCTTGGCTCGTTTCACTGAACAAGCTTTCGTTGGCGAACAAGGTGGTTCTAACACTATCCGTAACGGTGAAATCGGTGACGTGTATGGCGTTAAAGTGTATGTGTCTACTAACTGCGACACTGCTAACGATGCTGATGACGGTTCAGGTACAGCTCAAGCTGCTCGTATCGCTCTGATGGGTCATAAAGACGCATACGTGTTGGTTGAGCAACAAGGCATCCGTTCACAAACTCAGTACAAACAAGAATACCTCGGTACTCTGTTCACTGCTGACACTCTGTACGGTGTTGCTGAGTTGCGTGACTACTCCAGCGTTGCTTTGGCTGTCTAAATATAGCTAGACTGAAGGGGACTCTCACAAGGAGTCTCCTTTGGTGTATCTACTAGGATAATAAAATATGTCAGCCACATTCCGTTATATTCAAACAGGTCAAACTGTTACATTTACACAACAAGTAGACATTGACTCCATGAAGGGTCATCCTGAGTACGAGTTGGTTGTAGATGCCCCTGCTCCCGAAGCTACGCCTGAAGTCACCCCTAAAAAGACTATGGGGCGTCCAAAGAAAATAACAGCTGAGGTGGAGTAATGGATGACGTTTCAGCTCGTGAATTTGGTCGTTTAGAAGCTCAGGTAGAAGCTCTTCAAACAGAAGTACATACCCTCAGCAAAGACGTTAAGTGCCTTTTAGAGCTTGCTAATAAGTCTAAAGGTGGTTTCTGGATGGGTATGACCATTGCCTCTTTTGTAGGCGGTGCTATTACATTCTTCATGGATAGAGTATTTAAGTAAGGACACAAGATGGCTACAACTAAGAAACAAAACGCTAAAATTGGTAAGGTTATGAAAGAGTACAAAGAAGGTACTCTGCATAGCGGTAAAGGTGGCCCTGTAGTTAAGAATCAGAAACAGGCTGTTGCTATTGCTATGTCTGAAGCTAATATGCCCATGCGTGGTCAGCGCACAGCTAAGAATAAAGCCAATAAGAAGAATAAGTAATCATGGCATTACCTACTTTTCTTTCTCTTGTTAATGACGTCATGGTACGTCTTCGTGAGCCTACTGTATCCACAGTTACTGAGAACACTGTCAGTACTTTGGTCGGTAAGTTCGTTAACGATGCTAAACGTGAGATCTGTGATGCTTACGATTGGGATGCTTTTACTACCTCTGTAACAGTAACTACAGCAGCTAGTCAATATACTGGTTATAGTTTAACTAACGCTGGTACACGATTTAAAGTTGTTAACGTAATTGACACTACTCGTTATGGCGTCTTGATCCCCACATCTGTGGATGCTATTGAGAAGCGAGTGTATAGCACAAGTTCACCTCAGAACGCTGATCCTAGCGAATACGCTTTTAAAGGAGTAGACAGCAACGGCGACAGTCAAGTCATGTTGTGGCCTATTCCAGTAGGTGTCAACAGTATTCGTTTTAGCTTACTCGTTCCAGAGTCTGATATGAGTAGCGATTCAGACACAACTAAGCTCCCTAAAGAGCCTATTGTCTTGAATGCTTTAGCTAGAGCTTTGGTTGAACGTGGTGAAGACGGTGGCTTAGCTAGCTCAGAGGCTTATGCCTTGGCTAAGAAGTCCTTGGGTGACTTGATCGCTCTTGAGCTTGCTCGTTCACCTGAAAATGATGCTTGGATTCCATCTTAATGTCACAACAAGTTCAAGCTTATTCGATCACTGCTCCGGGCTTCTATGGCCTCAATACGCAGGATAGTAGCCTTGATTTGGCTTCAGGGTTTGCTCTCGTAGCTAATAACTGTGTGATTGACCAATATGGTCGTATCGGTGCTCGTAAAGGCTGGTCTCCAGTTAATAGTTCAACAGGTAACTTAGGCTCTAATAACGTCAAAGCTATCGGTGAACTCATCACTGCTGATGGAACTAGCTACGTTATCTGTGCTGGTAACAACAAGATCTTTAAGCTGTCAGGTTCTACTCTTACTGAGTTGACTTATGGCGGTGGTGGCTCAGCTCCTACGATCACAGACAGTAACTGGCAGATGGCTACCTTGAACGGTGGTATCTACTTGTTCCAATCTGGACATGATCCATTAGAGTTCAATCCTACAACATCCACGACACAATATCGTCGTATCTCTGAGATGTCAGGATATGCTGGTACTGTTCCTCAAGGTGACTGTGTTATCAGTGCTTATGGTCGTCTATGGGCGGCTAATACAGCGTCTAATAAGACTACAGTGGCTTGGTGTGATGTGTTGTCCCCTGCTAACTGGTCTACTGGTACTGCGGGTACTTTGAACATTGACAAAGTGTGGCCTAAAGGTGGAGACACAATTACAGCCTTAGGTGCTCACAACGGTAACTTGTTCATCTTTGGTAAAACATCCATCCTTATTTACGGTAATGCCTCTGTACCGTCTACGACTAACCTTGTAGATTCAGTATCAGGTATTGGTTGTATCGCTCGTGATTCAGTTGCTTTCACAGGTACTGACTTACTGTTCTTGTCTGCCACAGGTGTTCGTAGCGTAGCTCGTACTATTCAAGAGAAGTCTTCTCCTTTGAATGACTTGTCTAAGAACGTCCGTAATGACCTCATCATTGCAGCCAATAGCGAGACAGCCGCTAACATTAAAGCAGTGTACAGTCCTGTAGATGCTTTCTACTTGATTACATTCCCTACCCTTAAAAGCGTCTATTGTTTCGACACTAAAGCTACCCTGCAAGACGGTAGCTATCGTGTAACAACATGGGACAGTATTGAGCCTTACTCTTTCTGTAAGAAGCTAGATGGTACGTTATTGATTGGTAAGACAGGCTACGTAGGTACGTATGGACTTTACCAAGATAATGGCGTTAAATACCGCTTTCAATATTTTACTAATCATACTGACTTGGGCACTCCTTCGGTAACGTCTATCCTTAAACGTCTATCAGTAGTGGTTATCGGTGGTAGTAATCAAGCTTTGATTTTTAAGTGGGGTTATGACTTCACAGGTAACTACCAATCAGCTTCAGCTATTATTCCTACGCAAGGTGTTGCTTATTATGGCGTAGGAGAATATAATATTGCAGAATATAGCAACGGTGTTGCTCTCCAGACTTTACGTGTATACCCTAACGGCTCAGGTAAAGTCATTCAGACAGGATACGAATCAGATATTGATGGTTCTGCTTTGAGTATCCAGAAGATTGAAATCTACGCTAAAAACGGTAAATACGCTTAAAGGAAAGAAATAAACATGAGTAACTACACTAAAAGTACTAACTTTGCGAGTAAAGATGCTTTATCAACAGGTAATGCTTTAAAGATTGTTAAAGGTACTGAGATTGATACTGAGTTCAACAACATTGCTACAGCTATCGCTACTAAGCAAGACTCAGGTTCGTTTACAACGACTAACTTTACCCTTGAAGAATCTGGTGGTAAGTTGTTGTTTAAGTATAGCGGTACTACTGTAGCTTCTCTGGACTCCTCGGGTAACTTCGTTGCTCTCTTGAACGTGTCTGCTTATACTACTCCCTAATTAGTATGACCTTAGCTTCAACTGATTTTTCGTTAGGTTCAGTTAATACAGAGATGAACGTATCGTCATCTACGACTGCTATTACTCTGAATCAAACTAACGTAAGGATGCTAGCTAATAAGTTATCTGGTGCTATTCAGATGGCTGATTTGAGAGCTACTTCTTATAATTACGGATTAGTAACTAAACCTTCTCCAGATACGTCTTCAACAAGTCGTTTCGTAGGTATTGATCCAACCAATAAGTATTATTACGTTATCTCTAATGATACTTCTAAGGCAGTTCTAACTAAAATTAATATTGTTGGCGTTGTTGTTTGGCAAGTTCAATACAGTACAAACCCTGCTGGCACTTGGAGTACGGTTACTGTCTCCCCTTCAGGTTATGTGTACATTGGTGGCTACGACAGTACCAATTCTCGACATACTATCTGGCGTGTTAGCCCTACCGATGGCAGTATCGTGTGGCAGAAAGAAGCTACAGGTAGTTCTAGTACTTCCGGTATTCAGAGCTTAGATGCAGACTCTAGTGATAATATTTACTATACCTACTTATGGGACGGTGCTGGCTCAGGAGCTGGATCTACAGGTATTGGTATTGGAAAAATAAACTCTAGTGGAACTGCCCAATGGAGTCAAGATTTAAACTGTACTGCTTCAGCTACATTCCAAACATCAGCTAGAAACATCAGCGTAGATTCCTCAGGGAATGCTTATATTTCTGGTGGACAGTTTGCTAATTCTGCTAATATCGCCTTAAAAGTCAATTCATCAGGTACTCTGCAATGGGCTAAAACTTGGTCTATCGGTACTAACGTAGCTTTTTCAAGCACTTGGGGTGGAACGTGTGACAGTAGTGGCAATACTTACTGTTTCGGTACGTTGACTACAACAGGTAGTGCTGCTTACGTTCCAACTCTAATGAAGTTAGACACAAGTGGTAACTATGTTTGGTCTGTGTCGGCAACCAATATTACTGCTAGTGCTGGTAATGCTATTGCTTGTTGCACAGATAGCTCAGGTAATATTTACGGTGTAGTAATTACTAGCTCAACTACTTATATCTTTAAGTGGAACTCGTCAGGAACTATTCAATTTGAAACACAGATCACCAACGCAAGTAATTCTAATTTGAATTTAGCGATTGCTATGATCTATGTGGATGAGACTAATAACAACTTGATTGTTAACACGACAGCTACAACATCGTCTGTTCGTCGTTCCTTCCTGTTTTCCTTGCCTTTGTCAGGTGCTGTTAAGTCTGGTTCAATTACATTAGACAGCAATACATTTGGTTATTCCACAGCTTCTAATACTTATGTGACTAACTCATTCAGCGTATCTTCTGTGACAAACATTACACAAGCTAGTTCTGTAGGTTTAACTAATACATCTACAACTTCTAGTTCAGCTACATTGACACCAACTAAAGCAGGTATCTAATAATATGACATACACACAATTTAAAGCAGGTAAGGGGTTCTAATATGGGAATGTTCGATAGTATTACAAACGCTGTAAGTGACATTGGAGGCGCTGTAACGGGGAATGCAGGTCTTATTGGAACCGCCGCTGGAGCTTACTTTGGTGGCCCTGTAGGTGCTCAATTGGGTGGCATGATCGGTGGGGCCATTCAAGGAGGCCCTTCAGGTGGTCAGATGGTTCAAGGAGGTCTTCAAGCCTATGGAGGTAACCTAATTGGTCAAGCTAACCAAGAAGCTCAACAGAATGCTGCTCGTGGTGCTCAGTTCCGTCCTGTAGGTGTCACCAACACTTTCGGTACGTCTAACTATCAATTTGATCCTAAGACAGGTCAACTGACAGGTGCAGGTTATAACTTGTCTGCTCCGTTGCAAAACGCTCAGAATACTTTGATGGGTGGTCTAGGAACTAACCTGCAAGACACAGCTAACATTCAAGCTATGGGTCGTCAGTACATGACTCAGTCTCCACAAGAGCAAGCTCAGCAGTACATGGCTAACCAGCAAGCTTTGTTGCGTCCTAGCCGTGATATGGCTCAAGCTAATCTGAATACATCTATGTTCAACTCAGGTACTGGTGGCTTGTCTGTTGCTCAAGGTGGCAACTTAGGCATGGCTAACCCTCAACAGCAAGCTCTAGCGAATGCTCAGGCTATGCAAGACCTCCAGTTGGCTGCTCAAGCCACTCAAGCTGGTCAGCAACAGTATCAGTTCGGTCAAGGTTTGTTGTCTAGTGCTTATGACCCATATAAGACAAGCTTGTCGGCTGCTTCAGCTACAGAGCAACTTGGTCAACAACCTTTTGTATTGAGTAATCAATTAGGTACAGCTGCTGCTCAAGCGGGAGCTAACGCTGCTCCTTATGTGGTAGGATCTCAATATAGCCCAACAGGTCAGATGCTTGCTGGTGGCGGTATGAGTAATTTGTTAGGTCAGAGCATCTCTAATTTGTTTGGTGGCGGTAATGCTCCAGCTTGGACAACAGGTTCAGATGTTATTCCAACGTCTACATTTAGCAGCGATGGTGGAAACATAGATGAGTTGTTAGGTCAATGGGCTTCTCCAACTATTCCAATGCAAATTGGCGGTGGATTCTAAAAGGATAAATGATGGCAGCAACAGATAACATGGCAGGATTGTTCAGTACTCCTGAGCAATACCAACAAGCTCTTAATCAACAAGCTATGGCTCAGGCCACTCAACAGGCTCAACTAACTCCTGCTCAACAAGCTAATGCTGCCCTTCGTATGGGTGGCTATCAGATGGCTCAAGGTATTGGCGGTGCTATGGGTGCTCAAGACCCAATGCTTCAACAACAATCAGCTGTTCAATCTATCCTTAAAGGTGTAGACCAGACTAGTGCTACTTCTCTTCGTGATGCAGCTCAGAAACTAGCTGATATGGGTTATTTACAACCTGCTAATGCTTTAGCTCAACAGTCAGTAGCTATTCAAGCTAAGATTGATGAGAAACAAGCTGCTCGTGAGACACAACTTGAAGCAGTTCGTATGCGTAACGAAGCAATGATTCAAGCCGCTCGTGAACGTGGCGCTACTCAGTTGCAAATTGCACAGATGCAAGTGGAAAGCCGTAATCAACTTGCTCAATTAGCTGCTGCAATGAAAGGTGAAAAAGCTCAAGTGGCTGATGACAAAGCTGCTACACGTATTGGTCAAAACACAATGTTTGATACGTTGATCTCTGAAGGTGATAAGCTTACAGGTGTGATTGATAAAAACAAAGATGCTTTTACCTTAGGTGGACGCGCTGCTACAGCTGTTAAATCTGTTATGAATCCTTCTGCTGAGTCTGTATCGGCTGTGTCTGACGTAGATTCATACATGAAGAAAGCCCGTAATGCTTATTTGCTGGCTGCTAAAGGCACTCAGACAGAAGGTGACGCACAACGCGCTTGGGACGAGTTTGCTGGTAAACTTGACTTCTCAAGTGCTGAAGGTGCTAAACGCTCTATCGGACGTATTAAAACAGAATTGGAAACTCAACGTCAAGCTAATGATGCTTACTTAAAGAGCCGTGGTATCTCCTCAGGAGCTGCTTTAGGCACTAAAGACAATCCAATCAAACTGAAATAAGGAACGACATGCCTGTATATCAATATGAAGGACAACATTTTGACCTTCCTGAGGGGCTGTCTAACGAGCAAGCAATTGCTAAGATTGAGTCTCATTTAGGTAAAGCTCCCACTGCTTCGGAAGTTCAACGTGGTCGTCCAACGATGGCTAATGATCCTCGTCGAGTAGATCAGGCTGGCCCTGTGACAGACTCTTCTTTGCTTTCTCAAGGGTATAGTGCTCTTAAAGGAGCTGTAATTGATCCTTTGTTAGGCACTACTCAACTTATCGCTCAAGGTCAAACTCCTTTTGCCACTACTGCAAACCTTCTATCTAAGTATTTGACAGGAACTTCTTCTAAAGAAGCTACTCAAAATATCATTAATAAAGAGCAACAAGCTTACGAAGCAACCCGTAAAGCAGCAGGGCGTGAAGGTATTGACGTTCCGTTGTTAGGCGGGGCTATTCTTAGTCCTATTAACAAGCTGACAGGTGGTGCAGGGATTGTAGGAACTGGTGCTCTTCAAGGGGCTATTCAGCCTGTTGCAGGTAAAGAAGAAGATTATCTCGCCACTAAGACCATGCAAGTAGGCGTAGGTGCTCTTCTTGGGCCTTTACTTGAGAGTGGTGTTAAGCTATCAGGCGCTGCGTTGGAACGTCTTAAAGGGCTTACTGAATCAGGTCGCACACAAGCCGTTAAAGACTATCTCGTTGAGATTATTGGCCCTGAGAATATTGGCAAAGTAACTAAGGCTTTGCAGTCTGCTCAAGAGATTGTTCCCGGAAGTAAACCAACAGCTGCTCAGGCACTTACAGAGACACCTGAAGGTATGTTTGTTTCCGCTGCTGAAAAACAAGTAGCTAAAACATCTATCCCAATGCAACAGCAATACACAGCTCAAGAGGCTGCACGTCAGGCTGAGTTGTCTAAGATTTCAGGTACAGCTGCTCAACAAGAAGCTCAAGCTCAAAGCCGTAAAGAATTGTTTGGTAAGTACGCTCAACCAGCTTTAGACGCTAATGATACTGTGCGTCTTGCTTATAACAACATTGAGAAATCAGTGATGGGCAACACTCCAAATCTGATTAAATCAGCTGAGGAGCTGCAAGCAGGTCAGCAAGAGGCTCAAAAAGCTATCATGACAGGTCAAGGCCCAATACCTAAGCCTGCTCCTTTAGGTGAAACCCTTACAGCTTCCGCTCAACAGAAAGCAGAGCAGTTAAAAGCATATCAAAAAGAAAGCTTGGCTGCTACAGGTATCTTTCCTTTGGAAGTTAATAGTCTAGTATCTAAATTAGACAAGGCGATCAAGGGAGCTGTGTCCGATGAATCTAAAAAGGTTCTTCAAGGTGTCCGAGATGATCTAATTAATAAAGCAGACAATAACGGTCTTTTGAGTTCTGCTGATCTGTACGAAAACGTGCGAAAGGTAATGAACCAAAACATTAACCGTTATTTAAATCAAGGACAACAAGCTTTTCAAGGAGGTATTCCTCAACAGGCTGCTGCTACAGGAGAGAACGTCAAGAAGTTGATTGATGCTGAATTAAACAAGTCTTCTAACGGACTCTGGTCAAAATATCTTGAAGAGTACACACAACACAGTCAAAAACTAGACCGTATGGCTGTGGGTCAGGCTTTGAAAGAAAAACTTGGTGCTCCTTTAGGCAATGCTGAAAAAGACGTATTTGTTGAACGTGCAGGTGCATTTGCTCAAGCTGTTCAGGATTCTTCTGCTTTAATTAAGAAGTCTACCGGACAACCACGTTACAACAAAGTTGAGCAGTTGCTGTCTACTGAAGAAATGGGATCTGTAAACAAAGTTCTTGCTGATTTACGCCGTCAAGAATTGGCTGTTTCTCAAGGAAGTAGCGTGCGTGCTCCCGGCTTTACTGAAGAAGCTCCGTTGCAAGGTGTTAACTTGTTGAGCCGTCCTATTACATTGGCTAAAGAAGTGTTGCAGATGCTCACACGAGGCACAAAAGCTCAGTTCAATTCCAAGATGGCTGAGTTATTAAGCGATCCTCAAGCAATGGCGGTGTTCTTACAGTCTGGCCCTATTAGCGGTCAACGTAAACTTGTTGAAGCTATTAATAAGCGTTTAGATCCCACTACTCAAAGCGCATTGATTCAAGCTGTGGGTGTACAAGGTTTGACTAAAGAACTTGGTCAGAATCCTCAATAAGTAATGCCTCTCATAATCCTTGCTGGTGCTCTCAAGGCTGTTGAGGCTATCCAGCAGGGTTGTGAGCTATACAAAGAATATAAAGGTGTAGTCCTACAAGCTAAGGAGACCTTCGATGAAGCTAAAGGGATAGCTATCGAGGTCTCCGATGTAGGGACGGGTATATGGGACTTCATAAAGAGTAAGTTATTAGGCGGTGCAGATCCTGCGGAGAATAAACCTCCTAATCACCGCACACAAGAGACTACTAATGAACAGAAAGTTACACAACCTGCAACTAAGAGGGTAGTTCAGCAAGAGATTCACAGTGAGCAGGAGATCAAAGCTGACCTGATTAAGAACTTAAAGATCTTCTTCAAGTCAATGATAGCTCTCCACAAGAAGGTAGCTGAACAGCAGTTAAGGATAGATACACAGTTTATAGAACCTGATGAGCTACTTGATGTCTCCCTAGACTTAGTTATAGCTAAGAAGGAGATGGAGAAGGCTCAGAAGGAGATTAGAGAGATCATGGTCTATCAGAGTCCTCCTGAGTTAGGTGCTCTATACACCGATGTGATTGAGATGTTCGGTATCGTGCAAGAGAAGCAAGAGATAACTCACTTACGAGCCTTGAAGACTAGAAAAGAAGAAGTATTAAAGAAGCATAAGCTAATTACTAAGATAAGACAGAGGATAGCTTGGGTCGTAGTAATGGCTCTAATAGTGATGGAAACATGGGGACTAACAATAGCAATTCTTCTAGCGAGACAGCCTACATAAGCTTCCTAGTGTTGCTAACTCTGCTGTTCTTTATTATTTTACCTTTTGAACTCTACTTATACATTATCGTAAAGGACGCTGTTGAGGCGTGTAAGACTAAATGAATATGAGGAATACGAATGAATGAACTACTAAATATGCTCAAAGGAGCTGCTCCTGCCTTAGCTACTGCTGTTATGGGGCCTATGGGTGGTATGGCTATCAATGCTATAGCTTCTAAGCTCGGTGTTGAGGCTACCCCTAGCGCAGTTACTCAAGCTCTTAAAGACAATCCTGACTTAGCCTTGAAGCTCAAAGAGATTGATGCTAAAGAGTATGAGATTGAACAGACTAACCTTACTGACCGTTTGAAGGCTGACATGGCCTCAGATTCTTGGCTTTCTAAAAACATACGGCCAATGGTGTTGATATTCCTTCTGCTGGCCTACAGTGGCTTCGCTATCG
>JACCDQ011380509.1_pt1 | contig 12449 bp, 8 predicted proteins | sample 7446031 | NCBI WGS metagenome assembly JACCDQ01 (sample SAMN15323442, study PRJNA562643) | freshwater metagenome | isolation source: river surface water | place: USA:Blue River Watershed | collected 2017-08-17
ATAATGTTGCTGAGGTAATTGTGGGAGGAAACTATCGTGTGTATCAACTAAACTCAGGCGGCTCATTATTTGCTACGAAAGAATTTGATGCAAAAAACAATAGAAGTAATCCTTTAGCGGATGAGTTTACTATTTCTGAATATGGTTTATATACTCAAATTGCCAAAGCGTTATTTGATCAGAAATTTAAGTTATCGGGTTCATTGCGTTATGATAAAAATGAAAATTTTGAAGGACAATATACTCCACGTATTTCGGGTGTATTTTCACCAACAAAAAATCATAACATCCGTTTGTCGTACCAAACAGGTTTCCGTATCCCAACCACCCAAAACCAATTTATTGAGTTGTCCACGCCTCAAGCGATGTTGATTGGCGGTTTACCATTGTTTGAAGACCGTTATAAATTATCGGGTAATAGCTATACTTATACGTCTATTCTGGCAAATCCTACAGACCCAACCAAATGGCAAAAATATGCTCGTAAAGAGTACAAACCTGAACGTGTAGCTACTTGGGAAATTGGTTATAAAGGACAAATTGGCAAAAAATTGTTCGTAGATGCGTACTATTACAGAAGTACTTTCACCAATTTTGACGTAACGCAAATTGTAGTGAAACCAAACGCTGATGGAACAAGAGCCGTATATTCATTCCCGACAAATGCTGACCAAGATATTGTTACAGAAGGTTGGGCATTAGGCGGAGACTATTCAATTGGTCAAGGGTTTATCTTAGGCTCAAACGTATCGTACAATGCAATTGTGGATAAAGGTAACCTAACTCCAACGCAAATTGGTTATAACACTCCTCCTTACCGTGTGAATGTTAATTTAGCCAATAAAAATGTAGCGAAAACAGGTGTAGGTTTTAACGTTGCATTCCGTTATCAAGATCCATTTGTATGGCAGTCAACGTTTGTGGGAACTAATCTTGGAAATTCAGAAGGAAGTTATATCCCATCATTCACGACGTTAGATGCACAACTTAATAAGAAAATTGCTTCTATTAAGTCTATTGTTAAAGTAGGAGGAACGAACTTATTAGGAACGAAATATGTGAACTCTTGGGGAAACCCTTCTGTTGGTTCAATGTTCTATGTTAGCTTAGCTTTTGATGAATTGTTGAATAAATAAGGTGAATTTTGAAATTTTAAATGATGGATTTTGGATGTTGAATTAATTTTTTCTACCAAAGTCAGTTGATTCTAAATAAGAAAGGCGGTTAGGAAAATCCTGACCGCCTTTCTTATGATCAAAGATGTGAATTCAAAATCCATCATCCAAAATTCAACTAGATATATTGGTTGATAATATTTTCTAGTAATTCTTGTTTTCCGCTAGTTCTAGCTGGTTCGCCATCTGCTAATGCAATTGTACGTAAATCTTCAAGTGTTAATTTACCAGCTTCAAATTCAGCACCTTTTCCTGAGTCAAAAGAAGCATAACGGTCTGCACGAATTTTCTTGTATGCTGATTTTTCTAAGATGCTGTCAGCAATCACCAATGAACGAGCAAAAGTATCCATACCACCAATGTGTGCATAGAAAATATCCGTTAAATCAGTCGAGTTACGACGGATTTTAGCATCGAAGTTAATACCTCCCTGTGTAATACCTTTTCCTTCTAAGATGATTAACATAGATTCTGTTAATTCATTCAAGTTATTAGGGAATTGGTCAGTATCCCATCCGTTTTGGTAGTCACCACGGTTAGCATCCATACTACCTAGCATATTGTTATCCACAGCCACTTGTAATTCGTGTTGGAACGTATGCCCAGCTAAAGTAGCGTGGTTTACTTCAAGGTTCAACATGAAATCGTTTTCTAAACCGTATTCTTTCAAGAATCCGATTACAGTTGCTGAGTCAAAGTCATATTGGTGTTTAGTTGGCTCACAAGGCTTAGGCTCAATGAAGAACTTACCTGTGAATCCATTTTTACGAGCATAGTCACGAGCAATCGTTAAGAATTGTCCCATGTGAGCTAATTCACGTTTCATGTCTGTATTCAACAAGGTCATATAACCTTCACGACCTCCCCAGAACACGTAGTTTTCACCATTTAAGGCGATAGTAGCGTCAATGGCATTTTTAACCTGTGTACCAGCGTGTGCAACCACTGAGAAGTCTGGGTTTGTAGAAGCACCGTTCATATAACGTGGGTTAGAGAACACGTTTGCAGTACCCCATAACAATTTCACACCAGAAGCTGCTTGTTTTTGCTTAGCATAATCAACGATTGACTGTAAGTTTGATTCGTACTCGCTCATTGAGTTACCTTCGTCAACTAAGTCAATATCATGAAAACAGTAATATGGAGCACCAATTTTAGTGAAAAATTCAAAAGCAGCATCCATTTTATCTTTTGCTCTGTCAACAGCACCCGCTTTTACATCCCAAGGAAACTGCTGTGTTCCTGGGCCAAATGGGTCAGAACCTTGTCCACAGAAAGTATGCCAATATGAAATAGCAAAACGTAAATGCTCTTTCATTGTTTTGCCTGCCACAATACGATTCTCATCGTACCATTTGAATGCCAATGGGTTATCAGACTCACGTCCTTCAAATTGAATTTTTCCTATTCCACTAAAAAATTCTTTGTCTCCTAATGTGATATTTGCCATTATTGTAATTATTGATATTAGTTTGATTTCTTTGAAAAAGACAAACATTTGACGGCATCCTTAAGAATTGACCGTCAAATGTTGTACTACACTCATGAACCCAATTTTTGTGTAACAAAAATTTTAATCGTATTATCTATATCTAAAATAGTTAATTTCCTTTAAAAGTGTTCTGTACTGTTCTGTTATTTGATTTTACTACGAAAGTACAATTAAATCTATTTAAAGGCAAATATATTTCATGCTAATTTCTTGAAATTAGTTTTGTAAGGTAGATGTAACTACAAACACCTTGTTAATAAGGGATAGAAGGCCTTTGTGCCTTGTCGCTCCGAGCATTTATAGATAGCCCTTACATAAATAAGGGAAAAAAACTAAAGCAGGTAAAAATGTGTTATTTTCGTATTCTATAGGAGTATAAAATACGAAACATGACTACATTCGATTACAAAACAGCACTTGCCAAAATTCCAGAACAACCAGGTGTTTATCGCTATTTTGACGAAGAGGGTACCGTTATTTATGTCGGTAAAGCCAAAAATTTAAAAAATAGAGTTAGCAGTTATTTTGCAAAGTCTAACCAACATGATCGAAAAACGAAACGGTTGGTTAGTCAAATTTGTAATCTGGAGTTTACCATTGTACACACCGAATTTGATGCTCTTTTATTGGAAAATACGTTGATAAAAAAGTATCAGCCGAAGTTCAATATCTTGTTGAAAGATGATAAAATGTATCCTTTCATCTGCATTACCAACGAGCCTTTTCCTAAAGTAATTACAACGAGAAGGGTGGATAAGAAGATGGGTACATTTTTTGGGCCTTTTGCACACCAGAGAGCAATGTATGCTCTGTTGGAGATGTTTGGTCAATTGTATAAATTTCGCTCTTGTAATCTTAATTTACAAGAAAAAAATATTGTAGAGGGTAAGTTTAAAATTTGTTTAGAATACCATATTGGTAATTGTAAAGGGCCTTGTGAAGGCTTACAGACAGAAGCCGATTATCTTAAAGAAATAGAACAGGCCAAGCATATTTTAAAAGGAAATATGGCTTTACCTCGTCAGTATTTTGAGGAACGAATGTATGCTGCTGCTGAAAAGTTAGCATTTGAAGAAGCTCAAGAGTTCAAGGAAAAATTGGCATTGTTGGTTAACTTTCAAAGTAAGTCAACCGTCGTTAATCCAAATATCAAAGATGTGGATGTATTCTCGATTGTATCGGATGAAAGTGCTGCCTTTTTGAACTTCATGAAAGTGTCTAATGGTTTTATTACTCAAACCCAGACTATCGAAGTGAAGAAAAAACTCGACGAAACCGATGAGGATATGCTGACAATGCTTGTCTGGGAAATGCGAGAACAATACGATAGCGAGGCAAAGGAGGTTATTACGAATATTCCGTTATCAGTACAACTGTCTGGCGTCGAAAATACCATTCCACAGATAGGGGACAAACGCAAGCTCTTGGATATGTCTTTGAAAAATGTCTTATATTTCCGAAAAGAAAAGGCTGATAGGAAAGCTGCTGAAGACAGTGGGGGAGACCGTAAAATGCGTATTTTATTGACACTCAAAAATGATTTACAGTTAAAAAGCTTACCTCGTCATATTGAGTGTTTTGATAACTCCAATATACAGGGAACAAATCCTGTTTCAGCAATGGTGTGTTTCAAAGACGGTTTACCTTCTAAAAAAGATTACCGTCATTTTACTCCTCGAACAGTAGAAGGGCCTAATGACTTTGCCACGATGCATGAGGTTGTAACAAGACGTTACACTCGTTTGTTGGAAGAAGAACAAGACTTACCAGATCTAATTATCATTGATGGTGGAAAAGGGCAATTGAGTGCGTCCTGTGATGCTCTGAAAGCAATAGGACTTTATGGAAAAATTCCTATTATTGGCATTGCTAAACGATTGGAAGAAATCTATTTTCCTGAGGATAGTATCCCGCTGTATATTGACAAAAAATCGGAATCGTTGAAGCTGATTCAACGCTTACGAGATGAAGCCCACCGTTTTGGTATTACTAAGCACCGAGATAAACGTTCCAAAAATTTTATCATTAGTCAGTTAGAAGGTTTGGAGGGAGTGGGTAAGGTCACTGCTACTAAATTGTTAAAGCACTTTGGTACGGTCAGTAATTTATATAAAGCACCCTTAGAAGAATTAGAGATGGTATTAGGCAAAGCAAAGGCACTGCACTTAAAAGAGCAGTTAAGTATTATAAACGACCAGTAAAGGCATAAAAAAAGAGAACCCGATTGAGTTCTCTTTTTTTTTAGAGATGGATTAATATTCCCAAAGGTTATGTTCCATTTCCATTAGCTTGAATTCTTCTTGTTGTGAATTTACAAGACCTTGTCTTTCACCACCATAAATATCATCTAAATATTTATCCTGAGCATTTCCTTTTTTGATTAGACGAGCATTGAACAAGCGTAAGTCGAACGCATCAGCCATGTTCTTATGTTGAGCTTCATTTTGTTCGTTGTACCAAATACAATTGGGATTACTACGGAATAATTTATCTAAGTCTTTATAACGGAAAGATGCCACTGTTTTGTCGAAACCCGCTGCTGTTTTATTGGCAGGGATTACCACTGTTAGTGCTTGAATATCGAAATACAAACGAGAACGTTGCTTATCGAAAATAGCATCTTCTTTCAATTCAATAATAGACAATTCTTTTGGGAAATAATAAATTCCGTCAGCACCAGCAGGTTTAGGAGCTAATTCGTTACCCCATCCATCGCCACCACCAGCAGGTTTTTGAGCAGCGGGTTTGGTGTCACCCCAACCATCATCTGCTCCAGCAGTAGCACTAGTTGCCGCTTTTTCATTACCAAATCCAGCAGCTTTTTCTGCATCCGATAACGATTGATCGCTAACAGCGTTTTCCATTTCCAAATTCTTCAAAAACTGCTCTTTGGTCAATTTTGTTCTTAATGAATCGTTTGCATACGGTTGTAAAACGCCACTTTGCACCCATTCAATTAAGTATTTGGTTACTTCGTTACCTTTTGAGAAGAAGGGCTGGTTTTGTTTTTCGTTCAAATCCATTCTTCTCCACAAACGTCTTTTCCACATGATATTCGATTCGTCAATTGGACGAACAGAATCAGGGTTTTTGCCGTTGTTGGTTTTTTCTTGTGCCGATGTAAACGTGCAAGCAGCCAATGTTAAAAGAGCCGAGCCTGCGATTTTCACTAAATGTTTCATCTGATTATAATGTTCAGTTATTTCGATGGTATCAATAAAACGCCTTAAAAGTCTCTAAGGCGTTTTATCATGCCTCTATTCGTTAATTGTATGCCTTATTCGATTGAATATCAGTCTTTAATGATACAAGAATAACGAAAGATACTACGTTGTATTGTAATAACCTTTACCTAATTCATAAAGGTTGAATAATCATTAATTCAACGGAATGTTAATTACACGGTTGTAAGGAATACTTTCAACACCACCTCTAAAGGTTCTACGTTGTACACCTTTTACTTCAATATAGTAACGGTCACCAGGTTGAGCTTGTGATGCTAAGGAACTAATACCCACACTGTTTGAACCACTCACATCGCCAATTTTACGAGAACCTCTTGCTAATGCGACATAAATTTCAGATACACGGAATTGAGCATCTTCTGGGTTGGTCGATTTGAATGATTCATCGGCAATAGCATCAGCACTAATACTGCGAAGTCCGCTGGCACTAGCACCACGTTTTTCATCCAATACACCACCATTACCACGAACGACTACATCTGGTCTTGGTACACGGCGTACACGGAAGGTTTCTTTACCTAATAAAACACCACCATTGGTAACATTTAAGGTTGCTGTTGCAGAACTTGGTACGATGGTTACTTTTCCACGTTCGCCTGGAATGGCATCTCCTCCATCAACAGAGAACGAAGGATTCCATAAAGCTCCTAAGCCCGGACTTACAACACTGATACGGTTAGCACAACCTAAATATAAAGCAGGTAAGGTTGCTGTTTCGATGTTGTAGGTTGGCTTTAATACAAAATAATCTTTCGTGATTGATTCTGTTTTAGGCCCTGTTGGGCTCATGTAAGAAACTGAAGCCGTATAGGTTTTCTTAGCTAAACCATTTTTATCATATGAACCACCTGTGGTTTTGAACTTCACTTGGCCACGGCCGTCTTTCACAGGGACACCACTTCCATTGATACTCATACGTGGAGTAAACCCGCTTGATGTAGCGGCAATGAAGATTTCCGCTTCATAATCCATACCTGCCACAACCGTATTTGAACTAGCCGAAACTTGAGCGAATACCTTGTCAAACTTAATTTCCTTCGCACCTACTTTTGATGCTAATTGGCTTAACACTTCGCCTTCATAACGTCTGATTTCTGCTTGTTTTTGGCTTAAGGTAGCCAAGGCAGCAGGAACAGGAGTTTGTTCAAAATTCAATTCTGCAAAGTCTTTGTTACGTTGACTTGCATCTTTTCCAACAACAGGGTCGTCTTTGGCATCAAGTGCTAGAGAACCAAAAGTTGTCCCTTTGTCTGCATAACCTAGTAGTTTTTGACGGAAACTTTCCATGGAGCCAGCTAATTTATATGCTTCTCCATTTTTATTCGCTCCAATCATGATTTGATGAACAATCTCGGTATTTTTAATATCCTTCAATTGTCCTGTTTCAGCATCATACCCTCCACTACCTTCAATTACTTTACCTTTTACTGCATCAATTTCCGAAACCATAGCATCTGCTAAACCACGTACAGCGGCGGCTTTCTTGATAATTTCTGCGTAGGCACCAGGATTCGGTAAATCTTTGATACGCTCAGAGATTCCTTTTTCTAGCCCTTTATTTTTTTCAGTCGAAGACTGATTTGCTGTTTCTAAACTGTTATTCAACAATACGAACTTCTGTAACAAGGCATCACTTACTTGCAATGCAAGCAAAGCGGTGAGAACCAAGTACATCATCCCGATCATCTTCTGCCGAGGCGTCTCTTTTAAACCTGCCATTTTTTTATACTCTTAAAGAATTATAGTTTAAGTTTTATTCAATAATATCCTGTCTTAGTGTAAGACAGATAGTATTTGGTCAATTAGTTTCCTTTCATTGCCGACAACATACTTCCATAAACATTGTTCAAAGAAGAAATGTTGTTATTCAATTTCGCTAATTCTTGCTTAAACTGTTGCGTATCTTTAGACGTTTCTGACATGTTTTCCATTGCAACGGTTAAGTTACCGTAGAAAGAGTTCATTGCTTTTAAGTGCTTGTTTGTGTCTTGTAGTTCTAATTCATATACTGCATTTAAAGCACTCATACTTTGGGTTACTTTTTGGAACTGAGCTTGGTATTCTTTTGCTCCTTGAGAAGCAGCAGACATGTCTGTTAAAGCACTAATTGTTGAGCTATATGATTTGCTCATATCGTTCAATGAGTTAGACGCTGCTTTTACATGTTTAGCATAGTCGCTAGTGGCTACTGATGCATCTGTAAGATCTGTCATTTTTGATACATTGTCTGTAAGGGCTTTCATTCCTTTCGTTAAGTTATCAAATACATCTGGAGACACTTTTGTAGAAGCAAACATTTCGTCCATTTTAGCAGCTAAACCCATTCCAGCACCTGTTGAAGACGGTCCTGACGTTCTTTGGATAGGCTCTCCTTGGTAATTTTTTGATAATTCAGGATATACTTTTTCCCAGTCATACGACTTTTCTGGTTTAGATACCAAATAAAGAACCCCATAAAGAATAAAGATAAATGCTTCAACGAACATACCGATCATTAGAGCCTCGTTTGCTCCTGTCCAGTGTAAGATTTTAAATAAAGCACCTACGATTACTACTGCTGCTGCAAAACTGGCGATAACGTTTACTATTTTTTCCATTGTTGAATTAAAAGATTTTGTAATTTTTAGACAGATTTTATACGAAAGAAGCGAGCAAACAAAAGGTATTACGCCAACGTTTACTCGCTTTTACAAAAGTTTTTTATCTAAATTCTCTTCCTGAAGAACGACCTAAGTGATTCATTGCACAGCGGAATCCAATGTACGAACGTTTTTTGTCTTCGTATTCATACGTACGAGTACCTGTTTCCAAGAAGAATGCAACGTCTTTCCATGAACCACCACGGATTACTTTTTTAGGCTCATCTTTATCAGAATTTAACGTGTTCAAATCCCACGTGATAGCTACTGAATTATCAGCATAAGCATCCTCGCACCATTCCGCTACGTTTCCTGCCATGTTGTATAAGCCATAATCATTAGGGTTAAACGCATTTGCAGGGCCGGTATAAGCATAACCATCAGCGTCATAGTTTCCTCTATGAGGTTTAAAGTTAGCTAACAAGCAGCCTTTGCCGTTTGCAACATAAGGGTTACCCCAAGGATATTTTGCTGATGCCTTTCCACCACGAGCAGCCCACTCCCATTCTGCTTCCGAAGGTAAACGGAAACGAGGTGAGATATACATACCTTCTGTAGTACGGTAATCATTCAAGGCTTTTGTACGCCAGTCACAGAAATACTTAGCAGCTCTCCAACTAACCCCTACTACGGGATACATATCGAATGCAGGGCTAGAGAAGTAGTATTCTGTCATTGGGTCTCCGTTGTGGTAAGAGAAATCTTTACTCCAAACTGTAGTGTCTGGATAATATTCTCCAATAATTTTTTCTTCTCCTAATACAGCGATTGAATCGGCCATCAACGCATTAGTAAATTGACGGTATTCGTTGTTGGTAATTTCTGTATCATCCATGAAAAATTGAGCAACTGTAACTCTTTTGTTGAAACTCACAGCCGAAGATGTAACATCTTCATCTGCTTGCCCCATCATGAATGAACCAGAAGGAATTAGTACCATACCCAGTGGAGTCGATTGTTTCCAACCCTTACGAGCAGTAGCACCAATTTCTCCATTGACCATACCAATGTCGTCTTTTTTACTACGAGTATTTTTACCTTTCGATGTACTTCTACCCTTAGAGGCTACTTCTCCTCTTCCTTTGCTTTTACTCTTACTACTAGCTGTCTTCCCTTTGGACTTACTTCCGCCGCTAGAAGAGCTACAACTATCTAAGAACAAAACAGGAACAGACACCAAAAGTAAAAGTAACGTTTTCCTGAAAATTGAACTGTAATTCATCTGAGAATACATTTTAATTGTTATTATGTGGCTACAAAGAATAAAGCTGATTTCTTTGTCCTGAATTAGTATTATTTAGATTTTGTATGTGTTAATAACGCCTTTAATTCGTTAAAATTGTGAGGGATATTTATATTGTTAATTTTTGTTAAAATTACTTCTACGATTCCTCAAGCTTACTAATTATAAAGACAAAGTTACTATTTTTTTTTGCTTGACCTCAATAGCTTAATCGAATTGTGAGGTACAATAAATAAGCCAAAATAGCTTTTTGATGTTATTTACTTAGTTGTCGAGTTGAAAAGTAAGTAAAAAAACACAGTTAGTAGCAAAAAAGCTTGAGTAAACTACTTTTTTATTTCGTTCAAAAACACTTTACTTTCTAAATCGTGGAGTACGAACAGGAGTCTTTTTGCCACCAAATAATTTAGGTGCTGGTAATATATAACTCAATAGAAGTTCGTGTGATGTGGGCGACTTGGCTGTAAGAGCATTCGTAGTTAAGTCTAATGAATAACTTAAACGGAGTGCATTATTTGGTAAAAAGTGCATTCCCAGCAAAATAATGGCTGCATCATTAAAGCGATATCCTCCTCCGATGAAATACTTATCAAGGTAAGTGCCATTGAGTGTTGCTTGTAAACTACTTTGTGTGAAGTCACTTTTATACAGTGCCATCGGACTCAATAGAAAGTCATCCGTGAGATAATAGTTGTACCCAGCATTCAAATATAAGGTTGGTTGAGCGATATTACTAGCTTTTGCATAACCAAATGTATAATTTGGTTTATTGATATGATTGTAAGCGATTCCTAGATAATAGCTACTTGTTTGATATTGAATTCCTAACGCCATATCTGGATGAGTTTCTGTAATGGTATTACCAAGCCCATCTACAATTGGATCTCCTGGTTCTCTTGGTCTGAATCTAGTATCAAATGATTCAGTATGAAAACCAGCTCTAACTCCCAATGATAATATGGAACTTGAGATATGTAACTGATAAGAATAAGATAACTGCATGTCCTGATAGCCCGCTCCAGAAGGGCTTTTATCATTAGTAAAAGCAATTCCAAGTCCACTGTTTAAGCCCTTCAAGGGCATTGAAGCGGTAAATAGTTGTGTACCCAAAGAACCTCCTCCATCAAAAGTGGTTTGGTAGCCTGTCCATTGGTTTCGATAGTGTAGCTGAAAACGGGCAACACCGTCTAGTCCTGCTGAAGCAGGGTTGAAATACAAGGGATTATACATATACTGGCTAAACTGAGCATCTTGCTGAGAAAAGGCAGGAAATGCACTAATACTGATGATAAAAAGTAGTAAAAAATGGAAATATTTTTTCATCTGAATCCTTTCAGTTTTATTTGCCTGTATTGTCACCTACTACCGAAAATAGGTTGGATTGATTTGGGGTAATACGTTTATCGCTCGTTATGTTCAAATCTAACTAAGATTTTCCATAAAATCATAAAAAAACAACGACTTGTATTCTAAAACGTTATTTGCAGGTGATTTGTTGTTGCATTTCTCTCCGAAAATTAAGAAATAAGTAGCGAGTTCAGAATTTCTATGATAACGGAATGATAAATAGTTTTTGTAGGCAAACATCTTGATAAACAAAAGAGGTCTATAAGTAAATAACTTACAGACCTCTTTTGTTTATCGTATTGTAAAATTAAATGCCATTTGCTTTTTTGACGTACAATTCTAATGCTCCAGTCATAGACGGTGCGTTAGGTAGTGGTGCTTGGATATCTAAAATTAGATTAGCATCTAACACTGCTTTAGCAGTAGTTGGTCCAAAAGCAGCAATACGAGTTTTATTTTGTTTGAAATCAGGGAAATTATCAAATAAACTTTTTACGCCGCTTGGGGTAAAAAAGCAAATAACATCAAACCCCTTTTTGACAAACAAAGGGGTAATATCATTGCTAATGCTGCGGTACATAAATGCTAAATCAAAAGTGCACTTATGTAATTTAAGCCAACCACAAATATCATTATCCTGCTGATTTTCGCTACACACATACAAGAACTTTTCATTCTCTTTATGCTTGTTCACAACATCAAGCATACTCTTGCTAGTACCATCTGCACCGTAAAACACTTTGCGCTTTCGGTATAAAATAAATTTTTGTAAGTACAATGCAACCGCTTCTGTAATACAAAAATATTTTGTGTCTTGACCTATAGAAACTTTCATTTCTTCGGCAGTGCGAAAGAAATGATCAATAGCATTGCGGCTAGTGAAGATGACACCTGTATAAGTTGCAATATCGATTTTTTGTTTTCTAAACTCTTTAGCTGGAATACCATCTAATTTAATAAATGGATGAAACACTAGTTCTACCTGGTATTTGCGTTCTAAATCATAATAAGGAGACTTATCACTTTCCGGTTTTGGCTGAGAAATTAAAATACGCTTTGGAGCTAAGGCCTTAACAGCTGTTCCAGTTTTTGATCCGATTTTTGCCATGCTACTTATCTAAGGTTGTGCAAAGTTAAAAAGTTCCGCTAATAAAATCCATCATTAGTTTGTATAAAACTAGCATTGGAAGTACTTCGCAGGTGCAAAGGTACAAGAAAAAATGGAAGGCACTCACCTTCAAAGAGGTCCTTACAATAGAGAAAGATATAAGATACCTGTAAACAAATAAGATACTGATGACGATTAAT
>JACCDQ012203806.1_pt1 | contig 12449 bp, 12 predicted proteins | sample 7446031 | NCBI WGS metagenome assembly JACCDQ01 (sample SAMN15323442, study PRJNA562643) | freshwater metagenome | isolation source: river surface water | place: USA:Blue River Watershed | collected 2017-08-17
GGTCAAGCACGGTGTGACCATCGTCGGCTACACCGACCTGGCTTCGCGCATGGCGCGCCAGTCGTCTACGCTGTATGGCACCAACTTGTTCCGCTTGACCGAAGAGCTGTGCAAGACCAAGGACGGCATCATCAACGTCAACATGCAAGACGACGCCATTCGGGGCCTCACGGTCATCAAGGACGGTGAAATCACCTGGCCTGCGCCGCCTTTGGTGGTGGCCCCCAAGCCCGCACCCAAACCCGCCGCAGCGCCTGCCGCCAAAAAAGGCCACGGCCATGGCGAGTCATCTGGCCCCATGCCGGTCGGCCAGTTGCTCATCGTGTCGGCGGTCGCTGCTGTGCTGCTGGTGCTGGTCGGGACCTATGCGCCGGCCGCGTTCCTGTCGCACTTCACGGTGTTTGTGTTGGCCTGTTTTGTGGGCTACATGGTGGTCTGGAACGTCAAGCCTGCGCTGCACACCCCGCTCATGAGCGTGACCAACGCGATCAGCTCCATCATCGCCATTGGCGCGCTGGTGCAGATCTCGCCCATGGCCGCAGCCGGTCGCCCCAACACGTTGATCGGCATCCTGGCGGCTTTGGCCCTGGTGCTGACCGCCATCAACATGTTTGGCGGCTTTGCCGTCACCCAGCGCATGCTGGCGATGTTCCGAAAATAAGAACAAGGAGACCCTGAATGTCCGCAAGCTTATCCACGGTCGCCTACATCGGCGCAACCATTCTCTTCATCCTCAGCCTGGGCGGTTTGTCCAACCAGGAAACCGCACGGCGCGGCAACCTCTACGGCATGATCGGCATGAGCTTGGCTGTGCTGGCCACCATCTTTGGCCCGCAAGTCACAGCCGAAGGCATTCCCATGATCGTGGGCTCCGTGCTGGTGGGTGCGCTCATTGGCCTGTACGCTGCGCGCAAAGTGCAGATGACCCAAATGCCCGAACTCGTGGCGCTCATGCACAGCATGGTCGGCATGGCCGCGGCGCTGGTGGGTTATGCCACTTACGTGGACCCCGAAGCCTCCAAGAATTTGGACAGCGCAGCACACGCCATCCACGCGGGTGAAATCTACATCGGCATCTTCATTGGCGCGGTGACCTTCTCCGGTTCGGTGGCCGCGTTTGGCAAGTTGTCTGGCCGCATCGGCGGCAGCCCCCTGTTGCTGCCTGCACGCCATTGGCTCAACCTGGTCGGTTTGATCGCGGTGGTGTACTTTGGCCGTGAGTTCATGAACGCCCACACGGTGCAAGACGGCATGGTGCCCTTGTTCATCATGACCGCCATCGCCTTGCTGTTCGGCATCCACATGGTCATGGCCATTGGCGGCGCTGACATGCCGGTGGTGGTGTCCATGCTCAACAGCTATTCCGGCTGGGCCGCAGCGGCCACCGGCTTCATGCTGAGCAATGACTTGCTGATCGTGATCGGTGCCTTGGTCGGCTCCAGTGGCGCGATTTTGTCGTACATCATGTGCAACGCCATGAACCGCAGCTTCATCAGCGTGATCGCCGGGGGCTTTGGCACCACCGCCGCGGCGCCCAAGCCGACGGGTGAAGCGGCCGAGCCGCAAGGTGAAGTCAGCCCCATCCTGGCCGCCGAGACCGCTGAGCTGCTGCGCGACGCCAAGAGCGTGATCGTGGTGCCTGGCTACGGCATGGCCGTGGCGCAAGCCCAGCACACGGTGTTTGAAATCACCAAGACATTGCGCGAGAAGGGCGTGAACGTTCGCTTTGGCATCCACCCCGTGGCGGGTCGCATGCCCGGCCACATGAACGTCTTGTTGGCCGAGGCCAAAGTGCCCTACGACATCGTGTTCGAGATGGACGAGCTCAACGACGATTTCCCGGACACGGACGTGGCCATCGTGATCGGTGCCAACGACATCGTGAACCCGGCCGCGCAAGACGATCCGACCAGCCCGATCGCCGGCATGCCGGTGCTCGAAGTCTGGAAGGCCCGCACGAGCATCGTCATGAAGCGCTCCATGGCCAGTGGCTACGCCGGTGTGGACAACCCGCTGTTCTACAAAGACAACAACCGCATGTTGTTTGGCGATGCCAAGAAAATGCTGGACGAGGTGTTGGGGGCCTTGAAGGCTTGAGCCTTCGGGAAATCCAGTAGTTTTGTGAGTCAGTTTGCTGTCAGTTGTGAGATAGACTGACCCTTCAAGGAGAAGCAAAAATGACCACTGACCGCATTTGGTTGAGCAGTTATCCCGAAGGCGTTCCTTCAGACATTGACCCCAGCCAATACAGCTCCCTGGTGGGGCTGATGGAGGAGAGCTTTTCACGCTACGCCGATCGCACGGCTTACAGCTTCATGGGCAAGAGCATCGGCTACGCCCAGACCGATACAGAAAGCCAAGCGCTGGCCGCTTACCTGCAATCGCTGGGGCTGGACAAAGGTGATCGTGTCGCCATCATGATGCCCAATGTGCCGCAATACCCCGTTGCTGTCGCAGCGATTTTGCGTGCGGGTTTTGTGGTCGTGAACGTGAACCCGCTGTACACCCCACGGGAGTTGGAGCATCAACTGAAGGACTCGGGTGCGCGCGCGATCTTCATCATTGAAAATTTCGCGTCGACCCTTGAAAAGTGCATTGCCCAAACGCCTGTGCAGCATGTGGTGTTGGCCTCGATGGGGGATCGCCTGGGTTTGATCAAAGGCGCGCTGGTCAACCACGTGGTGCGCAAAGTCAAAAAGCTGGTGCCTGAGTTTGCCTTGCCCCAAGCGGTTGCTTTCAATCAGGCCCTCTCGCAGGGGCGCAAGATGCCTTGGCGCAAGCCCGAAATTGGGCCCGATGACATTGCCGTGTTGCAGTACACCGGCGGCACCACCGGTGTGTCCAAAGGGGCGGTTCTTCTGCATCGCAATGTGATCGCCAATGTCTTGCAGTCCGAGGCCTGGAACGACCCAGTCATGAAACGTGTACCGGCGAGCGAGCAGCCCACTTCGGTGTGTGCTTTGCCGCTGTACCACATCTTCGCGTTCACGGTGAACATGATGTTGTCCATGCGGACCGGGGGCAAAACCATTTTGATCCCCAATCCCCGCGATTTGCCTGCCGTGCTCAAAGAGCTGTCCAAGCACACCTTTCACAGTTTCCCTGCGGTGAACACCTTGTTCAATGGTTTGGCCAACCATCCTGATTTCAACAAAGTCAACTGGTCGAACCTCAAGGTTTCGGTGGGCGGGGGCATGGCGGTGACGCCCAATGTGGCCAAACTTTGGCTGGAGAAAACCGGTTGCCCGATTTGCGAAGGCTACGGCTTGTCCGAAACCAGTCCATCGGCCAGTTGCAATCCGCCCTCCAGCACCGAATTCACAGGCACCATCGGTGTGCCGATTCCCAGCACTTGGATGAAGCTCGTTGATGACGAGGGGCAAGATGTGACCGAGGTGGGCAAGCCCGGCGAGATCGCGATCAAAGGCCCGCAAGTCATGGCGGGTTATTGGCAGCGGCCCGATGAGACGGCCAAGGTGATGATGGCCGATGGGTATTTCAAATCGGGTGATGTGGGCATTGTGGATGCTCGGGGTTTTTTCAAAATCGTGGACCGCAAAAAAGACATGATTTTGGTCAGTGGCTTCAACGTTTATCCCAATGAGGTGGAGGAAGTCGCATCGGCTTGCCCCGGCGTTTTGGAGTGCGCGGCCATTGGTGTGGCCGACGAAAAAACCGGCGAAGCTGTCAAGTTGGTGGTGGTCCGCAAAGACCCCTCGTTGACCGAGGCGCAGGTTCTGGCTTATTGCCGCGCCAACATGACCGCCTACAAGCAGCCTCGCATCGTTGAGTTCCGCGACGAGTTGCCCAAAACACCCGTGGGCAAGATATTGCGCCGCGAGCTGCGCAGCCCGTCAACTTGAATGGGCGGTGCGTCAGCACCGGTACACTGGAAAGCGGCTCAAGATGGGCCGCTTTTTTCATGCGATTTGAATTTTGACAATGGAGAACCCATGGCAGTGATCGGCATCATGAGCGCCATGCACGAGGAGTTGGCTGCTGTGCTGGCGGTCATGCCTGATGAGCAATGCGTGCGCGTGGCAGGCCGCGATTTCTGGGTGGGCCACTGGCAGGGTCACGAGGTGGTGGCGGTGTTGTCACGGATTGGCAAAGTGGCGGCTGCCACCACGGCGACGGTCTTGCTGGAGCGCTTCAAGATGGATGCACTGGTGTTCACCGGTGCCGCCGGCGGATTGTCCGCTGAGGCACAAGTGGGTGATGTGGTTGTGGCCAGTGGCTTTTTGCAACACGACATGGATGCTTCGCCCTTGTTCCCCAAGCACGAGGTGCCTTTGTATGGACGGTCGCGCTTTGACACCGACCCCGCCTTGTCACACGCTTTGGCGGCAGCGGCCGCGCAGGTGTTGTCAGACCCTGCGCGACATCTGGGCGCACAAGCCATCGCCGATTTCCATCTGCACGCGCCACGGGTGCACCAGGGCCTGATCGTCAGTGGTGACCGCTTTGTGTCGACCACAGCCGAAAGTCAGGTTTTGCGGCGCAGTTTGCCCGAGGCTTTGGCGGTTGAGATGGAGGGGGCCGCAGTGGCACAAGTGTGTCTGGACTACGGCATGCCGTTTGCGGCGGTCCGCACGGTTTCAGACCTCGCAGACGACGATGCACACATCGACTTCAACCGCTTCATACGCGATGTGGCCAGCCGCTACAGCTTGGCCATCTTGTCGCAGTGGTTGATGCACAGGTAAAGCCAGAAAAGCGTGCATTCGGGGACGCATTCAAAACGTCAGATCAGCCTAAAGTTTGTTGCAGCAGTCTGGGGGCGGGCGACGACGTTGAGCTTGCGTCTGAGGAGCCCGCCCCCAGACTGCTGCAACAAACGCCCCCACCGAAGGCGTCTTACTTCAACCAGCCCCGACGACGGAAGTACCACATGGGCACCACGGCGCTGGCGGCCATCAAGGCCAGTGCATAGGGGTAGCCCCACTTTTGTGACAGCTCGGGCATGTACTGAAAGTTCATGCCGTACAGGCTGGCAATCAGTGTGGGGGGCAGCAAGGCGACGCTGGCCACCGAGAAAATCTTGATGATCTTGTTCTGGTTGATGTTGATGAAACCCACGGTGGCGTCCATCAAGAAGTTGATCTTGTCGAACAAAAAGGCCGTGTGTGAGTCCAGTGAGTCGATGTCGCGCAGAATTTGGCGGGCCTCTTCAAACTGCTCGGCGTTGAGCATCTTGGAGCGCATCATGAAGCTCACGGCGCGACGCGTGTCCATCACGTTGCGGCGGATGCGGCCATTCAAGTCTTCCTGGCGGGCAATCGCGCCCAGCACTTCACCGGCCATGGCATCGGTCACGTCGCCTGACAAAACCTTTTTGCCAGCGGTTTCGAGCTTGTCGTAAATGCCTTCCAGCGTGTCGGCGGAGTATTCGGCGTCGGCATCAAACAGCTTGAGCAGCACTTCCTTGGCATCTTCCAGCAGGCCCGGTGCGCGGCGCGCACGCAGGCGCAGCAAGCGGAACACCGGTACGTCTTCGTCGTGGATTGAAAACAGCACGCCACGGCTCTTCAGGTTGGCATTGTGCTGGTTCAGGATGAAGGCGCAACGCACGGTGCGTGGCTCGTCCTCGTCGGCGATCAAAAAGTCTGAGCGGATGTGCAACTCGCCATTGTCTTCTTCGTAGAAGCGGGCGGATTCCTCGATGTCCTCGTCCATCGCGTCTTCAGGGATGGACAGGCCGTAATACTGTTTGATCCAGCGCTTTTCGTCGACCGTGGGTGATTCCAGGTCAACCCAAATGGGCTGAAAGCGAGAGAGTTCTTCCAGTGACTCGATCTCTTCTTGAAAGAGACGGCCGTTGGCAAGGGTGAAGATGTTGAGCATGGCGAATCCAAAAAAAGGCCAGTTGCCAAAAGTTCAAAGGGGCGGCGAAGGGGGATGCAGCTTTCGAACGATGGGCGCAATGCTCAAGGCGTCCGAAAGCTACCGACTCGGGGTAGCGTCCACGACAGTGACTCCAAAAAATGAATGGGCGGATTATCGCATTGGCCCTGAGCGTTTGTGTGTCACTGCTGTGAATTCGCGCTGTGAAATAAGCGGCCGAGGCCGGGGTGTTAGATTCAATGGATTCACTCTGCCCCCTTCATGACCGCTTCCTTGTCCCCTCGAAGAGAACGCTGGCTGCTGCTGACGCTTGCAGGCATCCAGTTCACCCATATTCTCGACTTCATGATCATGATGCCCTTGGGGCCTCAGTTCACCCGCTTGTTTGACATCAGCAACGCTGAATTCGGCGTGCTGGTCTCGGCCTACACCTTGTCGGCCGGCGCATCGGGTTTGCTGGCGGCCACCTATGTGGACCGGTTCAGCCGCAAGCGCTTGCTGCTGACCATGTACACCCTCTTTGGTTTGGCAACGCTGGCGTGCGGGTTGGCGCCGACCTATGGCTGGTTGATGGTCGCCCGAGTGGCTGCCGGTGTGTTTGGTGGTGTCTTGTCGGCTTTGTCGCAGACCATCGTGGCCGATGTGATTCCGTTCGAGCGGCGCGGCAGGGCCATGGGGGTGGTCATGACCTCGTTTTCAGTCTCTACTGTGGCGGGCGTGCCGCTGGGCCTGTTTTTGGCTGCGCACTTGAGCTGGCACGCGCCCTTCATGGCCATTGCGGCCATGGTGGGCGTGCTGGTGATCGGCGCCTGGCAAACCTTGCCGCGGTTGGATGCCCATTTGCACCACCCCGATCGCGCCAGCGTCTGGCGCAGCATTGGCCAAGTCCTGATCGAGGCCAACCATCTGAAAGCTTTTGCCTTGTCGGCCGCGATGATGTTTGCGGGCTTCACGGTCATCCCTTACATCACCATCTATTTGCAGTCGAATGCGGGCATGCAGCCCGAGCAGGTGCCTTGGGTGTATTTGCTCGGCGGCACGGCCACCTTGCTGACGGCGCGCTTGTTTGGTCGGCTGACTGACCGTGTAGGCAAAGTCAAAATGTTCAAGCGCCTGGCGGTGGCTGTCGCGCTGCCTTTGATGGCCACCACTTTGTCGGCAGGCTTGCCTTTGGCGGGCTTGCTGCTGATCTCGACGGCATTTTTCACCATGATGAGTGGTCGCATGATTCCTGGCATGGCCCTGATTTCATCTGCGGTGGAGCCGCGTTTGCGCGGTACTTTCATGACCCTCAATTCGGCCGTGCAGTCTGCAGCCATGGGGCTGGCAGCCATGGTGGGCGGGGCCATCATTGGCCGTGATGCCCATGGGCAATTGACGAATTACTGGGTGGCAGGGGTGATCGGTGTGGCGGCCAGCTTGGTGTCGGTCTGGCTGGCTGGGCGGGTGCGCTTGCATGGGGCACCGCAGGCGTAAAGCGCGTTTGCGCCTCACCGATTCATCCAGCACGATAACATCGAAATGGCCCTTCGTGCCCAATTTCCCGGGTGCCTAGGTGCATTCCATAGGGCGCATTGCTTTTCCCAAAAGGCGGGCGCATAGTGAGGGCGAACCACACCCCAAAGTGGTTTGTTGCCCCCCTTCGGAGGGGCTTTTCCTACCCGGGATCTATGGAGGCCAAGCTTATGAATTTGACAATCAGCGGACACCATCTGGAAGTTACCCCTGCCTTGCGCGAGTATGTGACGGGCAAACTGGACCGCATTACCCGACATTTCGATCAGGTGGTCGATGTGAAAGTGCTGCTGACCGTGGAAAAGCAGAAGGAAAAGGAAAAACGCCAACGCGCTGAATGCAACATCCATGTCAAAGGCAACGACATGTTCGCCGAGAGCGCGCATGAGGACTTGTATGCTGCTGTGGACGACTTGGTCGACAAACTGGACCGGCAGGTGGTCAAGCACAAGGACCGCATCACGGACCACCACCACAGTGCGCCTAAACGCATGATGTGATCCTCTGCGCGATCACTGCAAGTCAGGGCCGCTCGCAGCGGCCCTTTTTCATTCCGGCAAAAGGGCCACGCTGCCCCTAGGGCTGCAGGGCAGTTCCTGGTGCGACAGCCGCTGCCGAACGTTCGGGCTGCGACAGGTGCATAATCCGCCTCGAACATGAATCGTCTCTCATCCATATTGCCTGTTGCCCAAGTTCTTGTCGGGGTGGAAGCCACCAGCAAGAAACGTGCATTTGAAGAAGCCGGACTTCTCTTTGAGAATCTGCATGGCTTATCGCGTGCGTTGGTCACGGACAGTCTCTTCGCCCGTGAGCGCTTGGGTTCTACAGGCTTGGGGCACGGCGTCGCGATTCCGCATGGCCGCATCAAGGGCCTGAAAGCGCCAATGGCCGCCGTTTTCCAGTTGGCGCAGCCGATTGGTTTTGATGCGCCGGATGAGCAGCCGGTCAATTTGCTGATTTTCTTGCTGGTGCCCGAAGCGGCGACCCAAAAGCACCTGGAAATCCTGTCGGAAATCGCCGAGTTGCTGAGCGACAGCCAATTGCGGGAAAACATCAAGGGCAGTGACAGCCAAGAGGGCTTGCACCAACTGATTGCCCAATGGCAGTCCGCCCAAACGGTCTGAGCACAGACCCGTCCTGAGCTGCTGCGATGAAGCCTTCCGTGATCAGTGCCGACGTCCTGTTTGAGGACCACCGCGGCAAGCTCAAGTGGCAGTGGGTGGCGGGCCTTGGCGCTTCTGAGCGCCGGTTCGATGAAGTCGCCGTGCGCGAAGCCCGCTCAGGCGCCGATCTGGTCGGCTATCTCAACTACATCCATCCCTACCGTGTTCAGATTCTGGGGCCTCGCGAAGTGGCCTACCTGAGCAATTCCACGCCAGAAGACTGTGCCCGTCGCATTGCGCGCATCGTGACCCTGGAGCCGCCCGTGTTGGTGCTGGCCGATGGTCAAGTGGCTCCGGACGCCTTGCTGTCCATGTGTGAGCGGGCACAAATCCCGATGTTTGCCACCGAGCAATCTTCGGCTTTCGTGATCGACGTGTTGCGGGCCTACCTGTCCAAACACTTTGCCGACCGCACCACCATGCACGGGGTCTTCATGGACATTCTGGGCATGGGTGTACTGATCACCGGCGAATCGGGTTTGGGCAAAAGCGAGTTGGGGCTGGAGCTGATTTCCCGTGGCAACGGTCTGGTGGCCGACGATGCCGTGGACCTGTACCGCATCAACCAGACCACCATCGAGGGGCGTTGCCCCGATTTGCTGCAGAACCTGCTCGAAGTGCGCGGTATTGGCTTGCTCGACATCCGGGCCATTTTTGGCGAGACAGCGGTGCGCCGCAAGATGCGCCTGAAGCTGATCGTGCACCTGGTGCGCCGCGAAACTTTTGACCGCGATTACGAACGCATGCCTTCGGAGCCGCTCACGCAAGACGTGCTGGGCATCCCGGTGCGCAAGGTGGTGATCCAGGTGGTGGCCGGGCGCAACATCTCGGTGTTGGTGGAGGCGGCCGTGCGCAACACCATCTTGCAGATGCGGGGCATCGACACCTACCAGGACTTCATCGAGCGCCAGCGCCGCGCCATGGAATAAGGGCCGCTGCGCGCTCAGCGCTGGCGGTGAGGGCAGGGGGTGCGCGTGCAGTGTGCGTACAAGCTCAGGGCATGGTCGGCGATCACAAAGCCCTTGGCCTGTGCAACGGCCTGTTGCCGAGACTCGATTTCAGGGTCGTAGAACTCTTCCACCCGACCGCAGTCCAGGCACACCACATGGTCGTGGTGCTGGCCTTCATTGAGCTCATAAACCGCTTTGCCACTTTCAAAATGGTTTCGGCTCAAAATCCCCGCTTGCTCGAACTGGGTCAACACCCGGTAAACCGTGGCCAGACCGATGTCGGTGTTCTCAAGCAGCAGGTGACGAAAAACGTCTTCGGCCGTCATGTGCCGTTGCGCGCCACTTTGAAAAACCTCCAGGATTTTCAGTCGGGGCAAGGTGGCTTTGAGGCCGTTGTTTTTCAGTTCGTCGATTTGACTCATGGGGTTTGCTCAGAGGTAAGGCAGACGGAACAAAATTGCTTACAGCCGCTACAATGCCCCGATCATATCGGCCCTCTTCAAACATGACAGCTTCCCTGATTTTCCGCTTCCCGAGCGCCTGGCTTGTTGGTCTCGTTTTGAGCGCTGGCCTGGCGGGCTGCGGCAGTGTCCACCAGGACACTTTCAAGCCCTACGTTCCTGAAGTGGTGCAGGGCAACTTTGTCTCGAAGGAACAGCGTCAGGCGCTTCGTCCGGGCATGGTCAAAGCGCAGGTGCGCGACATCTTGGGCACACCCCTGGTCTCCAGCTTGTTCCATGCCGATCGGTGGGACTATGTCTTCAGCATCAAGCGCCAAGGGGTGCCTGCACAGAGTTTCCGTCTCATGGTCGTTTTCAAGGGGGATGTGCTCGATCAAATCGAAAGTGACCTCTTGCCCAGCGAGTCCGAGTTTGCAGGACGCTTGGTGCGCCCACGTGCGACAGGTCAGCCCCCGAAACTGGAAGCCACAGAGGAAGATTTGAAACGTTTCACTGCGAAAAAGCCGCAGGAGGCCGAAGCACCTCGGCCGGCCTTGGCCCCTTTGCCCAGCAGCTACCCTCCACTGGAGCCTGCGGCCCGTTGAACCAGAAAGGGGCCACGTGCCCCCTTCACCAGCCCTGAAAATCCCATGACCTCCTCGAACACTTTGCCCATTGCCGTGGCCGGCGCCACTGGCCGCATGGGAAACATGCTGATTGAAGCCATTTTGGCTACCGATGATTGCCGCTTGTCCGGCGCTTTGGATATCGCCTCCAGTCCCGCACTGGGCCAGGATGCCTCCGCCTTTTTGGGCCAGGCCAGCGGCGTTGCGGTGCAGTCAGATGTGAAAGCCGGTTTGAAGGATTCGGGCTTCCTGATCGACTTCACCCGTCCCGAAGGCACTTTGGCCCATCTGAAGGTTTGCCGTGAGCTGGGCGTCAAAGCCGTGATCGGCACGACCGGGTTCACCGAAGAACAAAAAGCCGAGATCGCCGAGATCGCCAAAGACATCGCCATCGTCATGGCGCCCAACATGAGCGTGGGCGTGAATGTGACGTTGAAGCTGCTGCAAATGGCGGCGCAAGCCCTGTCCACCGGGTACGACATCGAAATCATCGAAGCCCATCACCGTCACAAGGTGGATGCGCCCTCGGGCACCGCGCTCAAGATGGGCGAAGTGATCGCCGACGCCATTGGCCGCGATTTGAAAGAGTGCGCCGTGTACGAACGTTATGGGCACACCGGCGAACGAGATCCCTCGACCATCGGTTTTTCGACCATCCGCGGCGGCGACATCGTGGGCGACCACACCGTGCTGTTTGCGGGCATTGGTGAGCGCATCGAAGTGACCCACAAGTCCTCCAGCCGCTCGACTTATGCGCAAGGCAGCCTGCGTGCGGTGCGCTACCTGGCCGGCCAGCAGCGCGGCTTGTTCGACATGTTCGATGTGTTGAATTTGCGCTGAGCCTGAGCGGTCACCATGAGTTTGAGTGACTTTTTGCTCCACAGCGATCTTGTCAGCCGTGTGCTGGCGGTCTTGCTGTTGGCCTTGTCGGTCAGCAGCTGGGTGGTGATTGTCTGGAAATGGCGTTTGTTGGCCCGTGTTCAGCGCGACGTGCGCCGCAGTGTGGCCGCATTCTGGCAGGCCCCTGGATTTGACGCTGCCCGACAAGGCGTGGCCCAGTTTGACCGAGATGCCTGCGTTGCGCCCTTGCTGGACGCGACCTTGTTGCCCGTGGGCGGCACCTTGGCCTCGGCCGGTGACCGCCAGAACCAGTTGACCCGTGTTTTGCGCAACGCCTTGCAGGGCGTGGTGCGCCGTTTGCAATGGGGCCAATTGCTGCTGGCCACGGCTGGTTCGATCTCGCCCTTTGTGGGATTGCTCGGCACCGTCTGGGGCATTTTCAATGCCCTGACCGGCATGGCTGAGGCGGGGCAACTGACCATCGACAAGGTCGCAGGGCCCGTGGGCGAAGCCTTGGTCATGACCGCCGCCGGTCTGGCCGTGGCCATTCCGGCCGTGCTGGGCTACAACCTGCTGGGGCGCCGGATCGCCTTGATCGAAGCCGAACTTGAAGGCTTTGCCCACGATGTGCGCGGCCTGCTGGCCGATCCGCAGGACTGAACCATGGCCTTCGGTCGCCTGGCGTCCTCCAAAGCCGATGCGCCCATGAGCGAGATCAACGTCACGCCCATGGTGGACGTGATGCTGGTCTTGCTGGTGATCTTCATCCTCACCGCTCCCCTGATGACCAGCGCCATCCGCTTGGACCTGCCCCAGTCTGAGGGCGGCGAGCCCGGTGCCTCCCCCCAGGCGGTCTCCTTGGTGGTGGACGCCCAAGGCACGGTGTACCTGAACGACAAGCCCATCACGCCCGAAGCTTTGCGCCTGCGCTTGGCCGAAGCCGCGAAACGCAACCCCAACACCGAGCTGGAACTGCGTGCCGACGAGTCCGTGCCCTACGGCCGCGTGGTCGAAACCATGGGCCTGGCCCAAAAAGCGGGCCTGTCCCGCATCGGCTTCGTCGCCCAGACC
>JACCDQ011508308.1_pt1 | contig 12447 bp, 11 predicted proteins | sample 7446031 | NCBI WGS metagenome assembly JACCDQ01 (sample SAMN15323442, study PRJNA562643) | freshwater metagenome | isolation source: river surface water | place: USA:Blue River Watershed | collected 2017-08-17
AAACGCTGGACAGCCAAGCGCAAGACGGCCCTGGTCCTGGACATCATTCAAGGCAAGACCACGGTATCGGAGGCCAGCCGCGCCTACGACCTCAACCCTTCTGAGGTTGAACAATGGGTCGATGAAGACAAGCGCGGCATGGAAAACGCCCTGCGCAGCAAGCCCCTGGAAATCAAAGAGCAGTACGAACGCCAGATCACCGACCTGCAACAGGCCTACGGCGAAGCCATGAGTCTTTCCCAACCGAGGTCCCAGATCTTGTTCCGAAGGATGGTATCGTTGTGTCAGCAGTTCAGCCAAGCGATACAGGACCAGCACCATGAGCGACGTGGAATACCGGCATTTTTTGAGTAAGGTGCTTGACGCCCAAAAGGGCGGCGAGGCCGCTTGGTCCGTGCAGTCCACCGGCGAAAAAGTGGCCGTGGCGCTGGCCTTGAACCGCGCGGACTGGCTCGCGGCCATGAACTACACCCTGGCCGAGGCGATTGAACGCACGGGCCCGGTGTGGATTGCCCTGCTACCGCGGGTGGTCCGAGCCCTGGACAACGACGCCTGAGGCGCCAAAAACGCAAACGACCAGACAATTCAGGACCAAGTGCCGCCGCAGCTTCTTGCGGACTTGGGTGATCTCTCGTTCGTTGCGACGAAGTTTCTTCGATGAGTTGGTGGCGGCCCATCCGACGCTTCATGTGTCGCCCACACCCCTGAGCACCAGTCTCTGCCTAGAATGCGGCTGTCGATCCGCAGGATAGACGGTAAGACCCACCAACAGAGGAAGATATGGCCACCAAGAAAACCGCTCCCGCTAAGCAAGCCCCCGTGAAGAAAGCAGCCGCTCCGGCAAAGAAAGCACCGGCCAAGGCAGCCGCTTCCGCCAAGAAGGTGGCCGCCCCAGCGGCCATGAAGCCGGTCAAGACCCTCTTTAACAAGACCACGCTGCTGGCCCACCTGACCGAGCACAGTGGGGTCGAGTCCAAGGTCGTCAAGGCCGTCATGGCAACCTTCGAAGCCACGCTGCTTGCGTCGCTGTCCTCCAAGGGAGCGGGTGAGTTTCTGCTGCCCGGTGTGATGAAGGTCATCGTCCAGAAAGTTCCCGCCAAGAAGGCCCGAACCGGCATCGACCCCTTCACCAAGCAGGAGCGCAAGTTCGCGGCCAAACCGGCCAGCGTGAAACTGCGCGCCCGCTTCCTGAAAAAGGTCAAGGACGCAGCGGCCTGAGTCAGCGTGCCACCATTCCACGCCACGCCAACCTGGCAGCGTTCATCCCACCTTCATGCTTCGACGGGCGCTGTGGACCCGTTGCTGCTTGGTCGGCTCCATCGAGTGGGCTTGAGACTGTTCAAGCGCCTTCGCCTGTTGACGCCTTTCTTGCTGTTGCGCCGCCTGCAGCACCGCCACCGAGATCTGACGCCTGACCCCTTCCAGCCCCAATTGGCTGTGCTGGGCCATGTCGTTGAAGTCCGAGAACCGCTTGGGCTCACGGGCCTGCTCACCCGGCGCGAAGATCGGGATCACGGCGTGACCCGCCACCGCTTGCGCGGCTTCCTCGGCCTTGTTGCGCCCGGGGTTACGGCCACGGCTGAGTTCCTGCACCCGATCATCGTCACCCGCGATCACCACTGGCTTGTCCGCAAACCGTCCCTGCAAGGCCTTGGCCACCGCTTCCAGATTGCCCGCGTCAAAGGCCGCGACTGTCGCGTGACCACTGGCCTGGGCCAGACTGGCGGCGGTGGCGTAGCCTTCGGCGATCAGCAGCACCGGGGCCTGCGCCAAAGCGGCCATGCCCCCCAGCGCATGGAAGCAGCCCTCCTTGCGCGCACCCTTGGCAAACCGTTTGGTGCCATCGGCCTGGATGTACTGGGTGCTCCATTGCTGGTCGTTCGCGTCGTGAACGCGGATGCAGGTGGTGCCTGAATCGGTGTCGGTGCGCACGCCATTCAACAGATCGACGCCGTTGACTTGCAGCGTCTGCAGTCCCTTGGCCAAGAGGTAAGCGGTCGGCTGTTCGGGCTTGGTGAAACCCTCCCATTGCCCTTGCACCCGCACCGAGGCCTCCAGGTGTTGCTGCTGGACTTCCACTTCCCGGTCGGCGGCCCGCTGCGCCACTTGCGCTTGCATTTGGGCGCGTTCGGTGTCGTTGAGACGTTGACCGGAAGCCCGCCAGGTCATCTCCTCGCCCGATCGGTTGTTCTTGATGTAGCCCGCTGGATGGCCATCGAGATAACCCACATAGAAGCCTGCCTTCTCGGAAGGCTTGTCGTCATTGACTGCGATGCGGTGCTTCTGGCCATCCATGATCGGGTGTTCTCCCGTGACCACACACCCCATCGCCCTCAGGGCCTGGCCAAACTCTTCGCGCGGTGAGAGGGCAGGGGCCTGCTGCAGGGCGACCTTGTCGGGCAACCAGTGGTCGATCCGTGCCGGGTCGACCTCGGCGGACACGTACCAGGATTTGGCCACCTTGTCCCAACGGGCGCCCACGGCCTTGGCGGCATTGCGTTCGTGGTAGGGCACCGCCAGGTACACGCGAGCGGTCTCCTGCGCCAAGTCTTTGGATAACACCGTGTCACCGGATCCCGCCTCCGTGGGTGTGTTGTTCGTTGCGTGGGTTGTTGTGTTGATCGGTGCATTGGTTTGCGAGTTGGCTGGCGTGGTAGCAGCAGCCGCAGGAGTCCAGCGTGCGAAGACCGACAGATCGCGACCAGGTGGGGCGTACCAAGTCTGAGCTTGTCGGTCCCAACGGGCGCCGAGCGCCTTGGCCTCGTCCTTCTCCTTGAATGGAACCTGCAACGGGGTGCGATCGGTGGCAATGATCGAGCGCTTCTGAGCCTCCTCTTGCGCATGGATTTCAGCCTCCCTGCCGGTCTCACGGGACGCACGGTCTACACGGGCCCGCATGTCGGCATCCTCAAGCAGTGCCAAGGCCGCCGTGGCCTTGTCCACTGGGGCGGTGCTGGAGATCTCAGTGCGCTCGGTCATCGGCGTGTCTGGCTGTTGTGTCTGAATGGCTTGAACGGCTTGGAGGAACAGATCGACCACATCACCTCCTGCGTGGACGAAGGACGGCCCCTGTGCGCGGGTCTGCAGCGATGCGGCCACCGAAGCGGCGGACTCCCAGGGCGACTGGCCCCATTGGTGGGTCCAAGACAGGTGACGCACTTCGTCCCAGAAATTCTCCAGTCGCTGCGGTGTGGCACCGGCATCGGCCAGGCCTTGCGCCCGGGCCGGATCAGATGGGCTGAAACCATTGGTGTTGCGGTCCAGCAAAGATTCCCAACGCTGCAAGGCTTGCTCGCGTGTCAACGGCAAGGGCTGAGCACCGTTCGTGGTGGCGGTGATGTTCGTGACGGCCGCACTGTCGCCCGTCTCTGCGCCTTGGATCACAGGCTGCGGCGCTTGCTGCAGCTGCTGTTCGAACGCCAGGACGAAGTCGTGGATTTTTTCGGCATCGGCGGCGGCTCGAAACACCTCCAACGGATCGTCCTGCAAGACCTGGATCCAAGACGCCACGTACGAGGCGTGCTGGCCCGGGTCGTGGCCAATGCCCAATTCGTCACCCAGAATCATGGAGGCGATCTCGGCGCGCAGTTCTTCGCGCGCGTAAGCCTCGCTGCCGAACGGGTTGGCCAGATCGCGACCCAAGCGCGACTCGTGGCCGCTCCAGTGGCCCAGTTCGTGCAAGGCCGTGGCGTAGTAGCGGTCGGCACTGGGGAACTGGCCCGGGTCCGGCAAGTGGATGCTGTCGGTGGAAGACCGGTAGTAGGCCCGGTTGCTCTCGCCATGTCGGATCACCGCCCCGGACGCTTTGAGCAAGGCTTCGGAGCGCTCCAGCGGATCCCAGGTGGGCTGCACCACCGCCTGAACGGGCAAACCATCGATCTGCTCGGCGTTGAAGACGGTGGCAAAGAACACCCGTGGGCGTTCAAGCATCACCGTGACTTTGACCGGCTCGCCCTGGGCGTCGAGCACAGGACGTCCCTGCTCGTCGAGCTTGTTGTGCTCCTCGCTGAACTTCCAGTACTGGATGGGCGTGCCTCTTTCACCCTTGCGAACCTGGGCATCGACCGAGGCCGCCTGCTTGTAGGTCATCCAGCGCGCGTCGCTGCGCCCCTGGCTCATCAGGAAGATGGCGTTGATGCCTTTGTAGCGCTTGCCCGTGACCGGGTTGAGTGGCACCGCAGAACGGGGCTCGCCCGCCACCCAAGGACGTTGCCAGGGCGCTGTGCCAGCGCGCAACTGCTCGATGAGTTGCTCGGCAACCATCTCGTGGAAGGGTTTCTTGATGTCCTTGGCCTCTTTGGCCAGACCAACCTCTTTGTGGTCACTCATCGTCACGCCCTCCTGTGACCCTGGCCCACCAGGCCGCCGCTGCGCTCCAGGCCGGCGCCAAGTCGAGATCGCTGTCTCGGGCCTCGGCTTCGCTCATGGCGTCCTCGCGAAACGCCCCGACCTGCTCGGCCTCCACGGGGTCGAACTCGACCGTGTGGCCGGGCAGTTGTGCCTCGGCCAGCTTGGCCAAAAGGACTGTGTTTTCAGGCATGGATGTGTCCATGTGTTTACCTCCCTGGTGTGGTGAAGACCGGCCGCAGCTCGGCCTTCAGTTGTGAAATGGGGATCAAGCCGAAGTAACGACCATCGAAAGATTGCAAACTGCCATCGGCCAACAACAGGACTTCGTCCTGAGTCAGGCGGTGTGACGCGATCACGGTGGCGGGCAAGGACCGGCCCGAAGCGTCCTGCGTCAGTGGCACCGTGCTGGGGACGAACTCGCCATTGACATGGACCCCGCCGGGGCCCACCGAAACCATGTCGCCCGACAAGGCGGCCACCCGTTTGATCAGGTAACCCAGTTGCCCGGGACACCAGCCCGCCGCGATGTAGCCCCGCGCTTTGGCGCTTTGGAACAAGGGGGTGTCGGGTGGACACCAGAGCACGATGGCGCCACGCGCCCATCGGGTCATGCCAACATGGTCATGCTCATTCACCGTGCGGTACAGCCCCACGGGCAGGCTCGCGGTGGTGTTGATGCGCAAGCCCGTCCACCAGGCCAACGCTCCCGCCCCCAGCCACAGCAGCAAGGCGGTGACGCACCACCGGGGCAGGCGCCGCATCCATGAACGCATGGACAGCATCACAGGCGCACCACCGGCCAGTTCCGTTCCTGGCGCAGCCGATCGCTGTGCGCGGGCGGGGCGACCGCACTGCGGCGACGGAACACCGGATCCTGGAAGTACAAGGGCTGCTTGCCATAGATGGCCGGGTAGCCGGCCACGCACACGACCATGTCGCCAGCGTGTTCGATCTCACCGCGAGCGTTCTTGCGCGGCCCTGGCATGCGCAGGCACTCGTCCGGGGTCAACAAGGGCCGCTGCACCTCCTGAAGGGTGCGTGACACCTGAGACAGCATCGAGGAAGTGCGCTTGCCACTGGTCGTGATCTGCTCCTTGACCACCGTGGCCTGCCCGCTCAATCGCGACAGATGCTCTGCGGTCTCCAGGCGGTTGGGTGGATAGGCGTTTTGCACATGGCAGTTGGACGTGATGCTCTCGTCCGCGCCGTAGCCTTGTTCTCGGCTCTTGAGCTGGCTGATGTCCTGACAGATCAGATAGCACTTGATGCCGTAGCCCGCCACGAAAGCCAGAGACTCCTGCAAGATGGGCAGTTTGCCCAAGCTGGGAAACTCGTCGAGCATCAGGAGCAGGCGGTGCTTGTAATACGCGACCGGTCGGCCATCTTTGAATTCCATCTTGTCGGCCAGCAGGCGCACCGTCATGTTGAGCAGGACGCGCACCAGGGGGCGCAAGCGGGCCTTGTCGCTCGGCTGGGTGACGATGTACAGACTCACCGGGTCGTCGTGGTGCATCAGGTCGCGGATGGCAAAGTCACTGCTGGCGACATTGGCCGCCACCACCGGATCCCGGTACAAAGACAGGTAGGACTTGGCGGTGGAAAGGACCGAGCCAGCCTCTTCTTCCGGGCGGTCCATCATGTCCCTCGCAGCCGCGCCTACCGCAGGGTGATTCGCGCCAGAGGGCAAATGGCGCCAGGTGGACATCTCCAGCCACAGCTCCTGGCTGTCGCGCTGCGGGTCGGACATCATCGCGTCGATCATCGATAGGTTGGCGGTCCGGCCCTCTTGGCGTGCTCGGTAGAGGGCGTGCAGCATGACCCCGACCAGCAAGGCAAAGGCGGTCTTTTGCCAATGGGAGTCCAGTCCCTTGCCGTCCGGATCGACGATGGAGTTGGCCAGGTTCTGCACATCCCCCACCTCGTGCGCACTGCCCAGGCGGATTTCATCCAAGGGATTCCAGCGCACCCCGCCGGCGGGCTGGGCGGGCTCGAAGCGCAAGACACGGTTGTGCGCGTGACGCTGACGCCAGCCCGCCGTCAAGGCCCACAACTCCCCCTTGAGGTCGGTGATCACGGCACTGGCACTCCACGACAGCAAGGTCGGGATCACCAACCCCACCCCCTTGCCCGAACGGGTGGGCGCGTAAGTGAGCACGTGCTCCGGTCCGCTGTGACGCAGGTAATGGAAACGGCCTCGGCGGTCCTGCCAGCCGCCGACGTAGACACTGTCAACCGCCTCTGAGATGCCCATGCTGCCGGTCTGCGCTGAGACATCACAGCCCAGCAGCGCCCTGAACGGGCTCCACCAGCGGGCGGCCCACGACGCCGCTTCGCGCGGCAGCAGGCCCGCAGCCTCGATGTCGGTTCGCTGAGCCCACCGGGCCGAGCCGTGCAGGTGGATGGAGGCCCGGGCGGTGTTCGACGCCACCACCTTGGCCATTGACACACCCATCAGGCCGATGACCGTGACCACCGCCCCGAGGCTGGTTGATCGCATGATCTCTTGCGGGTATTGGGCGTGCCACTGTGACACCCAGAGCACAATGGACCACGGCGCGTACAGCGGCCCCCAGTGAGCACCCAGCGCCGCCTGGTAGTCAAAGGTGTGGGCAAAGGCCTGGCTGGCGGTTTGCAACCCCGCCCAAAACGATGTCAACCCGGCCAGCACGTGCTGCCGGGAGGCCGCGTTTGGGGGTGCCGTCTGCGACTGGACCTGGGGGCCCACGGGATGGTGTTTGTGTGGTCGGCTCATGGCGCCCCCCGACGACCACGGCGTGCGGCCTGGGATGCCCGTGCCGGCTGCTCGATCTGCACCGAGAAGTCCTCACCGTCCGCAGCGGCGGGAGTCACACGCACCAGTGAACCCAAGCCAGCGCGAGAGAGTTGTTGTGCCTGGCGGCCAGAGACAGGCATCACCAGCAGGTGGGGCTGCGCCTGGCCCGTGCCCGCGTCCAAGAGGTGCCACAGGGCCAAGGCCTGACCATCCACCACGCGGGTACCGGCGTAGCAGTGCTGCTGCCGTTGTGGTGGCCCCCCCTCGTACAACTGGTGTTCGGGAATGTCCAAGCCCGACCGGCGCCGGGTTTCCCGCTCCTGCACGTAACGATGAGCCGCCTGCCAGGACGGGGTCATCCCTCCTGTCCCAGCAACTCCCCGTCGCAATGCGTGATCTGTGAGGGATCCTTGCTGCTCCAGGTGACCAGGTACATCACTCGGCAGTAGCACTTGAGCTCCTTCGGCGAAGCGAACCACACCGAGTTGGGACAGTGTTCGCAGACGGTGGCGGTGGCTGGGCGGCGGTGTTCGTCCATCGCGTCCAAGGTAGGGCTGCGCCACGGTTCCGGTTCCTCGGCTTGCAGGTGCTCGGCTTGCAGGCGTGAGGTGTGGTCCTGAAACGCGGGGGGCTCCGACGCTTCCATCAAGTCGCCCTGGGTGAGCTGCAGCAAGGCCTGGTCGATCAAGGCCTCCTCGCTGGGATCCAGGTCCAGATCGGTGAGTGGGGTGTCGGCTGGGCTCATGTGGTGTTTCTCCCTGTGGTGGTGTGTGGAGTGGTGATGTGATGGATGACGCGTGCCATGGCGATGGCGACAGCACGGGAGCTGTCGCTGCCTTCAGGCGTTGGCGTCTGTGCTCCAGCGCCGGGTCGGCCAAGGTGAAGCCTGCCCCCAGACGGGCCGCGACGTGCACTACCTGGGCTTTGAACTGCGGGCTCCCGTGCACCTGCAAGACCGGGCCGAAACGCTGCTGTGCGAGGCGCAACGCCAGTTCGATGTCCTGCGTCGAGCTGTGACTGGCCAGCTGCAATCGTTGACCGTCATCGCGCACCGCCGATCGGTGGCTGCGGTGCAAGACCGTGCCCTTTTTGGTGACGGTGTCGACCCTCAGCGCAGAGGACGGCTCATCGCTTGCCGCCGGCTGCTCGGTGGTGTTGTGCACGCCCTGCAGCAGGTTGCCGCGCAAGGGTTGCGCCGCCGCTCGCGAGCGCAAGGCCTGCAAGGACGCTTCGTTGCCGGCCAGTGCCTGCTGCTTGAGCCAGTCGGCCCAAGTGTGCTGGCGATGTTGTGCCACCAGTCTCGCGCGCTCCTGGGACGCCTGCTGTTGCAATTGGCGCAGTTCCGTTCGCAGCGTCTGCAAGGCTTGGGTGTAGAGCACCCGTTTGACCAGGCGCCCCTCGGTCATCATGCCGATGGCGGCCCGCTTGACGCGGTAACTGCGCCGGGCGGCATCGACGAGCCGTTGGCGGCGACGCCGCCACTGCGTCAAAGCGTCTTTGCGTTGGCTCTGGTGCCGCGATTGCTCAAACACATAACGCCGGTGCAAGTCCTTCGTGTCGATCCGCAAAGGCACCGTCTGTTTGGCGTAGGCCCGCTGCCGGGTGGGTGACGTGGACCAGCTCGAACTGACGCCGGGGAAGGTCGTGTTGGTGGTCTGGCTGAAGGTCTTGTGATGGGGCGTTTCGACGGAAGTGCTGTGGGGCGTGAACGCGCCACCCGGGCCCCCGCGCTCCTCGGACGATTCGATGGGCTGGGGCACGAAGGGGCCGAGTCGATCCTGAAGCCGGGCCAGTGAGAATTCCCGTCCCAGCGAGCTGGCCTTGACCGTAGTGCCATCGGGCGACTGGAACACCAGACCCTGTCCCCGAGGGCGCAACTGCAGGCCGTTGTGGGCCAGACATTGGTGCAAGCTGGCCCAATCCTGCGCTTGTCTCAACTCATCCAGGCACTCACGCTCGATCCAACCCAGCAGGCTTTGCACCCCCGAATGGCGCTCCATGTCCTCGGCCCGACCGCGGGCCACGCTGCGCCGGCTCTCGTGGTTGTCCACCTGCAGCTGGCAGGCCAACTCAAGCTCCTGAGCCACTTGAGCCAACACCCGGTAGGCCTGAAACGGCTCGTGCAGCGTCAAACGGGTCGGGTGGATCTTGTTGATCGCCAGGTGAACATGCAGGTTGTCGGTGTCGTGGTGTACCGCGCTGATGCGTTGGTGCTCGGCAAACCCCAAGGCTTCGCAGATCCGCTCTTCGATGCGCCACAACACCTCGGCCGAGGGCTGCTCACCCGCCCGAAAGCTCACCAGCAAGTGGTAGGTCCGGTCCCCTTTCGCGCGGGTGTTGAGCGCCTGCGTGGCCAAGACTTCGCTGATCGCCGCATCCACCCTATCGGATGCGCAGTGGGTCACCCGCACTTGGCCCAGGCGGTGTTCCTTGCTTTGCGGATCGGTGATGTAGCGGACCAGGCCGTCGTAATCGCTCTTGCCCTGCGACCGCATGGGCATGTGCTTGACGATCACCTTGGACTCCGGGGCATGACCACCTGGCGCATGACGGCGGCCATTTGTTCTTGCCGGTCGTCGATGCGTGACAGGATCGCGAGCAAGGTGGCTCGACTGAACAGCAAGGTGCGCTCGTCGTCGCTGAGCCAGAGCTTGATCAGGCCACCCAGGCGACCCAGGTCGCCGTTGAGGCGCGCCAATTCCCGCACCTGCTCGCAGTCGACCACACCGGTGATGGCGTAGCCCTGGCCGACCTCGCGCAGGTAGCGCGCCACGCTCAGGCCGGCCGCTTGGGCCTGAGCTTCAATGGCCGCCTTCTCTGTGGCGGTGACCGGCACCCGCAAATGGTGACGGCGTTGGGTTTCGGCGCACGCAGGCGCCCGCGACCCGTGGACGGGTTCGTTGTTCATCTGACTCACTCCCTGACTCTCGTAATTCTTTGAAGGCGGTAGCCGTGGCCCTCGCCAGAGCAGGACAGACCGTTGAGCACCCTTGGGTGCGAATCAGGTCTTGTGAAGTTGGCAAACCGGTTCACCGGTTAGCTAACTTCACCTATCCTGCCCGCCTTTCGGCGTTCATGACCCCATGACAAGTGCGCTGCCGGCATGCGCTGTGACCGCGCTACTACCGCGCCACCACCCCGCTGCACCCGCACCATCCCCGAGCCACACTGAACGGCTGACCGCCATCGCCAGGCACCAGGCGCCTGACGAGGGGGGTGATGTTAATGCGATTTGGCCACGTGCCGAACGCATGCGTCACTGACTCGATGGGTTTTGGGTGGAACCAAGGGCGCAGGGTCATGGGGGGATGAGCGTTCCTGCCTATAATCCGCGCCCAGAAACAGGGAGGGGCTACATGCCAAAACACTCAGACTCAGCGCTGCAGCGCTGGGCGAACACGCGCGCGGGCCAACGGCCCCGCCAAGACCAGGGAACAGTCGCGTTCCTGGCCGTGCGCCAGGAAGTTCAAGCGGGCCTGCAAGCAGGTTACGCCTTGAAGACGATCTGGCGCTTCATGCACGAGACCGGCAAGGTTCAAACGCGTTACGAGACGTTTCTCAAGCACGCTCGCCGCCACCTGGACCAACCCACCACAGGCTCTGCAGCCACTCCTGTCTCCGCATTGCCCGCACCCCAGACTGTCACAATGCCCGCCCAGGTTGCCACCAAGCTGGCTGCCGCTTCCCCCTTGGCGTCATCCGGCGCTGCGGCGCCCACGGTTGCGACGGTTCCGATGGGGTTGACTGGTTTTACCTACAACGCGGTTCCCAACAAAGAGGAGTTGTTCTAATGGCGCGCATCCACATGGTTTTGCAAGGCAAGGGCGGGGTGGGCAAGTCGATGGTCGCGGCCACCCTGGCGCAGTACCTGCGGCACCTGGGACAGTCGCCGTTGTGCATCGACACCGACCCAGTCAACGCCACCTTTGAGGGTTACCGCGCCTTGGACGTTCAGCGTCTGAACATCCTGGAAGGCGATGAAATCAACACCCGGCGTTTTGACGATCTGGTGGAGTTGGTGGCAGGCGCCCAACAGGACGTGATCATCGACAACGGCGCGAGCTCGTTCGTGCCGCTGTCGCACTACCTGGTCTCCAACCAGGTGCCGGCCTTGCTGCAAGAAATGGGGCACGAGTTGATCGTGCACACGGTGGTCACCGGTGGTCAGGCTTTGGTGGACACGGTCAGTGGTTTTGTGCAACTGGTGAGTCAGTTTCCCAGCGAATGTCGCTTTGTGGTGTGGCTCAACCCATTCTGGGGAGCGATCGAGTACGAGGGCAAGGCGTTCGAGAAGATGAAGGCCTACTCGGAACACAAGGCCAAGGTGTCGGCCATCGTGAAGATTCCGGCATTGAAAGAAGAAACCTATGGTCGGGATTTCTCGGACATGCTGCAGCAGCGTTTGACCTTTGATGAGGCCTTGGCGCAAGAGACGTTGACGATCATGACCCGCCAGCGACTGAAAATCGTCCGCACCCAGCTGTTTGGTCAGCTTGAGACCGCGGCGGTGGTGTGATGGCCCGCGACAAGCTCGATGAGGTCATCCAGGCGGTGGCCAGTCGGCATGGGGTGGCCCTCGGTCGGGATGACCCAATCCTGATTCTTCAGACCATGAACGAGCGTCTGATGGAGGAGGGTCGTCAGGCGCAAGAGCAGTTGTTGGAGCGGTTTCGCTCGGAATTGGAAGCTGCGTCCCTGAGGTGGGGAGATGAGTCACGCCAGCTGGCCGAGAAGAGTTTGTCGGCTGCTTTGGCCGCGAGCCGGGCCACGATAGAAGATGTGCTGAAACAATCGGCGAAACAGACCGGGCAGTCACTGCGCCGGCATGTCGAGGAAATGACCCGAACCCTGAACGCCTCGGTTCGGGTATCTCGGCAGATTGCCCTGATCAACCTGGTGGCCAGTGGATTCACTGCGCTGGCGGCAGGATTGCTGTTGTGGGGGGTGATTCGGTCGTCGTGATTTCGCTTTAGGCTGATCAGATCCACTCGTGGTTCGTTGCCGATCCAGTGACAATCATTCAGTTGGTGCGATGCCATGCACATGGGGGCTGTGCAGATTCTCAGGTGCGTAACACCTACGTGACGCCGACCTACGTACTCAGGTGTTTGGGTCTGCCGCAATGGTGCTCAGCATTTCGGTCCCCACCTCGAGCAGCAGTCTGTAGATGACGGACTTGTGGGAATGCCTTTGTTAACAGGCCGTTGAAAAAGTGGTCACCAAAGCTGCCGCCCGCCCGTTTGGCCCGCCGTTGGTCTCTTGCCGAGCAGAATTCACGGCCCCCGCGACCCTTTTCAGGGCCGCTTCGCAGCCTATTTGCCCAT